>Ga0075163_10006588_pt1 | contig 15400 bp, 38 predicted proteins | sample JI1023141ADNA_FD_71478 | JGI IMG/M metagenome (GOLD analysis project Ga0075163, IMG submission 71478) | Wastewater effluent complex algal communities from Wisconsin, to seasonally profile nutrient transformation and Carbon sequestration -... | ecosystem: Engineered > WWTP > Effluent > Algae... | reverse complement strand
GACCAATCGCCAGCCATTGTTGATAGCGTCCAGGATCGGCGCTTTTGATGTCTTGAGTCGTCCCATGCTACTTCACATCCTCCACCAATACCCAATAGCCAGAAAAGTTCGCATCCCCGTATCGAGGCCAGGGCGAAATGGAAACAACTCGACGCTTCCCCTGATGCTTGGCGACGTACTTCTCTAACGCCTCTGCCAAGTCGAACGTAGAACCACCAGCGAACCGCAACATCACCTGCGACCCGTTCCCTAGTGCCCGTGCGTCAACATACTGCAATGACGCCTGATATGCCGCCTTCTGCTCTTCAGGCGACCGTGAATCAGTACAACCGACCAGAGTCATCCCCAGGCCGATCAAGAATAACCAGAATATCCAAACTCTCATTAAAACCTGTCTTTCATGTAGCTCGACCAGTCATGCATCCGCAAATACTTGGTCCGCTCATCTTCCAACTGCTTCTGTTTAAGGTCTCGCTCCGCTTCACACGTTTCGCACAGACCTTTGATCCCATGATGGCAGGGCTTCACCTTCTCCATTGCACAGAGATAGCAAATCCCACTGATGCCATGCTCACATTTTGGACACGCTCGGCACAGGACAAAATCCCCCGCCTCGTCCTTCCGAAAGCGCTTCCCATTGCAGATCGTACACTTCATTGTTGTAGGGTTTCTCCTCTGCTGCGATCCGTTTCATTACCGCCAGACGATCAGGTAACGCCAAAGGCTTCCATCCCGTCAATGCTATCGCCTCTGCTCGAAACTCGTCTTCTGTCTTGGAATTGTCGAACGTCACAGCCAATATGTCACCCATGCAAACCGTTCGCTGGACATTGAACATAACCATCGATTGCAACCCATCCTCGAACACTACTTGAATGCCTCGGACAGTTCCCAAATTACATGTCGCTATCGGAAATCGAAACTCAGACCAGTCGTGCCGATCTACTTCCATCCTATCGACGCATTGGCCTTCGGTGTTGATCAATGTCAGAACTGCTTTCATTGCTCCGCAGATTACCATGAGAATCCAAAGCTGTCAAAAATGCGCCGCTCATGGTACAATGCCAACCATGCCAAAACAAGAGACAATCCTGCTCAGCAACTCAGACGAAGTTCGCTTCTTCTCCGCTGCAAAACCCGGTCAGGATATCGTGGCTACATCACCTATGGCACCGTGGGCAATCGTAGCTATAGAATGGCCGTATGTGACCCTAGAAGCCCTTCCGACGAGCGTCCGCTGCCAGACCTTCCAAGTCCCCAGGCAGACGCACAGAAGGCTTGCAAACGCCGTGCAGACCCATGCTGGCATCCTCAAAATGGACGACTGATGTCTGTGGTATCTCGGAAGCGCTTTAGATAGCCGGGAAAAGCGAAATTTTGAAAAAGGCGCAAAAACGTGGGTGAGAGCGTGTGTGATGGGAAGGAGATTAACGGGTTTCTGAGACAGGGTTTATCTTAACGACCAGTGCGCTGCGGAGGGCAACATCCCTACCCCGTGCGACCCAAATCCATCATTTCCCACGACTTATGCTCACCCCGACCCACCCAAATTTTCTAAGGTGTTTCCCCGATTGACTTTGAGTATTGAAATGTGATAAACTGAAATGTTCCACGTGGAACGTTTTTCAAGCACTTTGGATTTGATGCTCGAAGAATGGACGCCGGAAGAACTTGCATTGAAAAGTCTCGCCGATGTTTGCTGCCGCAGCTTTCTCGCCACCAAGCCATTTCGCAAAACATTCAGCGTGATATGGCCGTTCGGTCTCGTAGTCAAGGCGAATAGTCAAAACCTCGCCGTCATGGAATGGATGATCGCAGTAGGCGCAGAAGATCATGCATTTATCTATCACCAAAAGCAAAAGCCCCGGCACACTGGCCAGGGCTTCTGAGGAAAACTTGCGAATTTATCGTTGCGAGGCACGAGCATAGCGACCGATGGAGAACTTGACGTTCTGGGCAGGCGATCCGGTGACGATCAAAACCAACGCCGCATACATCGCAGAAAACGTGATGCTCAACGGTTCAGCGGTCACGGGATGCAGCGTCCGATACGCTTCCAGAACTTCGAGGCCGTTCATGCGAGAGTTGCGGCGATTCAACTTCTTGCGGAGATCAGCGATTACGTTCTTCATACTTCAAAGAGTAGCAACCGCAGCCGAAGAAAGTCAAGATAGATGCATCTAAATTTCGAGAATTCTTCGGTTGCAGTTTTTCACTTTTTCTTGTCACACCATTCAACACGAGACAGTGAAGGGCCTTTGTCTGCCTATGAGAGCTTTTAGAATCAAAGCTTTACATAGAGGGTACAGGACTTGGAAACCAACTCCGGTAGCTACGTAACCCCAGGTCGAAAACCAACTTTTTTGCCCTATCCGAAAATCAACTTTTTCCTTTTACAAAACCGTAGCCAGAAAATGAAAAAACGCCCGACTACGGAGCCGAGCGTTTCTGCACAAGGGATCATGTGTATCGTCATCTGTCTAGCGCATAGCCTGCCTCCTCTCGTGTCGTCAGTGATGAGCGTCTGATGGTGACGCTGCAACAGTGCTCTGGTGCTGTCTGCTACGCTAGTGACCCGCTGGTGCTCTGTGTGACACCATGCTACGACCCGGAGGCCATCAGCCACGTCTCGCAGACGCCATCCTCGCCAGTGTCACCGCAAGTCAATGCAGGGCATGTGTATACGGTGACGTTCCGCCGTTCGACAGTGTTGCGTATCTCGCTGCGACATGACACCAAACCGACTCAATGCGGCTCTGAGGGCATGTCCAGCGTTCGACTCAACCGCCGCCGAACTGATTCAACTCTAGCACAATGACCGACGCCGAGTCAATGCAGATGTATCAAATTTTTTGAAATTTTTTGCGGCGTGCTGCCATCGAGTGGCTTGACGTGCCGTCCTTAAAGCACGCCGCTAACAGGTGGAGAGACGGACACCCTAACTCTATATAGACCGTTCGTACTACGACGAGCTAAGGTGTTGAGCCTATTGACAGGGACACGCCGAGTGTGGTAGCGTTTTGACAGTGTTTTTGGGGTAGGGGTCCCATCCGCTGAAGTGTTATACAGTCGATGGGTATGTTGCTCGGGCCGTACTTGAAGTTTGTCTTAGGGAGAAATTCTCAAAAAATTCCACTGTAAAGGGTACCCTGTTGTAAAAAATTTTCCCACCCAAAATTCCACTGTAAGGGTACCCCTTTCTAGTTACTGGTGTATAAATGACATTATGAGACTCCCTATCTACAAGAAATCGCAAATTATAGAATATGCTGAAGTAGACGACACATATATCGATCCAGTTCCAGAGCGCAAGTGGCGACTGACCGACGATGGGTATGTTTACCGTCATATAGAGAGGCGGCGGGTATTTTTGCATCGCCTAATTGCCGAGACACCTGAGAAGTATTTCACAGATCATATAGATGGCAATCGTCTCAACAATCAAAAGAGTAATCTCAGAATTTGTACGACAGCACAAAATCTTAGGAACCGAAAGCGACACAAAAACAACAAGCACGAGTACAAGGGCATCAGCAAACACGAAACAGTAGATGGGGCAATCACGTACCGGGCGCAGATACGATCTGAATATCTAGGGACGTACAGAACAGCAGAAGAGGCCGCACGAGTATATGACAAAGCTGCGATGAGACTATTTGGAGAGTTTGCACGTTTGAATTTTCCTATTGAGCCAACAATCGAACCAACCAAGATCAATCTAAAACGCACCACATCGAACCCGTACCACGGAATAGCATGGGTAGAAGCTAAGCAAAAATGGAGAAGTAGAATTTACGTTGATAATAGATGTATTTTTCTTGGATACTATGACGACCCTGAATCTGCGGCTAGAGTATATGACGATGCGGTAATAGCATATAGCTTATCTGAGAAAAAACTAAACTTCCCACAAGTTGACACCAGAAAAACTGGATGGTAGTCTGAGAGAATGAAAGCTAAAGTAAAGGCCCTACTTCTGGAGGCACTCCGAAGTGGGAGATTCAAACGGACGACCTGTGCCCTTCAGGAAACCGACATCGTTACGAACAAGAAGGGCCAAGAGCGAGAAGTGATATCATATTGTGTTGTTGGTGTACTCTGTGAGTTACACCGTGTCCACACCAAAGGTGGGGAATGGAAGGACGGTTATTATGTGATCAACGGCAAGCGCAAAGGTTACACTAGTCTGCCGGAAGAAGTTGCAAAGTGGGCAGGATTGATCAAATCGAAGTCGAAAAGAAATGGGCAGACCGTGGTAAAATATGCCTCTGATATCACTTGGATTGACACAGACGGTCAAGAGGTATCGGTGATCGATTTGAACGACAATTATGCAAGAGGAAAGGGATTAAGTTTCAAGAAGATTGCCGATTTGATTGAAACGAATGTGTCGTAGGGTGCTGCCGAAGGCATCCCAAGACTGAGCATGGAACATCTTTTCACATTGGCTCTGGCGGTATTTGCTATGTCGGTGACTCTGACGACCTCGGTAATGTTGGAAGGGCCACGAAAATGGATCAAGGCACGGAGTGAATTTTTAGGCAAGTTGATATATTGTCCATATTGCGCAAGCCACTGGATCTCTTTTGCCTTGATTGGGGCCGAAGGCTGGCACGGGGTTTTAGCGTTCATCGTCCAGAGCTTTGCGACGATTGGACTGGCTGCATTGATGAGCTATGCTTACTTACGTGCGCAGCAGTAAAGTGAAATCTGTGCTAGAATGATCGGGGAGACTTCCATGAAGAACCTAATTCAAGAATTGATCAAGAAAGTAAAAGCTCTTTATGCTCCTGTGGGATACGAAGAGGAGCCGCAGTCTACAGTCACACAAATTCGATATATGTCACCATCAGGTCGGATAGTGCGTGCATTAATATCATCGGACGGCAGACGAATTCGATGAAATGTCCTTTATGTAGCGGTGTCGGGTATGATGAAAGTCCGCACTATTATTTTGGTCGATCTGAGTGTGGTCACTGCGAAGGGTTGGGCCGAGTGAACAGTAATGGAAACGCATTTACGGAGAGCCAATGGGACGCTTATATGTCATACCCTGATGATCCTGAGGAAGTATTTTGGGGTGACGAAGAAAGTAAACGAGGAGAATAACCTGATGACCGAAAACTTAACCTTTAGTGATGATGACGAAGGAGAAGCGCCCGGACCCTCGCAGCAATTTGTCTCTCAGGCTGATGTATCTTCATTGTGGGATGGATCGTTATTTGGACCGACAGAAGATGAGAAGTTGTGGGGGAAGGCGACAGAGGGAGCGAGATCGCTTTTGACACGTCTTTTCAATGAGCGTTGGACATACGCCTATGTGTTTCGGGATGGTGAGACGGACCACTTCTTCTATAAGTCCCTAAGCGGACCATTTCTTTCATTAGTTACACCAGAAGCCGCCTGGGAAAATATTATTGATGGTTGTGGGCTTCCCAAAGATCGACCGATGGAGAAATTTAGATTGATTCGTCGCACCGTATGATGTTTCAATGAACGACCAAGAGTACGAACTTTTCCGTGATGCAGTATTAGATTATGCTGCGACATGTCCGATGAAGAAATGTCCACGATGTAATGGAAGTGGGAGGCGAATGATCAACACGGTATCATATGTCCGGTGTATGTTTTGTGATGGCAAGCGACGGGTAACGGAAGAAGAGTACGAGCAACATCAAAATCAAGCGATATTCCCGTGACAAGAGACGAGTTATTTCGGGAAAGTGTTTTGTGGTGTTGTGTACAAGTTGATTTGAACGTATGTCCTAACTGTAACGGAGTAGGATACGAAGACGGATATGAAGAATGGCCTCCGCTTGATGCGATGGGAGATTGTTATTATTGTGGTGGAGGAGGATGGGTTTTAAATGAAGATGTTCCTGCGGACTGGTATCAAGAATGGTTGAAAGGGAAAGAAGATGAAAGTAGTACTCAATAAATGTTACGGTGGATTTGGATTATCATTTGGTGCAGTTATTGCGATTGCAGCACGTAAAGAGAAGCCATGTTTCATTTACGAGCGTCTGGGCTATGCTCAAGACTATGAATCTCAGATGTATCAAAGGATCAGCGAGCAAAAGAAGAGTGGGGAAATCTTTTTCGCTGTTGCTGAGGATTTGGGCGACACATGCACGGCGGAAGCACTGAATCAGGCAACGCATTTGAATTTTGACCGTAACATTGACCGAGACGACCCTGATTTGGTAGCTATTGTCGAAGATATGGGCGAACTAGCGAACGGAGAACATGCAGAATTGCAGATTGTAGAAATCCCGGACGATGTAGATTATGTAGTGGAAGAGTACGATGGCCGGGAATGGATTGCCGAAGTACATCGTACCTGGAGATAAATTGAAATGTTGATTTTTTTGTGGGTTTTTGGTATTTTGGGTGTCTTTTTGTACATGATAGGGGCATCTTTTTCATACGAACTGGCAAAAAAGATGCTTGATTTTCATGAAGACAGAGAGGAAGATGTTACTGATCGAACATTTGCCTGGATTGCCGCCACGCTCTGGCCAGCATATTTGTGTCTGTTACCAGTTGTGATTTTGTGGATATTTGCAAAAAAATTGGGTAGTATTCTCTTTATCTGGGCCGAACAGACGCTGAAGCAGGCCACAAGTCCTACCTCTGGAAGGGGACCGCAGTGATTTTGACGGACTTTCAGGGGATGTGTTGATGTATCGAATCATATTATTGGAGCATGAGCGTGGTGGTGAAGTAAGTTTGCTGCAACTGGTCGAACAAAACTGGACAACGGCGCAGAACGTCATGGACGCCCTCAGACGCACTGTTGCCGAGCGGGGTAGTCAAGTCCTCTATGCAGCTATTTTGAACGCTCCTGGGGCATCTAAGGGCTGTTGTCGAGAGACTGGAGCGAAGATTCTGGTATAGGACATCGAGGACAGGAGCAAACTATGGACAAAAAAACAGAACGAACCCAAGAGATGGCATTTTTGGCGCTGAAAGCGCAGCGTTGCTTTATTTTGGGGTTACAAAATCTGCGACCGAATCCGATGCAGTTACGAAATTTGAACGAAATTTTTCAAATGAACGTAAAACTGGCACTAATTCTCGGTCTAGAGATGCCCACTATGGAAGAAATAGCCAAAGAAAGCATGGAAATTGCTGATTTGGAACGACTTTTGAGTCTAAACACGGAAAAATTATGAAGCACGACGTTATCAAGTTCGGCGAAGGTGAGAATGTGTTTCGGGTGCTTCCTGGCGGCGAAAAAGTGAAATACGAGTCTACCGTTACGATCCATGTTTTAAAGAATCGCAATGACGGGCTGAAATTTCCTAACAAACCCGTGATTCCTACGAAAATTGAAGAGTTTTCGACGCAATTTCTGGGTCCATGTGGCACTGAAATGATGGAATTGCCAGAGTTTCTTGACGTAGTGGGGAACAATCCGGTAGTGGCGGCAGAGCTTAAAGAGCTTTGTGAGGCGCACGACGAGTGGAGTATTGAGGAGAATTTTGAAATTAATTTTGACGCATGGCAGACTTTTTCTGATCCTGAAATTGAAGACAAGATCGGGGAGGCGGGGCTTCCTGACATGGCTGCGAATGCGGCCATGTTGCGAGAGCAACTAAGAGTCGAGACGAACGTCCGACTCGCTTTGTCTGAGAAGCAAGACGCCCAAAATCCGTTCTTCGCAGAGGACCCCAATCGTTACACAATGAAAGACGTTGAATACTACAAGACCTTAATGATGCGGCCAAAACTAGCATGAGTACATAGTTTATGAGGGCACAAATGACCGCAGCAACGCAAAAATCATGTTTATCTGATGAGCAATTTTTAAGTTACAACGAAGACCGTCTCAATTCGTCTAACAAAGCCGTAGTAGAAGCACATCTTAAATGGTGTGAACCCTGTAAAGTTCGTAGCGCCGACATTCAATTTTGGAATGGTTTCATGCGAGAGCACGTCGAACACTCACCTGAGGACATTGGAGCGGAGTAGAAATGGAATTTGAAATCAATGCATTTGTCTTTTTGAAGGACGAAGGCGACGAAGCAAAGAAGACACGAGCCGAGCTTGGTAATATCAAATTCGAAGCCAAGAACCAGGATGATGCAAACCGAATGGCTTTTGATTTGGCCGTTCCGCTCATTCCTGAAACTCTAAAGCCACGGGCGCAGGGTGTTGGTTACGAATGGATCAAGGGTGGTGCAAAGCAGAAGGATATGACGCCAAAGGCGATTATCACGATGCCGGGGACGTTGAAATACGGTCTAAAAGAGATTGCTCCAAATGATTCTAAATCCTAAGTTCAATGAGAATAAGAAGATCGTCATTGATTACACCAACTGGAAGGGTGAACGAAGTATAAGAACCGTCACGCCACGACAGATGTTTTGGGGCAGCACGAACTATCATCCAGACAATCAGTGGCTTTTGAACGCATTTGATGAAGAGAAGCAAGATGAAAGGACTTTTGCCATGCGTGACATTCATTCATGGTCTTCGTGCCTGATATGAGTATTCACGAACAGAAACAAGTTATTGTCATGCGCACGGATCTCAACATGCGCAAAGGCAAAATGATTGCACAAGGCGCACATGCTGCTGTGATGGCAACATTCAACGCAGGTCAGTTGGACGACCGAGTTCTCCGCTGGTTGATGTACGGAATGAAAAAGATTACTGTCCAGGTTGGCTCTGAGGCTGAACTGATGGAGATCGCCGACAAAGCTCTTGCTGCTGGATTACATTGTGAGCTTGTTCGTGATGCTGGTTTGACAGAGTTTAAAGAGCCGACATACACTTGTTGTGCTATTGGACCGAACAAATCAGAGGACATTGACAAAATTACTGGAGAATTGAAGCTTTTATGAAAACATTTGAGACTTTTATGGTCGAATCCCCGGACGAAAAACGAAATCTTGCCAAAGAGATTCACGATTTTTTGGCGAAGCACGGCAAACGAGATGCAAACGAGCCTGACGAATGGTCTTCTCCAGATGCAAGTGGGATGGAAGCGGCGGCACACGCATTACATCATGGACACAAAGTTTACCACCCACGATCTGATTGGGGATCGGGTGGATACAAACCATATAATGACAAAGCAGGCCGTTCGCTTCACGATTCACTGGTAAAAAAGATTGAAAAGCATCTCTAAAAGGGAATTACTCATGAAAAAACTCATTTGTTTAGCTTGTTTTGGTATATGTTTGGTGAGTTGTGTGGACTATAACGATACAATTACTTGTTATACTAACGACGGCAAGGTGTTTTACCAAGCTGAAAAGGTTCGTGTTGCAGCCGTTGATGGCGTGTATTATGTTCGAGACAAAAATGAAAAATTGACTGTTGTTTCGGGCAACTGCGTGGCGAAGTAAATAGTATTGTTCGAAGTTGTTTTTCGGAGGCACTACGGTATGCTTTACGAGACGGCAATTCGGTTGGACGACGGACAAATCCACAAACTTCTATATGACACAGAGACAGAATGGTTGTGGTTTGCAGCGAACGGTCGTCCTTATAGTCTAGGAGACCATCCATCGTCGAAAAAGGCGGTGAAGATCAAAGTACCAGATCGCATTTATCAGTTCGCCCAGAGAACCTAAGGGAGATTGAACTTCATGCTGCCACTGAGTTCAAACCCTGTAGTAAGCGTCCATCGTGTAATGTTGTTTCACGATGGACTAGATATGGTGTGTAGTATAGAATTGGAGACCGGACAAGCCTGGGAGGTACGGGGAGAATATGCAGAAGACGCCTGGGCTGGATGGACGGCATATTTAAAAAACAAGCAACACGACCAATTCAAAGTTCAAGTTCCAAGAGCCATAATCAACAAACTAAAACACATATGAGCATAGAATTCCCCATCCTTTCGCATACGATGATTTGCTCAAAATACAATGTTCCAAAAGCAGAACTTCCGTTTGACATATGGGCAGACAAAATCGAGATCTAATGGCACCAATTGACGAAGCAAAGTTGCAGAAGCTCCTGGCTCTGGTAGAAGCAGAATTCCGCCGAGCGTCTTCCAAAAATGAAGCATTTCATTCTTGTCATGAAGGATATTCGATTCTCGCCGAAGAGGTTGATGAGCTTTGGGATGAAGTGAAGAAGAAGCGCAAGTTTCGAAGCACCCGTATGATGAAGAGTGAATGTAAACAGATCGCAGCGATGGCCCTCCGATTCATGCACGACCTTCTATGATATGGCAATCTGGGACGGTGCAGGAATAAGTCCTCTTTCTGCGCCGAGTGAGGAGTTTTGGCGATTGCGCAGTAGGTGGCGTAGAGAAGAGAACGGTCAGTGGTTTCCGGTCGCTCAGCCGCCCATAACTGTTCTTGTGCCTGAAGATGTCCATCGACGTATAAGTAAGTGTGATGCGTTACAAGCTCCAATTACCGAATCAAACCGAGATCGAGTTCGCATACGCCGAAGAGGGCCGCTCCGCAGCCTTCGAAGCTGGCTTGCGCAACGTAAGATTGTGGATCAGTCTTGATGACAAAACTTGGGAAGAGCTTTCACAGCATGGAATCCAATCGGTATTTGCAGGTGAGTGATGAAAACTGCAAGAGTCAAGTACGGTCTCATGGTTGCTGGTCGGATGGTCTACAAAGGAACTGAAGTAGAAGTACTTGACGCTGAGTCAGATCGGGTTCAAAAAGTTTGGCCAGGAATTCAGGATCGAATGACTTCACAAGCAGTTGTAGTTCAATTTTCACATCTCAGTTTTCCTACCTTGGCACATATTGATGAGCTAGAGTTCAACTAAATAGTCGCATGATTAGCGCAGCAGCGGCAGCGAAAGAAGATCCAAGCAAAATCATCCTTCAACAACTCGAAACAATGAAATCAACTTTTAGTGATAATTGTGACATCATGAGAGATGAAATAGATCACTACTTTGAGTTTGATGCTGATTTTGGTTTGACTGACCCAGAAACCTTTTAAAACATATTCTCAAAGGTTTCTGGGAGCGCCGCTATAGTGTCGAAAGACTATGTTCTGGTGAAGGTCCCGAAAATAGAGACAAAAGAGTAGAGTCTCAGTGTTCAATGTTTGTTACAGGGATGGTAGAATAAATCTACACCCTATGAGCGACCTGCCTTCCGCTTACTACCCCTTTGAACTTCGTAATCTGGCCGACCTGTTTGAGCGCCGCTGAATTCCTCCTGAAGTTCAACCTGCGCAACCCACAGGTAACCAACCGCCCCATCAACTGGAGCATCGTTGAATCGATGTCCCGTCAGATTCTCAACCACCATTTCCGCAACACAGGAGAGCCGCTGCTGTTCACGGATACTGGAGATGGCATCGACCTCCAACATCGCTGCTACGCAGTCCTGAAAGCCGTTGAGACCGGGTTTGATGTCTTCGGGGAGCATGTAATACTCGACCATCTCCCATTTGTGCGCATCGACGTTGGCGAAGTGTGCGAGGTTGAGCTTGGTTCTCTTCGCAACTCCCATGACCAGCAAGTTATCGATCAAGTCTTCCATGCTGTTGACATGAATTCCCGTGATGATGGTTGTCTCGTAGCCTGCCGCAGGATCGGTCGCATCAACAAAGCTCTTTCGAAGCTGGAGATCAACGACGAATACAAGACCAAGCGCCAATACTACGACTCGGTGTACGAAACCATCAGCACCTTGTTCAAGTCCCACCGCAACCTCAACGTGGAACTCGGCGAAAAGCGTGTCCCGCTCTATTCCGCCGCCGCCCTCAAGATGTTCGATATCGACCGTGAGAAAGGCATGACCTTCATGGAAGCCTTCTTCAATCCGCTGGAAAACTCTCTTCCGAAGGGCAATCCGGTGGATGCATTGCGCAGCGAACTGGTCAATTCGTTCGCAGCAGGCCAACGTGATGCAACCCGCCCGATCTACATCCGCCGTGCAATGTTGTTCGCATTCGATGCGTTTCTTTCCGGCGAAACCAAAACGAAATGGCCTGCTTTCATGGGCATGTCCAAAGCAAAGGATGCCGTGAAGACTGCGGCGTAAGTCAAAGCTAACCCACTAACCCACAAAAGGGCCTCGGCAAAGTTATGTCCGAGGCCCTTTCAAAAATCTCAAAATTGTAAATAGTCGCACAGCCGTATACTGAGGCTGGCGGAAGCGCATTTCATGAGGCTCGAACTGTTCAAAAATGAAATTCCAGGTTTCGTCTGGGAGAATGCCTTTGATGGTGCGAATCAGTTGATCGATCATTTTGCCTTTTTGAAAAGTAGTTTGAAGTCTGGATAGGTGATGTCGCCGCCGATGATACCTTCGATGTCTCCGAAGCCAAGGCCAACGCCCTGTCGCATAACATTGTTGGATGCGATGACAGTCTCGTAGATTTCTTGTTGTGAAAGACCGTGTGCTTTCAGCCGCTCGACGATCTTGATGAAGACTTCTCGTCGGGTGGGTTCTTCGAGACCGAGAGCAAGTTTGCGCTGCCTCTTCTCTTCCCGAACAGTTCTATTCCGCTCTTCGTGTTCCGTCATAACAGACACATTTTAGCACAATCGTTCAGATCAGCGCAAGTGTAGGAGACGGGCGATACGTTCATCGTAGTAGGCAAGCAATGCAGATACGTCTTCTCCGAGCTTCTGGCGCTCTACAGCGAATTCCCGGCTCTTCCTGAGACTAGCGAGGTCTGAATCGACTGCGTTGCCGTAGGTCTTCTCTCCAGGCTGTTTGTTGGTATCGGTATCACGAATCATGACACTTCTATATACCAACAGGGAGGCTGACCGAGGCTTCCTGGAGATAGTGTGAAGAAACTGATTCAGTCCGTTATTTTCACCGCTGCATTTATCCTGACTGGTTTGACAGCACAGGCGCAATGCACATTTCCTGGTGCGACCCTGACTTCGGACATCTATTGGGCGCACCAGCCACCTGCTGTAAGAGCACTTCGTGGACAAGATACAAACCCAGAGACCATTAAGAAAGCGATGACGTTGGCCACACAAGGCTACACCATTGACGTTCCGATCATGGTTTGGGGATACAATCCTGTTTGCATGATGGGGCTTCGCAAGGACTATGGTTACACATGGGTTCCGAGCGCACTACAGCCTAACATTCTGATCGCTCCGGGCCTTAACATGCCTGGGGTGCCGCCATACGATCCTAAGAATCCACCAAAGGGTTCTATCATCGTTTCCCTGGATGCGAAGGACTATCCGCCCTTCGCTGCGCCGCCACCACCTGCACCAAAGCCATCCACCAATCTGGTAGGACCATGTACACCGGGCACAAACATCTGTGTCATCGGACCTGGAGCCTACTCGCAAGCACAACGTGACGCTGCTGGTCTCAAAGATGGAGTCACCGTTTTACAAGACGGCAAGACGTATCTTTTCCGCTCCGTTGCAAACCCGTTCGGCTCGTCCACTTGGTTCGAGTTGAAGTAACCTTTCCCTACTCCTGAAAGCGGCTCCTCACCGGGCCGCTTTCCCATTCTCGTCGATCATGATTCCGAAAAGGCCCAATGTGCGGAACATGCGGAATGCAAGGTTGGCGGCGACCTTCGGAAAGTTCTCTTCTTTGATCTCACCGTGTTTCTTGACGAACGTGCGCAGTGCTCGAAAAATCTCATTGCGAACTGCCAGGGCGAACACTGGAACGTTTTGTTTTTCGAAGGTAGCCGTCCCAAAAGAGATGGCTCGTTCGGCTGTGGAGTGAGCCTTGTCGAGTTCAGATTCCAGATCGGCGATGCGCTGTTTGAGCGTGTGCTCTCGGTCCATCAGCTTCAGAATCCGGTTGACAAGTTCGTCATCGGTTGCCACATCGACGAACTCACGCACGTTTTCAACAACTAGTTCGGGTTTCACTTCGTCTCCAGATTGAGAACAGCGTAGGGCATACCGCCAGGGAAAACTTCCCACATGTCTCGGGGCAGTAGCCATTCGGCCAATCCAAGAGCAATGCCGAGAGTGAACAATTCATCTACGGTTCGGTGCTCTCCGGTCCATTGATAACCGTCTTCTTGGAAGCAGGCATTCAAGGTGGACCAACCGCCGCCTCCCTCTTTTCGAAACGCCGCAGGTAGCAATTCGAGGCATTGGCGAATCTCTTGACGATGTGACTCCAACCGTTGCGGATGAAATCCCACACGATGAATGATCCCTTCGGCGATTACGGTTCCTTCTGGGGCTTTTCCGTCAATCACTTCCGAGTCTTTGTAGAGACAGTCCAAAAACGTAGCATGAATGGATTCGGGGCTGATTTGTGTCATCGTCAATAGCCTAGCAGGTTTAGATGTGTCTTGTCAAGGTCCAGTTGCTAAATAGGTGCATGACGATCAATCGCACCAAGTTCCGTCTGCCGAAAGGAAAGTATTTTGAGACGACCGACAAGAAGAACATGATCATGCTGCACTTTACGGCAGGGTCACGTGTCGATGGTGCGGTTCAGTCCTGGCTGTCACAGAAAATCCAAATTGGAACTCCGTACCTACTCGACAAGGATGGCACGGTCTACGAGGTTTTCGATCCGAAGTATTGGGGCTATCATCTTGGCGTCACCGGGCCGAAAGCGCAAAAATGGAAGCATGACAAGCGTAGCGTTGCGATTGAAGTAGTCAACATGGGGCCGCTGAAGCTCAAGGGTGATGTGCTCTATTCGTGGCCTGGGAACTACACACAGAAGTTCTGCACGCTGGCCGACACCGACAAGTATGTGAAGGCTTCCTATCGTGGTTTTGACTACTACGATGCGTTCACGCCTGCACAGAAAGAAGCGTTGCCGGAACTGTGTAAGAAGATTTCAACTGACTTCGGAATTCCAATGACTCTGCCGCCAGTTGAGAAACGAGACAAGTTTGATCTCGATTTCTACGACAACTGGGTTGGCATTGCTTCGCATCAAAATTTCCGCTCTGACAAGTTCGACATCGGACCTGCCTGGGACTGGTCACTTCTTGAATAGCGACTGTCTTTGAATACTGACTCTGATACGGGTCAACATTTCTGCTTGTTCAGCGAGGTCTGGAAAAACGTCGCTATCGATGGCATTGCTCTTTTCGCAGAGTAGGCGATCAAACGTTTCTCGTTCTTCGTCAGTCAGTTCTATGGTGTAGGGCTTGCGATTGGGCATGTTAGTCCGTGCAGGGAACCAAATACTCTACGGTCTCTGTTGTGAACGAGACGATTTGATTGCGGTTGTATATTGTGCCGCTATCTACCTGAACCCAATTGCCGTCGAGCGCTCTGTCAACACGGTGTTCGGAGAGAATGTAATACCCGTGATAGTAGACTTTACCTTCTCGATACACGGTTTGAGTTGTGCCGTCTGCCATCTGTAGGTGTGCCGTAGTCTTTCCTACATTGAGCATGGGTTTCGGTTGTTTCTTTTTGTTGATCCGCACAAGCGTCCAGAAAAACAAAATGCCTGCGGCAACGACAGCAATAATCAAAAACACAATCCGGTCT
>Ga0075163_10006587_pt1 | contig 15402 bp, 23 predicted proteins | sample JI1023141ADNA_FD_71478 | JGI IMG/M metagenome (GOLD analysis project Ga0075163, IMG submission 71478) | Wastewater effluent complex algal communities from Wisconsin, to seasonally profile nutrient transformation and Carbon sequestration -... | ecosystem: Engineered > WWTP > Effluent > Algae... | reverse complement strand
AATTACAAAACAAATTGATAACAGTAAACAATAAAAATATAGATTTGAATTAATGGCAATTTGGAAAAAATTGATATTTTCGGGTTCGGACGCACAATTGAACAATTTATATGTAACAAATGCAATAACCGCCAGTTTTTTTAGTGGAAATGGGGCGGCGATTACGGGTATTGTTACTGCATCATTTGCTACAAGTGCAAGTTGGGCACCGACCGCCGCAAGTTCTCCGATTATTCAAACATTCGATCAATGGACAAATGACCAGGATAATTTGAGCATAAATTCCACCACAACCATCCTGCGGGTAAGTGGGGACGGCGGTATCCGCGCCCTTACGTCAATAAATGCCAGTGGAATGACTGATGGGCGGGAAATAAAATTAATAAATACCGGAAGCCAACCCATAATCATACAAGCCCAACACCCAGATGCAACAAGTGGTTATTCGTTTGGCATTTTACAAGATTCTATTTTACCTCCAAATGGAATGTGTTCAATTGTTAGGGACGGGACTTCTAATGTTTTTCGTTTAATTAACGGCAGCAGTACCGCACAACGGTTATTCGGACGTTCTGTGGTTGCTGGTTCGGTTACAGCGGGGGATTGGGGGGAAATTGCCTTTAATGTTGATTTTGGTAGTGTAACTTCGTTTGCACCAAGTGCATCAATACCAGCGGGTTTTATCACAAGTACGGGTGCAAACAGTGCGGGAAACGGTTATATATCTGCCGCAAAAACCGTAAATGGTTTATTTACTGCTGGTTCAGTTTATGCATATTACAAAACAGTAGTTACAATTCCTGTATTAAGCGACTCCTCGCAAGGTTTTTACGCAATGTATGGGTTTTTTTCACAGTTAATCCCAAATACAAGTTTTACAAATTCGGTAATAATTGTTTACAGTCATTTGGAAAATTCGGGGCGTTGGACGGCGTATGCTGCACCTGGTAGCGGAGCAACTTCATTGGATTTGGGTGTAACCGTTTCTACGGAAACTCTTTATACTTTGGAAATTTATTTAAATAAGCAACTTAACGAAGCACGGTTTTTTATAAATGGCATTTATCGTGGCCGATTAACAACAAATTTACCCGTTAGTGGGACGAGTTTTAACCCACAAGCAGGAATTTCCAAGATAGTCGGTTCAACAGCCCGAACTGCCCGCGTACACCAAATTGATTTTTGGGGCTTGTATTCAAACTAAAATAATAAAACATGTATTACTTTGACAACAAATATCTTGCGCAATATCTTGACCAGCGTGTAAAGTTATCCGTTTATGTGGATTACGAGTGGCTGGATGTTGCCGATAAAACCGACGTTACCGACAAATTACAAGGCGTCGGGTATGATGCCTATGGCGATGCCTCCGAATTTGATTATCGGGACATTGAACAAATTCGCGCCGGAAAAACGGTAGTTACCTTGGACATGTTACAACAACAAATGGGCGGACAAACGCAAGGCAGTGAACCGAAGCCTCCGGACGATTCAACCACGGATTCCACCGCAAGTACAGCCGGAGGCGACGACATGGCGGATTTGGGCACCGAAGCCGAACCTACCGATAGTGGGACGGACAATGAAAAAGAAACGGATTTATCATGGTATTCGCCCGCGTATGATGTTGGGCGTAAATTGATGAGCGAATTGAAAAAAATAAAAAACCGATAACGGTGGATTGTTGCAAAGATAAAATAAATATAAGCGTGTATTTTGACAGCAACCATAACAAATTAGCCGAGTTATTTGCATGGAGCAACCACGATTTGGAATTTTACAGATTGTACAATGGTCAATGGGCCAACGTCTATACCGGAGGAAAAAACGAAGTCAGTGAAATAAACCTTAAATTGGCAATGGTGGGCATACGGTTTAAAAACGAAATTACTACTTTAAAATGACAATGGTATTATTTGCGAGCGCATGTATATTTTCGATAACACAGATAATTTCGGAAAGTAAGTCATTTTCCGATGTTCGTGGTTTTTTTGAACGGAATTTGACTTTTTTGTATAATTTGACTTCGTGCTTTTTATGTACAAGTGTGTGGGTTTCATTTTTTGTTGCATTGGTTTTGCCTAACGCACGGTTTGAGCACGGTTTGTTTTTCGACGCCATGTATTATAGTTGTATAGTTTGGTTTATGCGTTTGTTTGAAACTTTTTTAACAAAATGAGATTAAAACACGGTGCATTGAATTTATCGGAAGCGGAAGTCAAGTACGCTATTTTAAATTCCACGTCCATAAGCGACGCGGCAAGGTTCTTGCATATTTCGGTCGGTGCGTTTCAAAGATACGCCAAAATGTATTTTGACCCCATTAGCCAAAAAAGTTATTATGAATTGGCCAAGGCTGCTGCTGGACGGCGCACGTTATTGACCCGTAATGCACAGCGCATCCGAGCCAAGGATTTATTGGAGGGTAAACACCCGCATTTTAGACCGGAACTTGCCATAGACAAATTGATCGAAGATGGTATATTCAACGACGAGTGTAGTCGTTGCGGTTACAGTAAACAGCGAGAGCGCGATTATAAAAGCCCGATCATCTTGGCCTTTAAAAATGAAGATGCCTCCGATTGGGACATTGCGAATTTGGAATTGGTTTGTTATAATTGTTATTTTTTGCATTATGGTAATATGAAACCAAAACTGCGCAGATTGGACGCGACGGTAGTGAAAAAAATCAGCGAAATCCGCCTTGAAGAACGTATTAAAACCAAAGAAGTCATCAAAAAGTCAAATATCGTAGAAAACGACACTAAAAAAATAAATTTTAAGAACGAATTTGACGCATATCTTGAAACCCTTAGCAATGAAGAATATGAATCAATCATCGGAAAACCCCGTGAGTAACAATGCCTTGCATGATTTATATGCGCAACTTGGGCAATGCGATTACATGTACATCCGTTGCAGCAACGAACTCGAATTATTGGAGCAACGACGCAACGAAATCTTAAACAAAATAGAAACTACATTGAACAATGGAAACCGTACAGCCGACAACAACGATATGGGTACCAATAAACGAATTTAATGCCGTACAATCCGGCGAAAAACCGAGCACATGGTACGCCACAAAACCCAATTACAGTACAAACGTTGTGGAAATAACCGTTCCAAAACAGCGTTTGGACGAATGGAATCTTCCCCCTAAAGCACCTAAACAAATGTTGTTTGGGTAATTTGACCAAAACAAAAAAAAATAAGGAAAATCCAAAGTGAATTTAAAACACTTTTTATTGTTCGTTGCCCTATTTGTGGGTAATTTGACTTTTGCGCAAACCTTCGACCCATTGCCAGGCGAAACCCCAAAAGTTCTAAAACCAAACAAACGCAATTCAACCGCTCCACAGGCCGTTAACAATTGGGGGGAAGATTTGCTTTTGCCCGACGCGCTAAAAGCCGAAGTTGCGGCAAAATGCACCAACAAAGTTGACGTTAAAATTTTTGATACGGGCGCGTCGAGCGACCATACTTATCTTACAAAAGGTCAACGCAGTGGCAGTAATTATTGCCAACCGCCTGGCAGTACGTTGGATGTAAATGGCCATAGCACGCACGTTATGGGTATAATTGCCGCTAAAGAATTTGGGTTGTGCGATGTACTTGTCCAAAATGGCGTCGTGACTTTCAAACCCGTCAAAGTTTTGGCGGACAATGGTAGTGGCAGTTTTGATTGGCTTGCCGCCGCCATAACCGCCGAAGACGTGGAAAATCGCCAATTGCTCAATGGTACGCCCAAAACTTTTGTGGTCTGTAATATGAGTTTGGGGGGCGGAACCGCAAAAGTGACGGTCGTGGAAAACGCTTTAAAAGCAAGTCGTGATTTAGGCGTTGTTTATTGCGTTGCAAGTGGAAACACAAGTCAACTTGGCGTCAATTACCCTGGAAATTCACAATATGTTTTGGCAACGGCGGCAATCGGCCAAGACCTTAAACGCGCATCATTTTCCACATTTGGTCAAGAAGTGCAAAATGCACAACCAGGCGTCGCTATTAATTCCACATATCCTGGCCAACGTTTTGCCAGCATGAGCGGCACAAGTATGGCCACGCCCTTCCAAAGCGCACTGTGTGCAATTGCTTTAAGTCGTTGGGGCGCACCATTGGCAAACGTGGATGTTATGAAACAATATATGGCTTGGGTTTCCACTGACATTCCCCCTACGGGTAAAGACCAAGAAACTGGTTGGGGTTATACATTGGTAAAAAATATATTGGAAAAAGACCCTAAAAATTTACCAAACAACCCAGACCCAAATCCAGTTGACCCGCCAAAGCCACCGACACATACCGTCCGTAATTTGATCCACACAGTCGAAGGTCAATTTCCCATTTATTGGTCAATTGCTGGAAACGGTAGCACCAAAACCGACGTGACCTTAAAAAGCGCGAACGACCTTACCCAATTGGGCGAAGTGTTGACTGTCACCAAATTGGAAATTCGTAGCAATGCCACAACGCAATTTGCCAGTGACGCCTGGAAAAAGACCAATGACGAGGTTAAATGGTTTTTTACTAATCGTGGCTTGAATTTAACCACGGGTATGGATTTCGGCGACGCGGCTTATTGGACTGCATATTTTTTTGATATTTTAGCCAAAAATCGGAATTTTAACTTGGACGTGTTGCGCATCGAAGCCGTTGATCCAAAGGGAAACAAAGTTGTTTTCGACGCAAGTAATTTGCAAAAAGTTTAATTGAATTTGACTTTTAAACATAACCCAAAATTGCCCAAAGTGGTAGTTTTGGGTTTTTTATGTGTTAACGAAATGTTAACGTTTGTATATGAACATAAAAAATTTGAACCGATTGGAATAAATAAGTAAAACATTTTAACGCCAAACCCCGTAACCAAAATGACCCCGTTAAAAATAATTGACTACGCTGCGCGAACGGTTTTGATCGTCGGTATTCTGTTTGTTTTTATGAACGCAAACAAATGCCCGCGCATAAAATACACACCTTATCAAATTCTCGCATGGGAATTAAAGGCCAATGAAGGATACCGTCCGACGTGGTACAGGGATGGTTTTGTCAACGGTCGTAAAGCGTATTCGATTGGATTCGGGTGGAATGACCAAGGCCAACGTCGTCGTCACGAAATCCGAGAATTTGTCCGTGACGGTAAAGTGACTTTTGAAGAAGCCACTGAAATAACGTTGATGGAATTGCGTAAATACGGCACTTTGCACAACGATCCTTATAGGGATTTGGCCTTAAAACTTTATTCCTATAATTGTGGGTTGACCAAAGATGCTCGACGTTTGGGCAAATGTCACGGTGGTCGCAGTGGTTGTGGACATAAAGATGCAAATGTTCGTAAAGCACACAATCGCCGCCGTAAATTTGAACTTGCACTTTGGAAGCATGACTTTGGTACCGTGTTGAATTATACCGAAGAAAACCGCGATAAATTGCGTGGATACATTGCACAATTAAAACAACGCGGACAATACTAAAAATGTAAACCAATTCATATAAATACAATCCCAATATGAAAACCAAATTCCAAAAAGCCAAACAAATATTGCGGATAAAATGGAAAAAAACCGAACGTTTTATTACGCAATACCCATCTATTTTTATTTTAGCGTGTTTAGTCTTGATGACGACGGGGGTTTCGTTCGTCAAAATCCTTGACAAAACTGTTAAACGTCGCACAATGCCAATCGAGTATTTAGTTGTGCATTATACTGCCAACTTCAATACCCGTGCGGACGCAAAAATGAACGCTATTTATTTGCGCAATACCAATCGCGCAGGAACGCATTATTGCGTTGACGATAGAGAAATAATCCAATGCACGGAGGAACATAACGTTGCGTATGCGGTCGGAGACCGTCGCTGGGCGGGGTTTGTACCTAAGTTTTGGTTGGATAACAAAATAAAAAACAACAATTCGCTTAGTTTTGAAATGTGTCTTGGAGGTGGTCGTAATGATAGCCTTATACTTGACCACACGGCGCAATGCCTTGCTTGGCAATTGGTCAACAAAGGTTTGGGGCTTGACCACGTCGTTCGACACCACGACGTTACCGGAAAACATTGCCCACGGTTTTGTTATACAGATGAAAAATGGGATCAAAAACGTGAAGACGCTGCATGGTTACGATTCAAAGAACTTGTGGGAAAATATCACAAAATTCAACTTTGGCGTAAAAAAGTCGCAAAAGAAAAAGCGCAAGCACTCGAAAGTCAAATGCCGGCAAAATAACAAAACGTTAAAGAAGTGTTAAAAATTTGGTGGTTTGTGGTAAATTACTGTACCTTTGTGCCGTGAATAAACCACAAACCAATAAGTGAATATAAAGGTGGAGAAATTTTATATCAAGATAACGATATTATTGTTGAACGCGGCGATGATCCAGTTTCGGAATGGTTAGTTGAAAACGGTGCCGAAGAAGGAGAAGAAGTTCTCATCAATATTTAACGGTAAACGCCGCCAAACGCCCCACAATCAATTATTATTAACAACACAGCCCAATAGCAGCCTAAGTAAAAATAATGGCGTTACGGGCAAATAAAAACGATTTAAAAGTATGGTAACGATTAACGGAGTTACTTATGTTGGCAATTCGGTCGTAATGTCAAATAACCGAATTATTATTGATGGAAAAGACGTAACTGATTCTTATTCCAGAGATCAAAAAGAAATTACAATTGTTGTAAATGGGAATTGTGACGAAATAAAAGCCGACAATTGCCTAAAAATCACGGTAAGCGGGAATGTGGGCAAAATTAAAACATTAAGCGGCGATGTAGAATGCCACGATGTTTTGGGTGATGTTGAAACAATGAGCGGTGACGTTGATTGTAGTGGCAACATTGCCGGAAAGGTCAAAACAATGTCCGGCGATGTAAAATACCGAAAATAAATAAAAATTACTTTTAAATGTTCCAACACACATACATATAATTTGCCCCCTGTATTAAAATAATTTTAATTTAAAGAGGAAAATTGTAGTGTTGGAACATTTAAAAGTAATTTTGACTTTTATAAAAGATTGGAGTGGCCTGTTGGCTCCGGTTGGTGCGGTTTTGGGTTTATTTTGGAAGTATTGGCTTAAAAAACGTTTAGAGGAACTTAAAGACCTTTATACACGAATTAAAGTCATTTCCGATGAATTTAGGCCCAACGGTGGATCAACTTTGCGCGACGCAATTAATCGAATCGAATACCGTTTAAGCGTCGAACAACAAAAAACAATGGCCATTATAAAGTCAATGCCATTGGGTACATGGCTAAGCGACCGTGACGGAAAATATGTAGATGTGAATCGGTCAATGTGCAGGATCATGGGTCGAACGGAAAGTGAAATCCTTGGGGACAATTGGAGCAATTGGTTACACATTGATGATAAAGAACGGGTTTGGGAAGAATGGGAACGTTCCGTCACATCTAAATTAAGTTTTGAAATGACTTATCGCTTTGTTCGTCCAGACGGTAAAATCCAACATGTCCATGCCGTTGCGTATCAATTGCGGGATGATCGTGGAAATTTAGTTGGCTTTTTAGGTACATTGTACGCAGTTGACGAAGTTGAAAATTAATAATTGTGACGATGATAATAGCCATGATAATGATTTGATTTTATGGCCAATGTACCATTACCTTTGCATAAAATTAACGGACAGGAAAAAAGATTTACAAGGGGATGTCCCGTTGTTTTGTCAAATACAAAAATGACGTGGAACTGGTAACGGACATCATCCGCCACATGAATGAATTTGCCCGTGTGTTGAAACGGTAGCCAAGCGGGACTTAAAATCCCGTGACCATTGCGGTCGTATGGGTTCGAGTCCCATTGCGGGTACAATTTTTAACTTTTAAATTTTTTTATTTATGCCACTGGAAGATTTTCTTAAAGAACTTGAAAACGGTAACAAACACCAAGTTACAAATTTGATGGAAACTGCCCACAAACATAAAATTAGCCACAATTACAGCACAGTCATGTTATTTTATAATATGGTTGTAAAAACGGCTAAAGGGTTTTTCAAATTGCGTCGGGATTACAAACCTGTTGTTGACGATCCTGAATTTCACGACATTTTGAAAGGAATGAATAACGATATAACCACTGGAAAAGTCAAAAAAAGTGATTAAACTTACATTTACCACGGAATCGAAAATATTAATAACGGCGTTGGTATTTGCTTTGGGGTATAATATTAACGTGGCAATTTGGCAAAACTGGAAAACACCATACTGTTATGTCGTTGCCTTAACCGTTCCAATTTTTGGTGTAATTTTGTTAAAACTTTTAAAATCATTGTTTAAATGAATTTTACTAAAGTTAATTTGTTTGGTTTTTTATTTGTGTGTTTGACCTTGATGTCAAATATCCTGTTTACTGGTTGTTCCGGTTGTAACCGACCAGAACCCAATTTCGAGGGTGTTTTGATGGAAAGTTGTGGAAAAAATGGTCTAAGTGACTTTAAAGTAGTTTCCGGCTCGCAAGGCCCACTTGGCCCATGTAGTGAATTGTACCAAATTCCCATGTTTGAACAGAAATCGGACGTTGACGAATTTGGCATTACCGCAAAAGATGGTGGTTATTTTACCGTTGATCCTTCATATTCGTATGAGGCAATACGCGGAAAGGGGCCAGAAATTTGTTTTAATTACAAACACGTCGGCCCAAGTGACGTAAATGGGTTTATGGACAACATTGAAAAAATGATCCTAAATCCATTGGTTATGAATGCGTATCGTGAGGAAGCCCGTGCATTTACAACGGATTCTTTGTACAAGCACATGGCTAAATTTGAACAGCGCGTAGAAAGTCGCCTTAAAACAACTGACTTCAATGGTAAATTTTTCAATTTGTTGACTTTGACCAGTGGTTTGAAGCCACCAAAAACAATGATTGACGCCATTGAAAAACGTAATCAAACCCAAGTACTAACTGACCAAATGAAGAATGAACTGGAACTTGCCAAAATGCGATTGGAAAAGGCTAAAATCGAAGCCGAAACTGACCGTGTTAAATCCAGCGGTTTGACCAAAGAAGTGTTACAAGAAAAATGGATCGAAGCCATTCGTAACACCAACAACAAGGTCATAATCACGGATGGGAAGTCGCCGGTAATTGTCAATTAAAAACTGGCAATTTAACTGACAGGTGGCCGATTGGTAAGGCAGCGGACTGTTAATCCGTTCCATATAGGTTCGATTCCTATCCTGTCAGCAAATTATCATGCTTATTATACGGAAGGGTGTTAGAGTCCGGTTTATTATGCCGATTTTGAAAATCGGTGGTCGTCTAAAAAATGACCCGTGGGTTCAAATCCCACTCCTTCCGCAATTTTTTAACTTTTAAATTTTTAGTATTATGGACGGTTATAGGGATGATACATATTATCCAACACCTGCTAAAGACGGAGTAACATTATGGCACGTTGCGGTTACATGTGGATTGCTATCGGTCTTGTACCACATTTGTAAAGGAATTTACATTTCGTGGATTAGTTGGGAATGGTTCCCACCTCAAAAGTTAGGATTTATTACATTTTTGATCTGTGGTTTTGTGGGTATTATATCTGCGATTTTACTTGTTGTCGGAATGTGTTGGCTATTTTCCACGGATGGGGCTGGTCAAATCCAAATAATCAAGCCACGCAAGCAAAGTCCAAATTTAAACAAACAATACGAAGAAATTGGGCGGATGCTTGTTAATGGCAATGAACAAGGTGCCGATGAATTGTTAGACAAACTCAATAAAAACAAAATAAAAATACCAAAATAATTTATTTTTTAACCATTTAAACATTTTTTTAATGTTACCTGCTTCTGTTCTTGGGCTTTGTTTTATTTTTGCAATTGTATCCACATGTACCGATTTTTCGGATAAAACCTTTGTTAAAAAAGTAAACAAATTTAGCGATTATTTGGTTGGCATACTGTTCATTTTATTCATATTTTTGACGTTATTCAAATTATTTGGATAATAACTTTTTAATAAATCGTAAAACCCCATTTTGGGCTTATAGCGCAATTGGTTAGCGCAACTCGCTCATAACGAGAAGGTTATAGGTTCAAGTCCTATTAGGCCCACCACTTTTAACACACTAAAATAAATTTTAAATTATGTCAGCGGATTTTGAATATAAAAACATTAAAGCCGTAAAATTTCATGTTTACGATTTGAATAAACCAAACGATTCTACATTTGTATTTGCGGCAAGCAGTTTGGAATTATTGAAATTTAGCGCAGAAGGGTATGTTGCTAATAACCCGAATGCAAACGTAAATGAATACCCATGCTTGACTTGGATAACTTACGACGATGGCGAGTTCGACTTTACTTTACATAAACTCCATCAACTTATTGGTCTAATTGGTGATGAAAATTAAAGTTGTAAAATTCTTTTTATTTGTTTATTTTCCAATTTCATATTTTATGAATTTGTGGAAATTGGTAGTTGCCTATGTAGATGGGCGGGAATTTGACCTTTGGGTGCATGTATTTGGTTTGCTGCCGCCAATAAATTGCTTGACTTGCTGGCTTTGATGCAAATAAAGTTAATGACAATGATAATGTTAATGATAATGGTAATGTTAATGGATTGTTAACGCTTCCAAAAAATTTGGTAATTTGCATGAAATAGCCGTACCTTTGTGTCATTAATTCACAACAACAATTTTTAATTATGCCATTTACATTTAAACGCGTTACTGGTCGTTGGGATAGACAAGAAACGATACGGATTAAATCAAAACGTGTATGGTGCGGTTACATTGTAGGCCCACGTTACACAACAAAAGATTTTGTTGAAGTCCGTTTTAAGGTTATAAAAATGGATATTAATTCCGACGGAAACCCAAATTGTAAATGGCAGTGGGTGAAACTGGGAACACCCGAATTTCAGAACATTGACGACGCCAAAAAATGGTGTAATGACAATTACGACAAAATTTTAAAATTAAAATTAAATTTAAGCGATGAGTGAATTAAAAAATCGTGTTGGATGTTCTTTATTCTTCCTTGTTTTGTGGGGTTATGGTTTGGTATCGTGGATTATCAATTTAATACAATTATTGTACTGTGATTTCCAAGAGCCGTGGAAAGACGAAATCGTCCATATTGTTGGACTATTCCCACCGTGTTCGATGGTAACGTGTTGGTTTTAGTGCAAACAATTTGGTTACTGGAGTGTGGCAGAGCGGTCAATTGCGCGTGTCTGTAAAACACGTCCCGAAAGGGTTCGCTGGTTCAAATCCAACCATTCCAACCACGGGTAAGGTACTTAGGATTAATGTTACAAAATTGTGGCCCTGTGTTGAGTAGCACAGATAACAACAAACACAATTGTTTAAGATGTAATGTTTAACACTGCCCAAAACGACCCGTTGGTCGAGTGGTTAAGACACCCGCCTTTCAAGCGTGGAGAACGGGGGTTCAAATCCCCTACGGGTTACGACACGTTCCAACTGCGTTAAGTGTTGGGATAATGTGATTGCAATGTACTGTAAATCATTGCCCCAAGTTGATGGTTATGTCAACGGTTGCATTATGCCGATAATGCCGTTTTTGGTTTGGACTGTTAAAACCATAGATGTTTGACCAAAACATTGATAAAAATGGTTACGGATTTGTAAATTTATCGTTTAAACTTTGTCAGTAAAATTTACAAACAGATTGATAGTTCAATGGTAGAATGACGGTCTCCAAAACCGTTGGTACAGGTTCGAGTCCTGTTCGATCTGCAATACAACTGGACAAAATATTGTCATTTTGGTTGATCGTTGTATTTATTGGGTTTGCAAGTTTACCAAAATTAAAATTTGCTTCTGAAATGCAGACGTACATTTCGGCGATTTATAAAATGCCACGGAATTAATTCCGGCGATGAATTTACCAAGGATGATTGGTACGCGAACGGTGAATACGAGTGTAAAGTTAGCACTATGGCATTTTATTTAAAAGAATTTAACTGGGTGTGGTGTAACAAAGTGCCGTTAAAAAAGTACTTAACACAGAGGAAGTCGCGGGCCTCTAATTATGGTAAAGTCCATACACCTGACCAGCGTTGAAATCGCCCGATAGTTAAACACGAGTGGTAAACATTTAACGATAAGCCCACATGTTATGATTTCTGCTGGTTTTTTAATGGCTTTGTAGCTCAAATGGATAGAGTACTTGACTACGAATCAAGGGGTTGTGGGTTCAAATCCTTCCAAAGTCACTTTTATTAAAAAAAGATAAAAAAATGTACAATTATTTAAATTTTAAGGTATTTGACCTTCGCCAGTTTAAACAAAGTATGAAGGACAGCATTCAAATAATTTTGGAAAATAAATGGCGTACGGTCATTCAAGACAAATATATTTTGTTTGAAAACGTTGGTGAATTTGAGGGGGATAGTGTCGAACGATATTTGATGGATAATGGTGCAAAAATGCGTGAAATTGTCTTGGTGCAATTTGCAGGATTTGACCAAACAATCACCCCGAAGTCAAATTCCAATAAAAACATTTTAAAAAACACCCATGTAGAAGCAAAATCGTTTCACATTGGTGACATAACGATTGCAAATTTTTCGTAAATATAAAAAAGATTGAGGCCACGATTACACGGCTTAGTTGGGGATATTGACCCAAACGTGAAAAATCCACATGGTCGGCGACCTCTATATTGGGGTTCATGGTGGGATGGGCAGCAGGGTTTGTACAATATCATTGAAAGTGACCCGTTCGGTAAATCGTATATCCGACGAAATTGTACAAAATGGTGGTTGTAGTTTAATTGGTTAGAATAGCGGTCTGTGAATCCGCTGGTGACGGGTTCGATTCCCGCCAATCACCCACAATTGTAAAATGCGTTTGATTACCAATGGTAGGGCACTGAACTTATGTTGGTTCGACTTCAACCAAACGTACAAATATATTGCAGGGACAAGCCTTGGTAGGCTAAGGGGTCTCATAAGCCTCGGTATTGTGGGTTCGAGTCCCACCCCTGCTACTAATTTTATAAAAACGCTTAACGCATGATTATTTTGACATTGTTGTTGTTAATGTTGTTGATCTTTGGTCAACGCATAAAAAGTGGAATGTAGTTCAGTCTGGTTAGAACGTGGAACTTACAAGTTCAAAGTCGTTGGTTCAAGTCCAACCATTCCAACATTTTTTAACTTTTAAAATTTGACTTTTTTATGAAAGTTATGCGCAACCATAAAATTATATATGGGAGTAAAGGGGCATATAAAATTAGTTTTCATTTAAATTCATATACACATTCGACTTGCCCTATACTTACATTTATGAAAACCGTAGATGGCATTTATATAGTTTCCATTTGGAAAAATGAGTGTTGTAAAGATTTTGAATCCAAAAGTTATCGTGCTGCCCGTAATGTATTAAATTCAGTTATACAGAAAATGGATGATTTTTATGGAAATTTTCCCAATAATATTATAACGAGTTCTATTTAACTTTTAAAATTTGACTTTTTTATGAATAGTGATACTGTTATTGCGTACGGTTTACTTGTAATGGGTGTAATGGGTTTTCTTTTTGGAATTGCGATTGGCTTTAGTATGGCTGATAAAACAGAAGTTGAAATTTTAAGTACCAATAAACCGATACGGATGGAAATTATAAAAACCGATAACAAAATTGATACAATTTACGTTTACAAATTAAAATAATTGTTTTTTATGAATAATAATACTTTGTTGTTTTGTTTATGGATTACATTTTTATCTTTGTTATTTACAGCAAACAAATGTTTCGAGTTGAAACGTGATTACGAAAAACAAATTTATAATATTCGGACAACATACGAATTTCAGATTAGTAGAATGTCAGTCTATGAAGAACGCGGTAAGTCACTTGGATTCATACGTTCCACATGCCCAATTAAACCAATAATGCAAATTTCAATTAATCCAGATGGGAAGTCCGATACCACTTACATTTACAAATTAAAATAACTGTTTTTTTATGAGAGATATTCTGGTGATATTATTCGGCTGTGGGTTGTACTTTGGTGGTTTATATGTGGGGCATAATACACGGCTCGTTACAATTAAAACGACCATTCCATTAAAACCCACATCAATCGAAATTGTGGTGGATTCTTTGGGCCATAGTGATACTACATTCATTTACAAATTAAAATAATGGAAATGAAATATTTTTTTATTGGCTCCAGATTATTCAAACGATTATTTCCATTAAATGAAAAAATCCAAAAGCGTTGTAAAGATAGTGCCGATTGGGACGTTTGTGTTAATAGGGTTTTGACCAGCGAAGAGGTCAATACGTTAAAAATAACACTCGACCAACAACGTGTAGAGATTCATTATAACCCTATTTTGTTCGATTATTTGGAAAAAAATGAAAATCTCGAAAATGTTTATTTTACCTTGAAAGCAAGTCACGTCCAATTTGATACCATACACCAAAAAAAGACGTTTTATGATTTGTTTTTAATGTCAGAGGCGGGTTGTACAATAATCGAACCATTGTTTTGGGATTTGACGCAATGGTGGAAAGATACTTTATCAACCGCCAAAACAAAATGGCGGGCAGACTTTGAAAAAGAATCCAGTGAATTTTTTGACGACGCCGTTAGCCGTGAAAATGTACACGACGAATTGCATAAACGGGTTGCATATTATGACCAACCCGCGTTTAAATTTTTACAAGAACCTGACCAAACAACGGTTTACGTCAGTCCAGAAAAATTTTGGCAAGTAACGGAACACATCCGCCAACGTGTCATAATCGAAGAAGCGCAAACATTGGCCTTGGAAAGGCTATTACTTCCCAAAGTAATGACAAATTCCCATGTGGCCTATACAAAGTTTGTCGAAGGATTAGTTGACCGTTTGGCACCAGAATGGATGATCCCGTACATTATCAATAACCTACATTATTTTTTAACTTTTAAAGACGACAATTTTTACAAACAATGAGTACTATTAAATTGACTTACGATCAAATTGCGGAAATTATCAATTCTGAATTATTTACAGATAATGATAATGGCCCGCGAGATTATTTTTGCGATGAAATTTATGATATTAATAATATTGTAAATTATGAAGGGAATGATACTAAATTTGTAAAAAAAATCAAAGAATTGGGCATCGTTAAAATTGTTGACAGTTATGGGGGTTCAGGTTACGGGGATGCTTATTGGACGGTTTACCATTTTGTTGACCATGACGTTTATATTAAATTTGATGGGTTCTACCAAAGTTATGAAGGTTCCACATACGAAGAAATGTTTGAAGTCAAACCCGTGGAAGTTACCAAAATTCAATACCAACCAGTTAAACAATAACGATAGTGAAAATGTTAATGATTTGTTAACACTGTTAAAAAATTTGGTAATTTGGGTAAAATGACTGTACCTTTGTAGCATAATTAAAAAAAAAACA
>Ga0075163_10006586_pt1 | contig 15402 bp, 14 predicted proteins | sample JI1023141ADNA_FD_71478 | JGI IMG/M metagenome (GOLD analysis project Ga0075163, IMG submission 71478) | Wastewater effluent complex algal communities from Wisconsin, to seasonally profile nutrient transformation and Carbon sequestration -... | ecosystem: Engineered > WWTP > Effluent > Algae... | reverse complement strand
GTTCCCTACCTGCTGGACACCAACATCGTCCTGATCGCCACGCGCGCGGGCAATGCGGCGGCAGCGGTGATCGACCAGCGCTTTTCGTTGAAGTCGTCTTCCTTTCGGCCTGCCATCTGCGAAGTGACGGTGGCGGAATTGCTGGCCTTCGCCCAAGCCTGGGGTTCGGCCCGCCGCACGCTGCTGGAAGGCGTGCTGGAAGACCTGCTGATCCTGCCTATCACGCCACGGGTGGTGCATGACGAGTGGGCGCGCTTGCGCACGCACGCGAAGAACCACGGGCTGCCTGTGCAGCACGATCACAACGACTTGTGGATCGCTGCCGTTGCCAACGTGGCCAAGCTGACGGTCATCACGGGTGACGTGGCGGGTTTCAAGCCGCTCAAGGCCGCTGGGCTCGTGAGCGCCGAGATCGTCGACCTGAAGTCCGGGCTGGCGGCGGCATAGCGTTGGCGGTGTCGCCATGGCGGGGCAGACTCCCCCCACAGCACGCAGGACACCCCCCACAGCCCCCGCCCACTCCCGCCACAACGGCAAGCCGCCGGTCTTGCTGCACATGTTCTCAATATTGCTCCATTTGTAGCAAAATCAGCTGCATGCCTTCCCTTGCCGACCACTTGCTGGGCCAGACGCGCGGCGCGGTGCTGAGTGCGCTGCTGCTGCACCCGCAAGCGTCCCTGCATGTGCGTGAGCTGGCGCGCCTGACCGGGGCCTCTGCCGGTTCGCTGCACCGCGAACTGCGTGCCCTGGCCGACCTGGGCCTGTTGCTGCGGCAAGAGGTGGGCCGCCAGGTGCACTACAGCGCCAACACCGCCTGCCCGGTGTTTGAAGAACTGGCCAGCCTGCTGCGCAAGACGGCGGGCCTGGCCGACGTTTTGCGTGAGGCCCTGGCGCCCTTGGGCGATGCGGTGGCGCTGGCCTTTGTCTACGGCAGCACCGCCGCAGGCCAGGAAAGGCCGGGCAGTGACGTGGACGTACTGGTCCTGGGCAGCGCCGGCTTTGCCGCCGTAGTGCGGGCGCTGGCACCGGCGCAGCCCACGCTGCGCCGTGAGGTGAACCCCACGGTGATGCAAGCGGGGGAATGGGCCGAGCGGCTGGCTGCCGGCGACGGCTTTGCCCGCAGCGTGGCCGCGGGGCCGCGCATCTGGTTGAAGGGAGAAGAACATGACCTTGCAGAACTTGCTGCGCATCGGGAAGCTGAAAGCCCACGTGCCCACGCCCGCCGAGGTGCAAAGGCTGCTGGCCGCCATTGACCGCAACTTGGCCGATGCGGCCGCCGCGCACATCAGCGACGAGACGCGGTTTGATGCGGCCTACAAGGCGGTGATGCAGTGCGCGCTGGTGGCCATGCTGGCGGCCGGCTACCGGCCTTCCACCAGCGAGCCGGGGCACCACCAGACCATGATCCAGTCGCTGCCGCTGACTTTGGGCGTGCCCAATGAGGTGTGGGTGGTTCTGGACGCGCTGCGCAAGCAGCGCAATGCCAGTGACTACACCGGCCAGCCCATTACCCCGGGGCTGGTCAGCGAATGCCTGGGCCAGGCCCAGGCACTGAAGAAACAACTCGGGGCGGCGCTGGCGGCCAGCCAGCCGGCCCTGTTGAAGAAGCCCGCATGAACGCATCCACCCTTGTCCAGAAGCTCTGGAATTGCTGTGCACACTGAACCAACGGCAGGCTTCGGAAGCCGGCACCTGATGCAGCGGCTATCACAGGGCAATCCGGAAGCTTGAATTAATTCCTGTTAAATCAAGCACTTGCCATCACACGGGGTGCTGGGCTCGCTGGCTTACCGGGGCGCTGAAGATTCCGGCGCGGCTTATCACAGCCGAAACCGGAAAAGGCGAAAATTCTTAGTCAAATCAAGCACTTGCTATCACATGGCCACCAAGCATTGGGTGACGGCTGCGCTGCAAAGCCTGGGTGAAAGCCTGCGCCCGGTGCCGCATGAGCTGAACGAGCTGGACTGGAAACTGGCGCTTTCAGACCAGAAGGACCGGCTGGCCGAGCACCTGATGGCCATGGCCAACCAGGCCAACGGGGGCACCTTGGTGTTCGGCGTAGACAACAACGGCGTGCACCAAGGGGTGGATGCCGCCGTCACGGCGGAAGCCACCAACACCTTGGCCAACCTGGGGCGGCAGGCCGTGGAGCCCGCACTCACCATTGACCATGCCGTTGTGGACTACGAAGGCAAACCCGTTCTGCTGGTGCGGGTGCCCGAGCAGCCGGTGAAGCCCGTGCACCGGCGCGGCAAGTCCATTGAAGAGACCTGGGTGCGTTCCGGTGGAACCACGCGCAAGGCCTCCCGGCAGGAAGTGGGCGCACTCATGCTGCACAGCGCCACGCCACGCTGGGAAGACCTGCGCGCATCGCCGCTGCTGGAGTTGAGCGACGTGCAAAGCCTGCTGGACCTGGAGAGCATTGCGGGCCTGCTGCAGCGCCCCCTGCCTGCAGACCCCAGCGGGTTGGCCGGTTGGCTGCAAGAGGAAGGCATCACCGTGCCTGACGGGCGGGGCTTCTACATCACCAACTTCGGGGCCATTGCCGCCGCCCGGCGGCTGGACCAGTTTCCGGCCTTGGAGCGCAAACGCATCCGGGTTGTGCGTTACCGCGGCACCAACAAGGTGGACACCATCGACGAACTGCCCGGCCACCGGGGCTATGCCATCGGCTTCGAAGGGCTGGTGGGGCACCTGAACCGGGTGCTGCCGCACTCCGAAGTCATCCAGCAATCGCTGCGCGTGAATGTGGCCGTGTACCCGGAGATCGCTTTGCGTGAACTCATCGCCAACGCGCTCATCCACCAGGACTTCACCGTCACCGGCGCCGGGCCGATGGTGGAGATCTTTGACGACCGCATTGAAATCACCAACCCTGGCGCCTTGCTGCCCGGCAAGAAGCCAGACAGGCTGATCGGCACCACGCCGGAGTCTCGCAATGAGAAGCTGGCTTCGTCGTTCCGCAGGTTCCGCATCTGTGAAGAGCGCGGCACCGGCTTCCAGAAGGTGGTGCAGGCCATTGAGCTCTTTGGCTTGCCACCCTTGGCCATGGCGCCACAGGAAAACGCGTTCCGGGTGACGCTGGGCGCGCCGCGCAAGTTCACGGACATGGCCATGCCGGAACGCGTGGAGGCCTGCTACCAGCATGCCGTGCTGCAATTCGTGTCCAGCCAGACGCTCACGAACACCACGCTTCGGCAGCGCTTCCAGTTGCACGAGAAGTACCGCAACCAGATCACCAACCTGATTGGCGAAGCTGTCGACGCGGGCCGCATCAAACGCAAGGACGCCGGCAGCGGCAACAAGTTCGCCGAGTACGTGCCGTACTGGGCTTAGCCACCAGAACCCGCAACACAGATGAACGCATCCACCCTCGTCCAGAAGCTCTGGAACTACTGCAACGTGCTGCGCGACGACGGCATGAGCTATGGCGACTACGTGGAGCAGCTGACCTACCTGCTGTTCCTGAAGATGGCCGACGAGCGGGCGCAGCCGCCGTACAGCCAGGCCAGCATCATTCCAGGCGCCTACGCCTGGCCATCGCTGCTGGCCAAGGACGGCGACGAGCTGTTCGACCACTACCGGCATTGCCTGGAGGCCCTGGGCCAGCACAAGGGCACGCTGGGGCTGATCTTCGGCAAGGCCCAGAACAAGTTCCAGGACCCGGCCAAGCTGCGCCGCCTGGTGGTGGACCTGATCGACGCCGAAAACTGGACCGCCCTGGGCGTGGACGTGAAGGGCGACGCCTACGAAGGCCTGCTGGAGAAGAACGCGCAGGACACCAAGAGCGGTGCGGGCCAGTACTTCACGCCGCGGCCGCTCATCCAGGCCATGGTGGATTGCATAGCGCCCAAGGCCGGCGAGCGGGTGTGCGACCCGGCCTGCGGTACGGGCGGTTTCCTGTTTGCGGCCTACAACCACGTGGTGGCGCAGCAGCCCAACCTCACGCGCGAGCAGAAGCGTTTCCTGAAGGAAGACGCCTTCACCGGCTACGAACTGGTGCAGGCCACGGCGCGGGTGTGTGCCATGAACCTGCTGCTGCACGGCATTGGCAGCGAGAAGAGCGTGCCGGTGAAGGTGCAGGACGCGCTGGTGGCCGACCCCGGTGAACGCTTTGAAGTGGTGCTGGCCAACCCGCCGTTTGGCAAGAAGAGCAGCACGGTCATCGTGGGTGAAGACGGCCGCGCGACGAGCGAGAAAGACATCATCGAGCGCGACGACTTCTGGGCCACTACCAGCAACAAGCAGCTGAATTTCGTCCAACACATCAAGACGCTCCTGAAGGTGAACGGCCGCGCTGCCGTGGTGCTGCCTGACAACGTGTTGTTCGAAGGCGGTGCGGGCGAGACCATCCGCCGCAAGCTGCTGCACGAATGCGAGCTGCACACGCTGCTGCGCCTGCCCACAGGCCTGTTCTACGCCCAGGGCGTGAAGGCCAACGTCCTGTTCTTCGACAAGAAGCCCGCCAGCGAAACGCCCTGGACGCAGAAGCTGTGGATCTATGACCTGCGCACCAACCAGCACTTCACGCTGAAGACCAACCCGCTGAAGCGCGACCACCTGGATGAATTCGTGCGGCTCTACAACCCGGCCAACCGCCACGACCGGGCCGCCACATGGAGCGTTGACCAACCCGAGGGCCGGTGGCGCGCGTACGACGTGGCCGAGCTGATGGCGCGAGACAAGGCGAGCCTGGACATCTTCTGGCTTCGGGATGAGAGCCTGGCCGACAGCGACAACCTGCCGCCGCCCGACGTGATCGCGCAGGAAATCGTGGATGACCTGGAAGCGGCGCTGGAGCAGTTCCGTCTGATCGCGGGCGACCTGGCAACACCGGCATGAGCAAGAAGACCCGCTCCCCGCTGAAGGACAAGCCCTTGCGCCTGCCCGGGCAGGCCTTGAGCGAGGAACGGCAACGCATCTGGGACGACAAAGTCGAGGCGCCGCTGTTCGTGGCCTTGCTCATGGCCGCTGTGGCTGGACTGGAGTGGTGGCGGGCATGGACCAACGCGCCGCCCCAGCCGTGGCTTTTCACATTCGTGGCCGTGGCGGCGGTGTTGTTCGCGGCCTGGCGCATCTACAGCCAGATGGGCCGCCTCAGAGCACTGCGCCTTGGCATTGACGGCGAACGCGCGGTCGGCCAGTTCTTGGAGCGTTTGCGCGAGCAGGGCTACCAGGTCTTTCACGACGTGCCGGGCGACAACTTCAACCTGGACCACGTGTGCATCGGCCCTGCAGGCGTCTTCACGGTGGAAACCAAGACTTGGAGTAAGCCGGTCTCTGGCAACCCTCGCGTTCACTACGACGGTGAGCAACTGCTGGTCGGCGGGCGTGTGCCGGACCGGGACGCTTTGCTCCGAGCCAAGGCACAGGCCACTTGGTTGTCCAGGTTGCTGCAGGAGAGCACGGGCCGCGCGTTTGTCGTGCGGCCGGTTGTGGTGTTTCCGGGTTGGTTTGTAGAGGCCAGCGTTGGCGCGCAGAGTGAGGTATGGGTGATGGAGCCGAAGGGCCTTCCGGCCTTTCTGTCAAGGCAGCCCGCTCGGCTGCCTCTGGAGGACATCAAGATGGCCTCGTATCACCTGTCTCGCTATGTGAGGGTGCATCAAGGCAGCACCTGAACGGGCTCTTCACCCCCACCGCATCACACACCGGTCCCCACTGGCCGTGCGCTCCACCATCACCGCACAAAGCCCCGGCACCACGCCTTGCAGCTGCGCGCGGATGTAGCCGCACAGGTTCTCCAGCGTGGCCGGGCCCAGGCCGGGCACTTCGTCCAGGAAGCGGTGGTCCAGCTGCTCGCGCAGGCGGGCCAGTTCGGCGCGCACCAGGGCCAGGTCCACCACCATGCCGGTGGTGGGGTCCGGCGGGCCGGCCACGGTGACTTCGGCCTGGTAGGTGTGGCCGTGGATGCGGCGGCTGCTTTCCACTTCAGCGGGGTTTTGCAGGTAACGGCGCAGCGTGTGGGCGGCTTCGAAGTAGAAGCGCTGCGACAGTTCGCAGCGCAGGCTGTGTTCAGCCGTGCTCATCAACGGATCTCCAGGATCTTGTGCGTCTGCACGCTCAGGCGCCAGCGCGGGTGCGCCTGGCAGTGCGCGATGGCCGCTTGCGTGTGCTGGCGGCGCAGCACGCTGTCCATGGGCTGCAGCAAGAGGTGCTTGAAGCCGTCTGTGCCGGCGCGTTCCACGTCGTCAGGCATCAGGCCGGGTTGCGGGTAGACGAGTTTCAGCTCGTGCCCGCTGCGCTGCACCCAGTCTGCGCCGGCCTTGGGGCTGACGCAGATCCAGTCGATGCCCGCGGGCGCGGCCACGCTGCCATTGGTTTCCACAGCAATCTCGAAGCCCTGCGCATGGAGCGCGTCGACCAAGGCTGCGTCCACCTGCAGCAGCGGCTCGCCGCCGGTCAGCACCACATACTGGTTAGGCTGGCCGGCCGGCCATTGCGCTTTGAGCAGCGCGGCCAGTTCCTGCGCAGTGGTGAACTTGCCGCCCAGCGTGCCGTCGGTGCCCACGAAGTCGGTGTCGCAGAAGCGGCAGACGGCGCTGGCGCGGTCTTCCTCGCGGCCCGTCCACAGGTTGCAGCCGGCGAAGCGGCAGAACACGGCCGGGCGGCCGGCGCGCAGGCCTTCGCCTTGCAGGGTGTAGAAGATTTCCTTGACGCTGTAAGTCATGCCCGCATTGTCATGCGGACGCGATTCGGCCTGATTCGGTGTAGCGCTCGAAGCCGCTTTGCCGCAGCGCGCAGGCCGGGCACTGGCCGCAGCCGTAACCCCAGGCGTGGCGGGTGCTGCGGTCGCCCAGGTAGCAGGTGTGGGTGTGCTCGTTGACGATATCCACCAGGCGCTGGCCACCCAGCTGCTGCGCCAGTGCCCAGGTGGCGGCCTTGTCCAGCCACATCAGCGGCGTTTCCACCACCATGGGGCCGTCCATGCCCAGGCTCAGCGCCACCTGCAGGGCCTTCAGGGTGTTGTCGCGGCAGTCGGGGTAGCCGGAGTAGTCGGTCTCGCACATGCCGCCCACCAGCACCGTCAGGCCGCGCCGGTAGGCCAGCGCGGCGGCGAAGGTGAAGAACAGCAGGTTGCGGCCGGGCACAAAGGTGTTGGGCAGGCCGTTGGCCTGCATCGCTATGGCGCGGTCTGCGGTCATGGCGGTGTCGCTGATCTGCGCCAGCAGCTTCAGGTCCAGCAGGTGGTCTGCGCCCAGCTTGGCGGCCCAGGCCGGGAAGGCCTGGCGCAGTTCGGCCAGCAGGGTCTGGCGGCAGGCCAGTTCCACGGCGTGGCGCTGGCCGTAGTCGAAGCCTATGGTTTCGACGTGTTCGTAGCGCTGCAGCGCCCAGGCCAGGCAGGTGGCGGAGTCCTGCCCGCCGGAAAACAGCACCAGGGCCCGGTTGTTCATGCAAACCTCAAATCCAGGGCGGGCAGGCCGCAGGCGACGTGCCGCGGCAGCTGGGTGGCGTCCATGGCCGGGCAGTATGCCGCCCACGCACAATGGCGCCGGCGCCCCCGAGCCCTGATCCACGCCCATGAACACGCTGCTGATTGCCCTGCCAGCCCTGCTGCTCCTTGTGGTGGTAGCGGGCAGCGCCGTGATGCTGGCGCAGCTGCGCCGGCTGCGGCTGGTGGAGCCGCAGTTCCAGGGCTTGTCGCCGCTGGACGTGCCCGAAGACGCCCGCGAGCGCCTGGCGCCGGGGCTGGACCTGCTGCTGGCCTTGGGCTTTGTGCAGCCCATCGCGCAGCGTGTGGTGGCCCAGCACGTGAACGGCCAGCCGGTGGAGCAGCACCTGCTGACGCTGACCCACCCCAAGGTGCCGGCGGCCGCCTTCCTGTCCACCACCGTGGTGCCGGACGGCCCGCGCACCTGGAGCATCCACTTCGTCAGCCGCACGCGTGAAGGCCAGACCCTGCTGACGCGCAACCGGGCCAGCTTCATGGGGCCGCTGCCCCTGCGCGATGTGCGCACCCACGACGTCTGGCTGCCGGACTGGCCCGCGGTGTGGAAGTCCCACGCGGCGGCTATGCGCGGCATGGCGCCGAGGTCGTCGCAATGGGCGGGCATGACCTCGGAGGCCTGGGCGGCGGCCAGTGCCGACGCCGACCACGCCACCTTCCATGTGTACCAGCTCAACCGCCAGCTGGTGTGGGCGGGTGACGGTGCCTACCGCGTCAGCTGGCGCACGGCGCTGGCCATGCTGGGCCGCGCCTGGGCCGTGGCCCACCACAGCTGGCGGCCCATGGCGGCCGACCGCCAGGCCGCGAAAACGGCGCCGCCCAGCCAGGCCACGCTGGTCAGCGCCTACGAACACCACGCGCGGCAGCACCGCGCCGGGGGCTGGTCGGCCGGGGCCAAGTGGCTGCTGTTCTTTGCCAGCGCGGGGCTGGCCGCGCTGTCCTTCGGCCTGAACATGGACCTGCAGTCGCTGGCCGCCCTGCTGCTGGTGCTGCTGGTGCACGAAGGCGGCCACCTGGCCGCCATGCGCTGGGCCGGTTACCAGGATCTGAAGGTGTTCTTCCTGCCCTTCCTGGGTGCGGCGGTCAGCGGGCGCCATGAACAGCCCACCGCGCGGCAGGAACTGGTGGTGCTGTTTGCCGGCCCGCTGCCGGGGCTGGTGCTGGGGCTGGCGGCGCTGCTGTACGCGCCGGCCGATCTGCTGGGCAGTGTCTGGGGCGGTTTTGGCCACGCCTGCGCGCTGTTGGCCGTCATCCTCAACGCCTTCAACCTGCTGCCGCTGCACCCGTTGGACGGCGGCAAGATCTTCGAGATCCTGCTCCTGGGCCGCTGGCCCGGCCTGGCCTTTGCGGGCCGTGTGCTGGGCCTGCTGGCGCTGGCGGCGCTGGCCCTGGTCTCCACCGGCGACACCACACGCGCCGTGCTGCTGGCCGTGGTGCTGCTGATGGCCCTGGGCCTGCCCCAGCACTGGCGCGAAGCCCGCCTGGCCCGCGCCCTGCGCGCCCAGGGCCGCCACGCCGGGCTGGCGCGGCCGGCGGCGCTGAAGGCCATCTTCAGCACGCTGGCCCAGCTGGGCTACAGCCGCCTGGCCTGGCCCAACCAGAAGCAGCTGGTGGACGCCCTGCTGCCCGCCACGCTGCGGCCACGCCTGACCCGCACCGGGCGTGCCGCCGGCCTGGCCTTCTACGCCTTCAGCCTGGCCTTGCCGCTGCTGGGCGCGCTGGCCTGGGGCCTGCAGACCCAGCGCCTGGGGCCGGACGAAGCCGCGGCGCAGGAAGCCGCTGGCCGGGCGAGCGCGCAGGCAACAGCGCAAGCCGCGGCCCAGGCCGAAGCCGCCGGCCGCGCCCAGCAGTCGCAGTGGCTGGCCAGCCGCCAGGCCGAGCTGCAGGCCTTGCAGCAGCGGGTGGCCGCCGCGCCCGGCGCCGCGGCGCAGTGGGCCTTGCTGCTGGCCGAAGGGGACCTGCTGGCCGAAGAGCTGGGCCAGCACGGCGCGGTTGCGCTGCCGGCGGCCGAGGCCCTGCTGCGCCAGGCCGACACGCTGGCCGCTGCCCCGGGTGCCGCGCCCGCCTGGCGGGCCCAGGCTGCGCTGTGGCGGGCCGACGCCGAACCCGACGCCGCCCGGCGCCTGGAGCACCTGCGCCGGGCCTTGGCGGCCTACGGCGCGCCCGACACGTCCGGCCCGGCGGCAGCGGCCTCTGCGCCCGCCGCAGCCGCCGCGACCACCCGCGCACCGGCTGCCGAACTGGCCCCGTTGCTGCGCGCCGCCGCGCAGTGGGCCCAAGAAGCGCCCGCCGACGCCCAGCCCGCGCCGGCCGCCGAGGTGGACCGCGTGCTGGCCCTGGCCGCCGACACCGCCAGCCCGCAGGACCTGCTGCCGCTGCAGACCCACAAGGTGGACCTGCTGCTGGCCGCGGGTGACCACGCGGGCGCGCTGGACCTGGCCAATGCCGTCTTCGACCGCGCCCTGCCGCGTGGCGACACCACGCTGCTGGTGGCCGCGGCCGGCCTGCTGGTGGACACCCACCTGGCCACCGGCGGCCCCGCCGCCGCGCTGAAGGCGCTGGACACCGCGCTGCCGCTGCTGGACCTGGCGCGCAGCCCTGGCCGCATGCCGGCCGAGCCGCTGCGGCGCTTTGGCCTGTGGGTGGCCGAAGCCGCCCAGCGCCCGGACTGGCAGCGCGAACAGGTGGGCAAGCTGGCGCCGCCGCCGGTGGCGCCCGTGCCGCAGTCCCTCACCGACCGCGCGCTGCTGTGGCTGCTGGCGCAGGTGCAGGGCGAGCCCACCACGCTGATGGATGTGGACCGCGCGCACTGGGCGGGCAACCCGGGCGCTGCACGCGAAGCCGCGCAACGCCTGCTGGCGCGCAACCCGCGTTTTGTGGCGCAGGGATGGCCGGGCGACGGGCGCAGCGCGCTGGCCCAGGCGCGCGTGCGCATCCAGAACGACGTGCGCCTGGCGGTCTACAAGCGCTACGGCTTGCCCGTGAAGCTTGGGCGTTAGGCCAGGGCGGCTGCGGCACAGCCCTGGCGTTCAAGTGGCCAGGTAGTGGCCTGCCAGGCGGGACCTTGCGGCCGCACTCAGTTTCATGGGGCCGGCCAGGTAGCGCTCCATCCCGCCGTGGTGCTGTTCGACGTGGTCCAGGGCCGCCTGCAGGAAGCTCGGCCGCACGCTCCACAGCACGGCCAGCGCGTCGTCAGGGATCCGCTCGTCAGGCGCTGAGAGCCGGCGGTAGTACCGGTTGGTGAGCATGTAGTCCTGTTCCACCACCACCGGGTCCACACCCAGCGCGCGAAGCAGCAGCATGGCGGCAACCCCCGTGCGGTCCTTGCCCGCGGTGCAGTGGAAGACCAGAGGCGAGGCCTCATCCAGCAGTTGGGTGAACCACTGGGCAAACACAGCCGCGTTTTCGTTCACCAGGCGTCGGTAGAGGTCCTGCATCAGGCCTTCCATGCGCGCCGGGGTCAGCGGGATGCCGGCCTGTGCCAGTGCGTGCATCTCCTGCGCCACGCTGGGCTCGATGGCCAGACTGTGTTGCCGAAGGCCGGGCAGCGCGTAGTCCTGCGCTGCCCGCTCGTGCACGCCACGGAAGTCAAAGGCACGGGTGATGCCCAGGTGCGCCAGCGTCTCATGGTCTGCGGCTGTGAGGCCGGCCAGGTGGTCGGAACGGAACAGCCGGCGGGGGTGCAGGGGACGGCCGCCATGGCCGGTGTAGCCGCCCAGATCGCGGAAGTTGGTGGCACCTTGCAGGGGGAGCAGGCGGGCCGGGTGCAATGGGTCAGCGTCAAGCATGCCGGGATTGTCGCGGAGCAGTGCTCAGTGCCTGGCTCCGCAGACGGGGCAGGCCGGTTGGCGCTGCATGCGCACTTCGTCCCAGCTCATGGCGCGTGCGTCCAGCATCAGCAGGCGGCCGGCCAGCGGCTTGCCGATGCCGGCGAGCAGCTTCAGGGCTTCAGCCGCCTGCACCGTGCCGATGATGCCCACCAGCGGCGCGAACACGCCCATGGTGGCGCAGGCGGTTTCCTCAAACGCGGCGTCGGGCGGGAACAGACAGGCATAGCAGGGCGCGTCGGGTTGGCGCACGTCGTACACGCTCACCTGGCCGTCAAAGCCGATGGCCGCGCCGCTGACCAGCGGCACGCGGTGCTTCACGCAGGCGGCGTTGACGGCGTGGCGGGACTTGAAGTTGTCGCTGCAGTCCAGCACCACCGATGCGTCCGCAACCAGCTCGTCCAGCAGCGCCGCGTCGGCACGGCGGGCGATGGCGCGGACCTGCACGTCGGGGTTGATGGCGGCGATGCTCATGCGCGCGGACTCGGCCTTGGGCTGGCCGACGCGGGACAGGTTGTGCGCGATCTGCCGCTGCAGGTTGGTGAGGTCCACGGTGTCGTGGTCCACCAGGGTGATTCGGCCCACACCGGCCGTGCCCAGGTACAGCGCCACGGGCGAGCCCAGGCCGCCGGCACCGATGACCACGGCGTGTGCGTCCAGCAGCTTCGTCTGGCCTTCGATGCCGATGTCGTCCAGCAGGATGTGGCGTGAGTAGCGCAGCAGTTGGTTGTCGTTCATGCGGGCTTGTCCGCTTTCGGTTTGCGGAAGTGCCACCAGGGCAGCGCGCTGGTGAGCGACAGCACACGGCCGGGCTCCATGAGCGCGTAACCCGGCAGTGCGGTGACGGCCTGCTGCCACTGCGGCAGTTCCAGGGTGCGGCGCAGCGCCTTCACCGCGGGCTCTTCCAGTGCATGCGCCAGGCAGACCAGGAAGTACTCGTCCTGCGCCAGGGGCACAAAGCCCAGGCCGAAGGCATGCGCTGCGGCTTCCAAGCCGATGCCTGCGTCAGCCTGCCCGCTGGCCACGGCGGTGGCCACGGCGTTGTGGCTGTCCTCGGTGCCGGCGTCGCGCAACTGGTGTTCCTGCAGCTTGGCCTGCGCCAGCAGGTGCTGCGTGAGCAGCCGCGTGGCCGAGCCGACTTGCCGCCACACGAAGCGCGCGCGCAGTGCGGTCACGTCGGCCAGGCCCTGGATGTTCAAGGGGTTGCCCGCGGCCACCATCAGGCCCTGCGTGCGGCGGCTGCAGCCGATGAGCTTGTGCGTGCCGGGCTTGAGCAGCGGCTTCAGGCTGGCAGAAAACAGCGCCGCGCCGTCCCGCAAGGGCGGCACGTGAAAGCCTGCCACGGTGCAGCGGCCTTCGGCCAGCGCGCGCAGCGCGTCGATGCTGCCGGCAAAACGCAGGTCGATGTGCAACTGCTCTTCGCTGCTGGCCGTGTCGCGCAGCGCGGGCAGGGCCAGGTCGTGGCTGGCGTACAGGGTCAGCACCTGCTGCTGGCCGTCCAGCGCGTCGGTCAGCACGCGGCTCAGTTCGGCGCGCAGGGCTTCGATGTGCGGCGTGAGGCGCACGCGCGCCTGCGTCTCGGCCCAGAGCAGGCGTTCGGCAAAGGCGGTCAGGCGCGCGGGCTGGCCCTGCGTCCAGTGGACGAGCGGCTCGCCGATGGTGTCCTGCCAATCGCGCAGCTGGCCCCACACGTGGCGGTAGCTCTGGCCCAGGCTTGCAGCGGCGCGCTGGATGCTGCCGTGCTCGTGCACGGCCTGCAGCAGGTCGAACAACGGGTTGTGCACCGCTGCACCCGCCTGCGCGGTGGTGTCGAAGCGGTATTGCAGATGGACGCCGCGGGCCTTCATGGCCACATTGTCATGCGCCGGGTCGGACTCATCCCCCGAAGAGCTTCTTGAACCAAGCGGCCAGCTTGGCGAAGAAACCTGCCGGTGCTGGCGGTGCTTCGAGTTCGGCCGGGGCCACGCCGTAGCGTTCCTGCAGCTTGGTGTTGAAGGTCTCGAAGAACTCGGTGGCCATCTTCTGCGCGGCCATGTCCACCAGGCGCGAGCCGATCTGGGCGATCTTGCCGCCCACGCTGGCCTTGGCTGTGTAGTGCAGCACCGTGGTGCGCGCTCCGGTGCTCTCCAGCTTGATCTCGGCCGTGCCCTTGCCGTGGCCTGCTGCGCCGCCCTGGCCTTCGAAGCGCAGCGTGTAGCTGTTGGGCGGCTGCAGGTTCTCCAGCTGCAGCTTGCCCTTGAACTTGGCCTTGACGGGGCCGATGGCGGCGGTCACCAGCACCTCGTACTGGTTCTCGCCCGTGGGCGTGATGCCTTCGCAGCCGGGGATGGCGGCTTGCAGCAGCGTGATGTCGTTGAGCGCTTCCCAGGCCTGGGCCTGGCCGACGGGCAGCGTCTGTTGGTTGGTGAGTTCCATGGTGCGGATAAGTGAGTGAGAGGTTCAGTTCGGGCGGCGCGCGTGTCGGGCAGGTGAGGCCGGGCGGGACAGCACCTGGGCCAGGTCTTCCAGGCTCTGCAGGTTGTGCGCCGGCAGGAAAGCGTCGCAGTGCGGCAGCATGGCCTTGATGCCTGCGGCCTTGGGTTCGAAGCGCGTGAAGCGCAGCAAGGGGTTCAGCCAGACGAGGCGGCGGCAGCTCTTGTGCAGGCGCTCCATCTCGAAGCTGAGGTCGGCCGTGTCGCCATGCTCCAGCCCGTCGCTGATGAGCAGCACGGTGGCATTGCCCGGCACCACGCGGCGCGCCCAGCGGCGGTTGAATTCGGCCAGGCTTTGCGTGATGCGCGTGCCGCCGGACCAGTCATGCACGGTGTTGACGACCTGGCCCACGGCCACGTCCGGGTCGCGGCTCTTCAACAGCCGCGTGGTGCGCGTCAGGCGTGTCCCGAAGACGAAGCTTTCGACGCGGGACTCGGCATGGCCCAGCGCGTGCGCAAAGTGCAGCAGCATGCGCGAGTAGCGGCTCATGCTGCCGGAGATGTCGGCCAGCAGCACCAGCGGCGCGGGCTGGGTGCGGCGCTGTCGCCAGTGCAGCTGCGTGAATTCGCCGCCGCTGCGGCCCATGGCCGCCAGGGTGGCGCGCCAGTCGGCGCGGCCGGGGCGGTGCGCGGGCTTCGTGCGGCGCGTGGTGAGTGGCTCGAACAGCAGCCGCATCTGCAGCAGCATGCGGCGGGCTTCACGCCACTCGTCGGCGGTCATGGTCTCGAAGTCGGCACGGCGCAATACCTCGCGGTCGTTCCAGGTGAGCTCGGCGTTGAACTCGGTTTCCTGCGGCTCGTCGGCGGGCGGCGGCGGGTCGTTCTGGCGCGGGAAGAGCGCTTCGCCCAGGCGGCGGTTCTCGGGCGGTTGTGGCACCGCGCCGGGTTTGAGCTGGACTTTCGGCAGCAGCATGGCGCGCATGCGGCCCATCAGGTCGGGGTCGCGCCAGAAGAGATCGAAGGCCTGGTCGAAGAGTTCGCGGTGTTCCACGCGGTCCAGCAGGCAGGTTTGCAGCACGTCGTGCAGCTCACGCTTGCTGTGCAAGCCTGCGACCTGCAGCGCCTGCAGGCTGAGTGACACGCGGTCCGTGCCCACGGGCATGCCGGCGCTGCGCAGCACGCGTGCGAAGTGCATGACGTTTTCGGCCAGCCGGCCCGGCGTTTGCCGCGCGGGGATCATGGCGGCTCAGCTGGCCGTGGCCAGGCGCTTGACCTCGTCCAGCAGCTTCAGCGCCTGCGTGCCCTGGACTTGCGCAATGTCGTCCTGGTACTTCAGCAGCACGCCAAGCGTGTCCTGCAGCACCTGCGGGTCCAGAGCTATGGTGTCCAGCTCCATGAGCGCGCGCGCCCACTCGATGGTTTCTGCAATACCGGGCAGCTTGTACAGCTCCAGCTGGCGCAGGCTCTGCACGAAAGCGACGATCTGGCGCGCCAGTTCGGGTGCGGCGCCGGGCACGCGGCGCTGCAGGATTTCCAGTTCGCGCTTGGCGTCGGGGTAGCCGACCCAGTGGTACAGGCAGCGGCGCTTCACGGCGTCGTGAATCTCGCGCGTGCGGTTGCTGGTGAGTACCACCACGGGCGGCTCGTTCGCCTTCACCGTGCCCAGTTCAGGGATGGTGATCTGGAAGTCGGACAGCACTTCCAGCAGGAAGGCTTCAAA
>Ga0075163_10006585_pt1 | contig 15402 bp, 14 predicted proteins | sample JI1023141ADNA_FD_71478 | JGI IMG/M metagenome (GOLD analysis project Ga0075163, IMG submission 71478) | Wastewater effluent complex algal communities from Wisconsin, to seasonally profile nutrient transformation and Carbon sequestration -... | ecosystem: Engineered > WWTP > Effluent > Algae... | reverse complement strand
CCGAAGGCCTCTTCTACGAAGAAGGCTGTGTCGAAGTCGAGCTTGAGCTGACCGCGGATTCGAGGGGCCATTCGGGCGATACGATCACGAGAAGGCCAAAACCTGAGGGGGTGGTGATGGGGTCGGCGCGGTGGGCTGCCCAGAGCGACGACGACGAGAAAGGCCTTTCACGAACGTTGTGTCGTCGAACCTGCTCGCGGGTAGCGACGCCGTGGGTGCTGGAGCCGCCCGCCAGGGCATCTAGGGTCGTCGACTCGCGACGAATCGTCGGGCGATCCCGCGGATATTCTGGATGCTGAACGGCTTCTCGAGCCGTTCGTTGCGGACCTCCGAGAGGAGTCGCTCGGCCGTCGGCCTGTGGGCTTGCGCGAGTTTCGTGAGGTTGGCCGTTGACTGCTCGATCGAGGTTTCACGTGAAACAATCAATTTTCCTAGGCTGGTTCGTTCCACGTGGAACAGAGAAAACACCACCGCATTTGGCTACTCGCGCTGCAGCGCTGTCGCCTGACGATGCAAAACGTCCGCAGTTGGCTCACCGGTCGGATGGAGACTCTGCTGACGCTGCAGCGAAGCCGGACGTTGTGCGACGCCGAAGAAGTCCGACCACTTGCGTGATGCACTCAAACCCATAGCCCCGCAGGTCCCGCAGACCCAACAGTCCAACTAGGTGCAGCGTCACCAGCATGCTGACAGGTTCGGCGACGGCTGGCTGCGCAGCGCGCGAACATTGCCACGCCCGAGGCACTGCACTACATGGCGACCTGCGGCACGATCGTGATCGTATCGCCCGAATGGCCCCTCGAATCCGCGGTCAGCTCAAGCTCGACTTCGACACAGCCTTCTTCGTAGAAGAGGCCTTCGGTGCGGACGGAGCCTTCGGCTCGATCGGCGGAAGGACCGGGATTTCCGGAAGAGCGACTCCCTCCTTCAAGAGCTCTTCGCGAAACGCCAGAAACATCTGGTTGAGCACTGCGGGCTGGTGGAAGGCGTTGAGGCCGCTTGGATTGGGAAGCAGATAGACCTTGGTAGCTCCGACCGCATCTTGGTATCCGACCTGAGCCTTGGTCTTCTCGAACGCGGTCCGATAAGCCGCGAGCCCGAGAACAGCGAGGAATCGAGGTTTGAACTTTCGAACCTTCCTCTTGACGGTCTTCGCACCGGCGCGAAGCTCTTCCTTCGTCAGGTCCTCGGCATCCTTGGACGCTCGCGGCACCAGGTTCGTGATTCCGAATCCCAGCGCGGCCATTTCGGGCTCGTCGAACGCAGTGAACAGACGCGGCGTCAGGCCGGCTCGATAGATCGTCGGCCAGAACAGGTTGCCCGGTCCTGCGAAGTGATGACCGACAGCGGCCGAGTAGAGACCCGGGTTGATCCCACAGAACAGAACGTTGAGGTTCTCCGCGATCACGTCGGGAACCCGTCGAGCGATCGACTTGAGCTGGATCTCGCGAGACGGTTTCCAGGGAGCGAGCGTCTTTCGTTTCGCCAAACCGATTCCTTCAAGAAAGGGGAGTCGAGGAAGGTGAGGCTCGACGACGAATCGTCAAGCAATCAGCGGGATCGTTCTACGGAGATGATCGCGCGTTGCTTGCCCGCGAGGTCATACGAGTGACGCGTCAACGGCGAAGGCAGATCGGAGCGCTCGAGACCTTCGAAGCCGATCGCATGACCGCCCATGCGAACATGCGTGAGACCGCGCTCGATCCACTCGCGAAGATCGAACGTCGCCCGAGACATCGCGACGTCATAGTCGGCTTCTTCGTGATCTTCGATTCGCCGCGCGAACGCTTCGAGGTTGCCGAGCCGGAGCTCGCGTGCAGCCGTGCGGAGAAACGCGTGCTTCTTGTGCACGGGCTCGAGCGCGGTGATGGTGGCGTCTGGTCGACAGATCGCGACGACCACGCTCGGGAAGCCACCACCGGCTCCCACGTCGAGCACGCGATCGGTCATGCCGATCAACGGCACGACATGAAGTGAGTCCGTGATGTGCTCGGCAACCTCGTCGACCGTGCGAGCAGCCGAGAGATTGATGCTGCTGTTCCAGCGCAGGAACAACGTCGCGAACGTCTCGAGCTGCGTCGAGAACGAGCTCTCGATCCCGAGTTGATCCAAGGTCTTGACGTAGCGCGTCATGAAAGTAGTAGCTGGCTGGCGCGAGGAGCGACAATCACTGAACCCCGAACCTGGTTCAGTGCAAGGGGGATCGAGTCGAACGGTTCGAGCAGGGTGGTACGAGCAATCGCAGCTTCGAGTCCGGAAACCAAGCCGAGTCGGACGCCAGCTGCAAGGCGCGGCAAGACGCCGATCCGGAAGATCTTCTCGTTCACGACCTCGAGCCCACCGATCCCGTCAGGGCACTCGGCCACGAGCAAGAGCAGCCCGCCGGGTTTCACGAGCGGCGCCATCGCAGCGGCGATCTTCGCCGACTGGTAGAGCGTGGCCGTTACCGGCAGCTCGTCGGAGGCGATCACCAGATCCGCGGGCTCGGCGCGAACCGTGAACTGCGGGCGCGCGAGCTCGACGCCACGCCGGAACGCCGCACGCGGATCGCCGGCAACCGCCGCGAAGATGGACCCGTCGGAGGCGCAGATCCCGTTCAGCAAGAAGATCGGCGCCGGGACCATGGCGACGACGGCCTCGAGATCGGCGCGACACGGATTCCCGTCGACGATTCCAGCCTTCGCGCCCGGCGCGCTCTTGAGCTCGTGGTTGTGGCGAACGTCGCCTGCAGCGCCGAGCCCGGGGAACACGGCCTTGACGCCTGCACCGAAGCCCGCGAAGTAGTGCGGCTTGATACCGCCGGTGGCGATCACGAGATCGGACTCGACGACACAGCGGTGCACGCGCGCGACCGTCCCGTGAGGCGTGGTCCCGAGGACGACCAGGTCCTCGTCGCGGTGACCATCGTGGTCGACCACGACCATGTCGCGAACGAGCGCGGGCGCGATCCCGAGCTGGCCGAGGCCACATGGACCATGCGTTCCGGTGGCGATCGCGAGCGTCCACCGGCGGTCGGGCAGACGGGCTCGGAGCGCGGCGAGGAAGTCGGAGCGCGGCTCACGGCGGGTGTGATCGCTGACGATCACGGTCACGCGACCGCCGACGCCGACCAGCCGATCGACCGCTGCGAGGCCGATCGGCGCGTCGAGAGCAGCCTCCAGCAGCGGACGCACGGGTTGCGCGGGCGGTGGCGCCGGGGACTCGAGCCACGTCACCGCGCGACCGTGCAGCTCGAGCGGGTAGGGAGCGCGGCCGTACGGCAGCGAGACCATCGGCGTTAGCCTACGTTGCTAGCGACGGGTTCGTTAGTCCGATACGATTCGAACCGCGGGGTTTTCCGTCGGTTTCTGCCCCGAGCCGTTTCTGGATCGTGTCCAAGCAAAGCCTGCTCCTGGTCGATGGGGACACTCGCAGTATGCGAGTGCTCGAAGTGTCGTTGCGCAAAGCGGGGTTCACGGTGACCACCGCGGTGTCCGTCAACGATGCGGTCGACAAGCTCGAGCTCGGTGCCCCGGACCTGATCATCTCGGAGACCACGTTCCCTGATGGGGATGGCTTCGACCTCCGCAAGAAGGTGAGGGCCCGCGCGGAGTGGAACGAGATCCCGTTCATCTTCCTGACCGCCGAGGCGGCGATCGAGAACAAGATCCGCGGCCTCGAGCTCGGCGTCGACGATTACCTGACCAAGCCGATCTACATCAAAGAGATCGTCACGCGGATCAACATCCTGCTGCAGAAGCGGCAGCGGGTTCGCTTCGAGGAGCGGCGCGACGGGCGCACGCGCTTCGCCGGGCGCGTCGCCGATATGCCGGTGGTCGACGTCATCCAGACGATCGAGATCAGCCGCAAGTCGGGCGTCATCCAGTTCGTCGGCGAGCGCAACCGGCAGGCCGCGATCTACTTCCGCGACGGTCGCGTGATCGACGCCGAGGCCGGCGCCCTGCAAGGCGAGGACGCGGTCTATCGCCTGCTGACCTGGAGCGAGGGCGACTTCGAGGTGGTGTTCCGCACCGTGCGACGCCGCGAGGTGATCGCGACGAGCTCGCAGGGCCTGTTGATGGAGGGCATGCGCCGGCTCGACGAGTGGTCGCGCCTGCTCGAGCAGCTCCCCCCGTTGTCGCATCGCTTCGAGGTCGATGCCGGCGAGCTCGCGGCTCGGCTCGGCGATGTCCCCGACGACAACAACCCGATCCTGCGGTTGATCGACGGCAAGCGCACGCTGCTCGAGGTGATCGACGCGTCCGATGTCGGCGACCTCGAGTGTCTGCAGGCGATCTCGCGCCTCTACTTCGAGGAGATGCTCTCCGATATCGACCACGGGGCTCCGATGCGGCACCCCACGGGTGGCGGTCGCCTCGTCGAGCTCGATCAGGAGTACGGCCGGTCCACCACCCCGATCGAAGGTGCCGCGCGTGATAGCGCCGAGCACGATGCGGTGGAGCCGGAGTCCGGGCCGATCGCCGAACCGTCCGCCGAACCGCTCGACGAGCAGCAGGTGGTCGAGGAGACGGAGGAGCCGCCGCTGACCAGCGACGGCGAGCTGATGGGGACGCTGCGACCGTCGAGCCTGCACCTGATCGACGAGGCGGTGGCGGCGGCACAGGCGATCGAGCCCGACCTGTTCAAGGACGACGACAAGCCGGTCGCGCCGCTCGACGAGTTCGACAAGGACGCGACCCCGCGACTCGACCCGAATCACGAGTTCCACATCGGTGGATCGGATCCGATGATCTTCGACGTCGCCGAGGTGGAGGCGGTGGAGGACGCGCGGGTCTCGTTCCTGATGGATCGCAGCGTGCCCGAGCCGATCGAGCGCGATGTGCCCTCGCAACGCATGACCGCAGCAGATGCCCGGCCGCTCGGGCGCGAGGAGACGGCGCTGCGCATGATCGGCTCGCTCGGGCGCGATCGTGCCGAGACCTCCGGCGAGGTGTCACTCGGGCAGGCCGCGTTCCCGCGCTCGTCGACGGAGCGCGAGATGATCACGATCATGCCGCGCCGGATCACGCGCGAGATCCAGGTCACGCAGGCGGAGACGGTCGAGGTCGACAAGGAGATCGAGGACGTCGAGGTCGAGGCGCCCAAGCCACCGCCCGTCGAGCCGCCGACGAGGTCGTCGCACCTGTCGATCCCGCCACCCAAGCTCGACCTGTCCGGCAGCGGGGTCAGGCGACGGAGCGGACCGGGCAAGGGCGCGATGGCGCTGCTCGCTCTTGCCGGCCTGCTCGCGATCGTCGCGATCTATCTCTACGCCACGCGTCCCCCCGCGCAGACGAAGCGTGCCATCGCCGATGCCGGTGAACCCGTCGGGATCCCGGAGCCCGACGCGATCGTGGTCGAGGACTCCGCTGGGTTCGTCCCGGCGGACACCACCGTCGCGAGTGTCGACGCCCCGGTGGTCCAGGATGCCGCCGTGCGCGATGCGGTGGTCGAGCAGCCCCGGCCGCTGGACGCGGCGCTGCCGGAGGATCCGGTCGTGAAGGCGAAGGCGCTCTACGACCAGGCGTTCAACGCCCTCGAGGACAGCGACTACGATCGCGCGCTCCAGCTCGTCGACCAGGCGCTGAAGCTCCGCAAGACCGCGCGGAGCTACGTGCTGCGCTCGCAGGCCCTGCAGCGGATGGGGCGCGTCGACGAGGCGCTCACCGCGCTGAGCTCGGCAGAGAGCACGTTCCCGAGCCCGGCGATCTACGAAGCGCGCGCGCGGATCTACAAGGCAGCGGGCCGGCGTGACGAGGCGCGAGCGGCGGTCGAGAAGTACCTCTCGATGGTTCCGGATCGCGGCGCCACCGTGAAGCTGTTCAAGCAGTGGCTCGAAGAGCTGCGCTGATGCGGGTACTCGGACTCGAGAGCTCGTGCGACGAGACGGCGGCCGCGATCGTCGACGATGGGACGGTCGTGCGCTCGGATGTCGTGGCGTCGCAGCACGAGGTCCACGCGCGCTACGGCGGCGTCGTGCCCGAGCTCGCATCGCGCGCCCACATCCTCAACGTCGTGCCGGTAGTGCAAGCCGCGCTCGAGCGGGCAGGGTCGACGCTCGCCGAGATCGACGGCATCGCAGTCACCAACGCGCCGGGGCTCGTCGGTGCGCTCCTCGTCGGGCTCCAGACCGCGAAGGCGATCGCGTGGGTGACCGGCAAGCCGCTGGTCGGCGTGCATCACCTCGAGGGGCACCTCAGCGCGATCTATCTCGAGCCCGAGCCGCCGCCGTTCCCGCACCTCGCGTTGATCGTGTCGGGCGGGCATACCTCGCTGGTTCGCGTCGACGGACATGGCGAGGTCAGCGAGCTCGGGGCGACGCGCGACGATGCGGCCGGCGAGGCGTTCGACAAGGGCGCGAAGCTGCTCGGCCTCGGCTATCCGGGCGGCATCGTGATCGACAAGCTCGCGCAGACCGGCGACCCGAAGGCCGTCGAGTTTCCGAAGGCGATGACCTCCGCCGAGACCGGCTCGGACTTCTCGTTCTCCGGGCTCAAGACCTTCCTGCTGCATCACGTGCGCGCGCACGGGCAACCGGAAGGGCAGGCGCTCGCCGATCTGTGCGCGAGCTACCAGGGTGCGATCGTCGAGGTCCTCGTGCGCAAGACCCGGCGGGCCGCCCGCAGGTTGCAGCTGCATCACGTCCAGATCTGCGGCGGCGTGGCGGCGAACTCGGCGCTGCGCGGGGCGATGACGGTGGCGGGTGAAGAGGATGACTTCCGCGTCTATGTTCCGAAGCCGGCGCGGTGTACCGACAACGCTGCGATGATCGCCGCCGCTGGATATCACCATCTCGTCCGTGGAGAGCGCGCCGATCTGGCGCTCGACGCGATCCCGTCGCTGCCGCTGCCGAGGGCCGCTCGATGAGCAGCACGAACGGCACCAACGGGAAGGGCCATCATCCCGCGAACGAGGATCCGTTCCCCGATGCGCGCGTCCTGCTCGAGCGCTACGGGCTGCGGGCGAAGAAGGCGTTCTCGCAGAACTTCTTGATCTCGGATCGGGCGTTTCGCGCGATCGTCGACGCCACCGTTCGCACCGACGAGGATTGGATCGTCGAGATCGGTGCGGGGCTCGGAACGCTGACCGCGCGCCTCGCCGAGCGGGTACCCGAGGGCAAGATCATCGCGCTCGAGCTCGATCGCGACATGCTCGCCGTGCTGCGCGCGGAGCTGGCCGGCGTCGACAACGTCGATGTCGAGGAGGCCGATGCCATGCGCTACGACCTCAAGATGGCGGCGCGGTGGCACGGCGGTCCGATCGCGGTGTGCGGCAACCTGCCGTATCAGATCGCCTCGCAGCTGATGTTTCGCGTGATCGAGGCGCGTGCCCACGTCACCCACGCGGTGATGATGATCCAGAAGGAGATGGCCGATCGCCTGATCGCGCCTCCCGGCGGCAAGGACTACGGGGCGATGGGCGTGATGATCCGGACCTACGCGGATGTCTCGACGGTGATCAAGGTCGGCGCCGGTTCGTTCGTGCCGGCGCCGAAGGTCGACTCGACGGTGGTCAAGCTGACGCCCCTGCCCGATGCCAAGCCGCGCGCGCCGATCACCGACGACAAGCACTACTCCGCGGTGGTTCACGCCGCGTTCGGGCAACGCCGCAAGACGCTTCGCAACGCGCTGCGCGCCGTGTTCGACGAGACCGGCGTGGATGCCGCGCTGGCGGAGACCAAGATCGACGGCCAGCGCCGCGGCGAGACCCTCGACATCGCCGAGTTCGCGGCGCTCGCGAACGTGCTGCCGGCAAAGCCCGCGGGATGAACCTCCTCGACAGGTTCTTCGGCGATGCTCTCGACGAAGCACTCGCCCAGATGGAGACGTTGACGCCGTTCGAGCGCCACCAGCTCCGCACCGAGCTCCACGTGCTCTGGTTGACGACGGATCTGGAGCTGGCCAGGACCGAGACTCGTCGGAGCGAGCTCCTCGCAGAGGGCGAGCGGGCGCGTGCGGCCCTGATCGCCGTCGAGCAGGAACGTGCCGGGTACCAGGCGACGATCGATCGGCTCGAGCAGATCCGTACCCTTCTCGGGCGCTAGTGGTAAGTCTGCGGCGTGCCCGAGCTACCTGAAGTCGAGACCGTCCGGCGCACCTTGGAGCCCGCCGTCGGCGCGAAGATCGCGACGGTGTGGGACAGCGGCAAGAAGCTCCACATGCAGCGCAAGCCGCCGCGCAAGAAGCTGCACGCGCTGGTCGGCGCCACCATCACGGCGATCCGCCGCCACGGCAAGTACCTGCTCGTCGACACCGACACCCCGTCGACGCTGCTCGTCCACCTCGGGATGACCGGGCGGTTCCAGATCCGCCCCGCGAAGGCCGAGCGGGCGCCGCACACGCACCTCGTGCTCGGCCTCGGCGCGCGCGAGCTGCGGTTCTCCGATCCGCGGCGGTTCGGTCAGCTCGACGTGTTCGAGCGTGCGAAGGAGCGCGAGCATCCGGCGCTCGAGATCCTCGGCCCCGACGGGCTCGCCCCGATCGATGTCGCGGCGTTTCTCGAGGCTGCGAAGGAGCGGCGCACCACGCTCAAGGCCTTCGTTCTCGACCAGGGCGTGATCGCCGGGGTGGGGAACATCTATGCCTCCGAGGCCCTGTGGCGGGCGAAGCTGCGCCCGACCAAGCGGACGATGCGGCTGACGCGAGCGGGCGCTGAATTGCTCGCGGCCTCGATTGCCGAGGTGTTCGCGCTCGCGCTCGAGAATGGGGGCACCACCCTCGCAGATTTCGTCGACGCCGACGGCAACGCCGGCGAGAACGCCGACTACCTCTCGGTCTACGATCGTGCGGGTGAGAAGTGTCCGAGGTGCTCGTCGGTGATTAAACGGTCGGTCCTCCAGGGGCGGGCAACGTATTACTGTCCAACGTGTCAGACCGCGTAAGCGGTCTACTCGGCAACCGTTGGCGTTACGGTTGGGGTAGTGTCAAATCCGATCGCGGCTAAGAAAAACCGACGAAGACCGCAGACCTAGCTGAGCCTCATGTTCAACGACACCGCTGACGAAGACCTGATGGTCATGTACCAGAAGGGCGAGGTTCGCGCCTTCGAGGTGTTGCTCTCGCGGCATCGCAAGCCGGTCTACAACTTCATCCTCCGGTTCGTCGGTGACAAGGAGACGGCCGAGGACCTGCTGCAGGAAGCCTTCATGCGCGTCATCAAGGGCGCGGAGGCTTACAAGCGACAGGCCAAATTTACGACATGGCTTTACACCATCGCGCGCAACCTGTGCGTTGACCAGACCAGACGGCGAAAGCACCGCAAGCACGCTTCTCTCGACGCGCCGATGGACTCGAGCGACGAGAGCGGCACGTTGATGGATGTGATCCCGTCGAGCGAGATGGCAAGCGATCGAAAGAGTGTGAACAAGCAGCTGCATGAAACCATGCAGCGCGCGATCGCGGCGCTGTCCGACGAGCAGCGCGAAGTGTTCCTGATGCGCGAGTTCCTCGACATGCCGTTCAAGCAGATCGCGGATGTCGTCGGCGTGCCCGAGAACACCGTGAAGAGCCGCATGCGCTACGCCCTCGAGAAGCTGCGGCTCGAGCTCGACGAGTACAAGGACCTCGCGAAGGCCGTGGCCACGCCGTGACCAACACCGGCGAGCCCGGCGACGAGGACGAGCTCGACCACATGATGGGCTCGATGCGCGGCATGTTTCGGGAGCTCGCCGACGAAGAACCACCCGCGAGAGGCCTCGACGCGCTGATGGCAGCGGCGCGCACCAAGGCGGCGGCGATGGCGCCCGAGCCCGAGCAGGAGTCGTGGTGGCGTCGCACGCTCGCGATGCTGACGCGTCCGCCGATGCTCGCGGCGGCGACGGTGATCGTGCTCGTCGGCAGCACCGTGGTGCTGACCCGGCGCGGCGGTCTCGAGACCGCTACCGAGCACACGAGCTCGCGGGACGAGGGCGAGCGATCGCGGCAAGCCACCGCCCCGACCGGCGCGGACCGCAAGTTCAAGGACAACGCCGCTCCGGTGGGTGCCGGTAGGGTCGAGGTGCGCGAGGGAACGAAAGGCGAGAACAGCGAGAAGGCCGGTGGCAAGCTCGACGGAGGCGGAGCGGTCGATCGCCCGGTGACCCAGCGTCCTCGGCCGACCGCACTTCCACGTCCGGCGCCGCCCACCGAGGTCGCGCCCGAGCCGGTCAAGGTCGAGCGTCCGACGGTCGAGCCCGTCGACGAGGTCGAGCCGAAGATCGTGACCGAGGGTGGGCTCACCCTGGATCAGCAAGGCCGAGACAAGGCACCCGAAGCGCAGAAGCCCGCCACCAGCGACACGGTGACGGCCGCACGGCCTCAGCCGGAGACGTCGGTCATGCAGCTCGTGAAGCAAGCGGAGAGCGCAGCGGGTCGCAACGACTGCGCGGCGGTCAAGGCCACTGCCGAGCGCATTCGCAAGCTCGACGAGGCAGCGTACAAGACGCGCGTCCTCACCCAGCCCGCGATCAAGCGCTGCCTCTAGGGACGGCCGCACGGCCTCAGCCGGAGACGTCGGTCATGCAGCTCGTGAAGCAAGCGGAGAGCGCGGCGGGTCGCAAGGACTGCGCGGCGGTCAAGGCCACCGCCGAGCGCATCCGCAAGCTGGACGAGGTGGCGTACAAGACGCGCGACGTCACCCAGCCCGCGATCAAGCGCTGCCTCTAGGAGCCTGGGCTACAGCCTCCTCGCCTCTGTACGGAGAGGAACGGCGTCGCAAGCTCGGCCTGGATCAGATCAGGGACAACTGCGGCGTCGGGCGCTCGACCTCGATCAGGTCGGCCACGTACGGGTGCGGCCAGGTCATCCGGATCTCGGCGGGCATCTGGCGATAGCGCTCGACGTAGGCCCGGACCCAGCGGCGCGTGGCCGCGTTCGCGTAGCCGCCGCCGGTGATCGGGCCGAGCTCGTCCTCGTACCGCTTCTTGATCTCGTCGAACGCCTGGTCGCGCAACACCTTCGCGATCACCGACGCCGCGGCGACCGAGGCGTGGTGCTCCTCGGCGCGATCGCGCGACTCGAAGTGGTCGTAGCGCTGGCACAGCGGAGCAAACATGCGCTTGCCGTCGGCGATGATCTTGTCGACGGTGGGCGCCTTGTCGATCAGCTGGATCGCGAGCTCGCGCTCGAGCACGTTGAGCTCGTTGCGTGCGACGCGCTCGTCGATCACCGTGTGGCTGACGACGATCGCCTCGACGAACAGCGCGCGCTTGCGGATCTCGACGGCGAGCTGGCTGCGCACCGCATGGGCGTCCTCGCCGGCGCCGAACGCCTTGGAGTCCGTCAAACCCATCCGGCTGAGCGCCGCGGCGGTCTTGGAATCGATCGCCACCGCCGCCATCACCATCGGACCGACGGAGGGGCCACGACCGGCCTCGTCGATCCCGAGCGTGTGTCGGTTCGAGACTCGCGCACGCTTCTTCGGAGGCACGAGAAGGTGGTGCCACACCGACGATCTTCAGGTCAAGCGAGACTCGCGGCGGCACGCTCTAGCGCTCGCCCGACGCCGACCTCGAGATCGAACCCCTGGACATCGACCACGGCACTCCAGTGATCGAGCCGGCGCGCCAGCGTCGCGAGGGCGTCGGCGGCGGCACGGGTGAGCGGATCGCCGAGCTCGTGATCGAGATCCGGAGCGCCCTTGATCAACGCGTGATAGACGGCGTCCTCGGAGAGGTCGAGGTTGGGGACATCGTTGCGGAAGAACGCCTCGACGTAGCCGCCCTCGAGGTAGCCGCGCAGGTACGCGCGGGCGCGATCGAACACGCGCGACAGGGCGAGGCCGACCTGATCCTGCGTGGCGCGCTCGAGATCGCCGAGGACATCCGTGTTGAGCGCCTGCGCCAGCGTGCGAGCCGCGGGTTCCACGGTGCGGGAGCGGGCGAGCAGATCCGTCGCGACGCGCCGGCGCCCGCCCTCGATCGCGGCCTCGAGCCCGGACTGGAGCAGCGCGATCAGGTAGTCGCGGTCCGCGGTGGTGGCCTTGTGCGATGAGAACGGCAGCTTGCGCGGCCGCACCAGATCGAGGACCTCGCGCGCGGCGCGGCGATACAGGTTCGCGGTGTGCTCCGAGAGCGCCTTGCGCTCGGCGAGGACGACCTCGTCGGCGAAGTCGTGGGACGCCGCGTTGAGCTGATCGCGTGCGGCGCGCGCGGCCTCGGCGGCCTCGGTCGCCTTCGCGCGTGCGGCATCCACCACACCCTGCGCTTCGCCGACCACCTGGCGCAGCGTGCGCACGCAGGCCTCGCGCTTGAGCTGGCGCGCCTGCTGGAAGAAGCGCTGCTCGAGTGCATCGGAGAGCGCCTGCCAGTTTCCGTCGGAGCCGGAGCTCGTGCGCTTCCACGCGAGGGCGTTGCGGGCGGAGAACGGCACGATCGCCTCGACCAGCTCGCCGAGCTCGCCGCCAATGAACGTCACCACCTCGGCGGTGTCGCTCTCGCTCAGCGTGTCGGCCTTGTTCAACACCCCCAGCACGCGCTTGCCCTCGTCGTGGATCGTGCGCAGCGCCTTCTTCTCGCTCGCCTTGCCGCCCTGCGAGGCGGTGAACACCCAGACCACCGCATCGGCCTTCGCGATGAACGCGCGGGCGGTGGCTTCGTGCTCGGGCTGGATCGAGTTGAGGCCCGGCGTATCGACGATGTTGATCTTCTCGAGCTGCGGCAGCGGGACGAGGATCTCGACGCGATCGATCCCCTTCGCATCCTCGGGGGACAGCGTCTTCATGTGCGCCATCAGCGCGTCCCACGTCAGCTCGCGCGTGACCCCATCGCGGGTGATCACGCGACCGCCGCGCTCGCGACCGTAGCGCACGACGTTGATCGTCGCGGTCGTCGGCGTGATGCCGGTGGGCGCGACATCGGCGCCGATGAACGCGTTGACGAACGACGACTTGCCGCTCGAGAACTCGCCCATCACGGTGACCAGCAGCGGCTGATCGAGCCCGGCCGCCGCGCGGGCCACTTCACCGACGAGGTGACCGAGCTCGCGACGGCTCGCGACGGTGCCCTCGATGAAGCGCGCGAGATCGCCGATCTCCGACCCCGGCTCGCCGTAGGTCGCGCCGCGCGCGTCCGTCAACAGCTGGCGCGCAGAGGCATGGTGCGGATCGACGCGCAGCGCGGCGCGCGCACTCGCCGCCGCGGCCTGGGCATCGCCGGGCAACGCGAGACGGGCGAGCGCGACGTGCGCATCGACATCATCGCGAGCCGCCGCGACCTCGAGCAGCGCGCGCGCCGCCTCGGGCTGACCCTCGACCATCGCGGCGCCACGCGCCACCAGCGCGCGTACGTTCTCCGGCTCCCTGCTGAGCAGGTCGCCACCCCACTGGAGGGATCGCGTCGAGTCGCGCGCGGCGATCGCGGTGTCCACCGCCTGGCGCAGCACCTCGACGTCGGCGCCGAAGCCGAGCGCGCGATCGAAGCTCTGCAGCGCGGCGTCGAGGTTGCCGATCGCGCGATGCGAGGCCGCGATCTTCGCGTGCAGCACCGGCGAGCGCGGATCCTGTTGCAGCGCCTCGAGGTAGAAGCCGTGGGCCCGCGTCGCCTCGCGCGAGCCGAGCGCGGCATCACCCTGGGCGATCACGATGTCCTGCTTGCGCGTCGCGCCGAGCGGTGTCTGGTCGATGTCCGCGAACAGCCGGGCCTTGGCGAGCAGATCGCCTGCCTTCGACGGGGTGTTCTCGAGCAGCGCCACCCGGGCGAGCCCGTACAGCGCGAGCGCCGGTGGAGCGTCGGACTTCGCGGCGCGCTCGAGATGGCGCACGGCCTCGTCGATATTCAAGTGACCCGAACGGGCCACGCGAAGCGTCGCCGACGGCGACGCGAAGTCGATCGAGCCACCGTCGGCGACCAGGGCCTCGCCGAGCGAGGCGCGGGCCTCGAGATCCTCGGCATCCTCGGTGACGGCCTTGCGGAGCTCGCGGATCGCCTTGTCGAGGTCGCCGAGCCGGCGCCACGCCACCCCGAGGCCGCGATACGCCTCGGCGAGCAAGCCGCGATCACCCGACGAGTCCGCCACCGCGCGCCCGAGCGGCTGCAGCGCCTGCTCGAACTTGCCGAGCATCACGAGCGCGAGCCCGTTGCCGACCAGCGCCGCCGGATCACCCGAGCGCACCGCGATCGCGCGCTCGAACGCCTCGCGGGCCTTGTCGGGCTCTCGCAGGGCGAGGCGCGCTTCGCCGAGGACGATCAGCGCCTGCCCGTGATCCGGCTTCGCGGTGAGCAGCGCCTCGAGCATCTCGATCGCCGCGGTGACATCACCGCCGGAGATCAGATCCTGCGCGTGGACGAGCTGGTCGCGGTAATCGTCGAGAACGAGCTCGCCGGCGAGGTCACCGATCCGGCGCTGAAAGCGCGACCACAGGCTCATGCATGGAGACTATAGCCTCTAGCGCTCGCCTTCGAAGGTCGCGGGCGTGTGGCGCAGGCCGAGGCCGAGGTTCATCTCGGCGTCCCAGGTGCCGTCGACCAGGCGGTCGCCGACCCCATCGCCGTCGTCGTCGACCAGGCGGACCGAGCCGGAGATCAGGTGCAGCGCCTCGATCTTGTTCGCCGCCATCGCGTTGTGGGCGAGGTTGACGATGGTGTCGAGGCCGCCCTCGCAGATGTCCTCGATCAGGCCCCGGTGGCCGACGCACACGCCGAGCACGCACTTGTCGGCGATGGTGTTCGCGAGGGCAGGGCAGTTGACGGCCGTGCCGAGCGTCGCGCGGATGCCCTGCCCGAACAGCTGCGTCGACGCGATCTCGAGGCCTTGCCACGCGTACTCGCCGTACATCAGCCCGAAGTGCTGCTCGTCGAGGCTGACGAACCCGCCCTCCGAGACCGCGGTGTTCGGGTGCTGCGTGAGGATGTCGCCGGCGAGACCGTCGATCGGCATCACCACCTCGATGCCCGCGGGGCGGAGATCCAGGCCGGTCAGCCGGTGCTCCGCGGAGCCGGCGCGCAGGTCGAGCTCGCTGGTGACCGTGAACTGCGTCAGCGCGAATTCGGCGAGCTCGGCGATGTCGCCCGCGTACTCGGTGATCGGCTTGCCGTTGATCTTGACGCCCTTGACGAAGTCGCTGACCCAGCCCTCGAACTTGTCGGTGAGGGCTCCGGGCAACGCGTCGTAGAGCGTCGCGAGCGCGGGGACGCCCGCGGCATCGGCCGCCGCGACCAGCGCCCGGCCGGGGTTCGTCGAGAACGTGCGCAGCGTGGCGACCACGACCTCGGCCGGCTTCGGCAGCACGGCCTCGGCGGTGAAGTCGACGGTGTTGCGGACCGCGTAGGGACCTTCCATCGACGGGACTGGATTCTCCGGGGTCCCGACCGGATCGGTGGCGCTGTCGGACGGGGAGGAGACACCGCAGCCGACGGCGAGCAGCGAGGAGAGGATGGCGATCCGCATGGCTCACCCGATGAGCAAGCGCTCTGCCAGCGTGCGCGAATCGCGCAACTCGGCCTGGTTA
>Ga0075163_10006584_pt1 | contig 15403 bp, 10 predicted proteins | sample JI1023141ADNA_FD_71478 | JGI IMG/M metagenome (GOLD analysis project Ga0075163, IMG submission 71478) | Wastewater effluent complex algal communities from Wisconsin, to seasonally profile nutrient transformation and Carbon sequestration -... | ecosystem: Engineered > WWTP > Effluent > Algae... | reverse complement strand
CGGTCAACGCGGCGCGGCGGCGAGGTGGGGCGCGACCACCTGGTCCCACAGCGGGGCGTGCTCGTCCCGGAACCAGCCGAAGTGCCCCAGCCGCGCGCGCCCGACGTCGCCCGGCGCCAGGCGCACGTGGGTGACCGCGGCGCCGCGGAACGCGCGGTGCAAGCCGTCGATGCTGCGCGCCGACATCATCTCGTCGTCGGTGAACGACAGCGCGGTGATCGGCGTGCGCACCCGCTCGAACAGCTCGGCGACCGCCTGGCCCTCGGCGCCGACCGCGTAACCGGGATCGAGGCACCAGCGCCGCCACTGGCGGATGACCCCGCGCGGCAGATCGCCGACCATGCCCAGCGCGCGGCCGGGGAAGTAGCCCCACAGCGGCGTCGTCAGCGGCACGGCCAGGTACCACAGGAGCCACACCTTGCGGCGCAGCGCCGGGCTGTTGTCGCGCCAGTAGCCGCTGCCGGCGGCCACCGTGATGATCCGCGCGAGCTCGCGGTGATCGGGGACGAACGGCACCAGCTGCCCGCCCAGGCTGTGGCCGATCCAGGTCAGCGGCAGGCCGGGCGCGAGGTCCTGCAGCTGGCGCAAGGCGGCGGTGGCGTCCCGCCGCGCCCAGGTGACGAGATCGGCGTCGACCGCGCGCAGCGAGCCGCGCCGCGAGCGCCCGCTGCCCCGGTAGTCGAAGGTCAGCGCGTGGAAGCCGCGCGCGGCGAGCCACGCGGCGAAGGTGGCGTAGTAGCGCTGCGGCACGCCCATCGCCGGGGCGATCAGGACGGCGCCGCGCGCCGGGCCGAGCGGCGCGACGTGGGTCGCGACCAGCGGTACGCCGTCGGTGGCGGCCAGCGCGAGGTCGCGCGCGACGGGCGTGGCGGCGGCGGGCGTGGCGGCGGCGGCGGCGGGCGTGGGAGCGGTGGGTGGGATGTAGGCGCGGACTGCAACCATGGAAGCCTCCTTGCGACATCCACCGTGACTGTTTCTGTTCGCGCTACAAAGGCGGCTCCGTTCAAGACACTATTGCGTCATGCGCAAGCACATCGCGCGGATCGCCCGGGCCGAGCTCGACGAGCTGGCCGCCGCCGCCGCGTTCCTGCAGGTGGTGCGGACGCGGAGCTTCACGGTGGCGGCGCGGACGCTGGGCAAGAGCACGTCGAGCCTGTCGCGCACGGTGGCGCAGCTCGAGCGGCACCTCGGCGCGCAGCTGCTGGCGCGGACGACTCGCCGCCTGAGCGTGACCGAGGCCGGCGCGCTCTACGCCAGCCACGCCGAGGCGTTGCTCGCGGCGCGCCGGGCGGCCCACGACGCCGTCGCCGAGCTGAGCGGCGGCCAGGTGCGCGGCCAGCTGCGGGTGTCGATGCCGGTGTCGGTCGGCGAGCGCCTGCTCGCGCCGCACCTGCCGGGCTGGCGCCGGCGCCACCCCGGCCTGCGCTTCGAGATCGACCTGTCCGATCGCAACGTGCCGCTGGTGCAAGGCGGCTTCGATCTGGCGATCCGGCTGGGGCGACAGACCGACTCGTCGCTGCGCGCGCAGCTGCTCGGGCGCGTGCCGGTGCGGCTGGTCGCCAGCCCGAGCTACCTCGCGGCGCGCGGCCACCCGACGCGCCCGCTCGAGCTGCGCGACCACGACTGCCTCACGGTGGCGCAGAGCGCGGGGCCGGTGGAGTGGGCCTTCTATCACCGCACCAGCCGCACCCGCAGCGAGCGGCTCGAGGTGGTGGGCACGGTCCACACCACGAGCCCGATGCTCGCCGGGCAGCTCGCGACCCGCGGCGTCGGCGTGCTGCGCGTCGTCGAGTGGGTGGTCCGCGAGGAGCTGGCGCGCGGCGCGCTCGTCGAGGTGCTGCCCGACTGGGCGTGCCACGCGGTCGCCGACGGCGGCGTGCCGGTGTACGTGGTGTTCGCGCAGGGCGCGAGCGCCGAGCCGCCGCTGAAGTCGCGGGTGTTCGTCGAGCTGGTGAAGGAGGTGCTCGCGCGCGAGGTGCTGCGCGGTCACACCACCGCGAGGCCGAGGCGCGCGCGCAGCGGCAAGTAGTCGGCGTGCGCCACGGTGCGCACCACCGCGGCCGGGCCGCCGGTCGGGCGGGCCAGCGCCGCGGCGCCGTCGCCCGACACCAGGAGCGCGGCGCGCTCGGCGACCCGGGCCACCGCGGCGCGGTGGCGCGCCAGGTCGATCGCGCCCGGCGGCAGCTCGGCGAACAGCTGCTCGAACCGCTGCCGCAGCCGGACCGGCAGCGCGCCGCGCAGCGCCTCGTCGCGGGCGCGCTGCACGTCGGGGTCGGCGATCAGCCGCGCCACCGCGGCGTGGCTGGTGGCCGGCGCGAACGAGCGGACCAGCGCCGCGAGCAAGGTCGCGACCTCGGCGTCGGCGAGGCCGGCGACGATCGCGCGCTCGGGGCGGGTCAGCTCGGCGATCCGGCCCAGCGCGAAGCGGCGGTGACCGTCGACGGCGTCGCCCAGCCGCGGGCCGAACACGACGATCGGCGTGCCGGCGCACACCAGCTGCAGGTCGGGCGCGCCGGCGTCGTCGCGGACGTACAGCGACGCCGGTCCGCAGCCGAGCGCGGCGGTGATGCGCACGAACGCCATCGCCGGCGGTGACGACGCGCCGGCGATCCGCCGCGCGCCGCGCGCCCCGGCCTTGGCCAGCGCCTCGTCGGGATCCGGCCACAGCTGGCCCGCGGCCTCGGCCAGCGCCGCGAAGATCGGCGTCAGCGCGGCCTCGTCGGGATCGTGGAGGAAGCGCGCCCGGGCCTCGGCGTCGACGCTGCCGCGGTAGGACTCGTCGGCGGGCATCGCCCGCGTCGGGTGCACGGTGCGGAACGCGGTCTGGTGCAGATCGGGCGTCGCGCCCAGCGCGATCGCGAGATCGAGCGCGACCGCGGCGGCGTCGATCCGCTCGGCGCGGCGCAGCTCGTCGGCCCAGGCCCCGACGTCGGCGGCGCTGGCGGTGGCGGCGGCCAGCGCGCCGCGCACGTCGCACAGCTCGCCGCGGCGCGCCGGATCGGCGGCCAGGAGCGGCACCAGCGCCCGGCGCGCGGCGGTCGCGGCCTCGGACTGCGGCGCCACGGCGATCGCGCGATCGAGCGCGGCGTGGGCGCTCTTGGCGTCGCCGCGCTCGCGCCGGGCCTCGCCCAGCCGCAGCCACAGCGCCGCGCGCCGGCCGCGATCGCCGGCGGCGCCGTCGTCCTTGCCCGACAGGAACCGGCCGAGCATGTCGGCGGCGGCGTCGATGTCCTTGGCGGCGATCGCCAGCTCGCTGGCCAGCTCGACGGCGTCGAGGCTGTACGGATCGGCGGCGACCGCGCGCAGCGCGACCTCGCGGGCGTGATCGCGATCGCCGGCCACCAGGTAGTCGCGGGCCGCGCGATCGAGCCGCGCCGCGCGATCGGCGGCGGTCGCGCCGAACGCGGCCATCAGCTCGGCGGTGCGCGCGGCGCCGGCGTGATCGCCGGCGAGATCCTGGCGCTCGAGCAGCTTCTCGAGCAGCGGGACGTGCTTGGCGTCGAGCGGGCTGGCGGCGGCGACCGCGGCCTCGAAGCACACCCGCGCCTTGTCCTCGTCGGACAGCATCATCAGCGCCATGTCGCCGAGCGCCTCGAACAGCCGCAGCCGCTCGCTCGGCTCGTCGGTGGCGACCGCCTGCCGGGTGAGCAGCTCGTAGGCGCGGGCCGGATCGTTGGCCTCCATCGCCAGCTCGGCCATCGCCGACAGCGCCGGGCCGTAGTTGGGGCGCAGCTCGAGCGCGCGGGCGTACAGCGGCGGCGCCTTCTCGGCCCGCAGGCTGCGGATCTCGGCGAGCGCCGCGTGGTACAGGCCCTGCGCGACCTCGGTCGCGTAGCGCGGCGCCTCGTCGTGGGCGGCCAGCGCCGACAGGTGCAGCGCGGCCTCGCGCCAGCGCTTGGCCTTGTAGCGGTTCTCGCCGAGCGCCAGCTTCACCAGCACGTGGCCGCGGTGCAGGCGATCGGCGGTCAGCAGCGTCTCGTAGGCGGCGTCGTCGCGACCGAGCTGCTCGTAGCACGCGGCCAGCCGGCGGTGCAGATCCGCGGTGACGCTGGGCGCCGCGCCGGGCACGCCGTCGGCGAGCACCCCGCGCAAGAACAGCTCGAGGTCGTCCCAGCGCGCCGCGTCGGCGTACAGATCGGCCAGCGCGATGACCGCCGGCACGCAGCCGTGATCGGCGCCGATGGCTTCGATCAGCCGGCGCTCGGCGACCAGCTCGATGCCGCTGGCGCGCGCCAGCGCCGCGAGCTGGGTCAGCACCCGGGCCCGCTCGTCGGCGGCCAGCGCGGCGTCGGTCAGCCGCTGCTCGAGCAGCTTGGCGGCGCTGTCGGCGTCACCGCCCTGCTCGATCAGCCCGGCCAGCGCCCACACCGCGTCGGCGTGGTACGGGCGGATCGCCACGACGCGCTCGAAGGCGTCGCGCGCGCCGGCGGCGTCGCCGACCCGATCGCGCAGCGCCACGCCGGCGTCGTACAGCGCCGCCACCCGGGCCTCGTCGTCGGTGGCGGCCGCGGCCTCGCGCAGCTTGGCGTCGGCGAAGATCCGCGGATCGTCGTCGGCGTCGGCCAGCCGCGCCAGCATCGCCAGCGCGGTCGGGTGCGCCGGCACCAGCGCCAGCGCGGCGGCCACCGCGGCGCGCGCGCCCGCGCGATCGCTCAGGCCGTCCTGGCGGAGCTGGGCCAGCCGCAGCTGCAGCGCCGCGCGATCGCCGGCCGCCGCGTCGGCGCCCAGCGCGTCGAGCCGCCCCTCGACCACCGCCGCCGCCTCGCGGTGGCGATCGGCGGCGACCAGCGCGCCGACCAGCTGCTCGGCGAGCGCGGCGTCGGCGGGCGCGATCGTCCGGGCGTGGCGCAGCGCGGCCGCGGCCTCCTCGGGGGCGCCCAGCCAGTCCTGCAGGATCGCCGCGCGGCGCGCGAGCAGGCCGACGCGCTCGGCCGGCGTCGCCACCAGCGTCGCGCGGCGGCGCAGCACGTCGGCCAGGTCGCTCCACCGCGCGCCGGCGAGGCACAGCCGATCGAGCGCGGCCAGCGCGTCGACGTCGTCGGGCCACTGCGCGACGAGCTGCTGGTAGATCTCGATCGCGCGCTCGGGCAGCTCGAGCTCGGCCTCGTAGACGCCGGCGATCCGGCGCAGCGCCTCGCGGGCGTCGGGCGAGCCCTCGGCCAGCTCGACGATCTTGCCGTGGACCTCGATCACCTTGCTCCAGCGGCCGACCTTGGCGTAGAGCGCGCCGAGCTCGCGCATCACCGCGACGTCGGTCGGCGCCAGCTGGCGCAGCCGCTCGAGCGTGTCGATCGCGTCGTGCGGGTGGCCGAGGTGCGCGTCGTAGAGCTGCGCGAGCTCGCGCAACAGCGCCGGCCGCTCGGCCTCGGGCGCGGCGGTGCCGAGCCGCGGATCGGTGCGCTCCTCGAGCGACGCCGCCAGCTCGATCCACCGCTGGCCGCCGCGGTACAGCGCCTCGAGCTTGCCGCGCGCGGCGCCGTCGTCGGGGCGCATGCCGAGGATCCGGCGGTACTGGGCCTCGGCGCGGGTCGTGGCGCCCTGCCGCTCGCGGATCGCCGCGACCTCCATCAACAGCTCGGCCGCGGCGGCCGGCGTGTGGGTGTCCTCGGCGAGCGCCTCGTAGAGATCGGCGAGCCGATCCCAGGCGCCGTGATCGCCGGCCAGGCGATGCAGGCGCGCGCGCGCCTCGCCGTCGGCGCCCGCGACCTTGCGCGCCAGCACCAGCGCCCGGGCCAGCGTGTCGAACGCGCGCGTGACGTCCTTCGCGCCGTTCTCCCACGCGTCGGCCGCGCGGTACAGCCAGCGCACCTTGGCGTCGGCGTCGGCGGCCGGCAGCAGATCGTACGCGGCGGCCAGCTCCTCCCACGGCGACTCGAACGCGCGGTTGGGCAGCTGCGGCAGCGGCGGGCGGCGCACCGCGGCCTGGGCCTTCTTCGGCGCGGGCGGCGGCGTCGGCGGCCCGCCGCCGAGCCGCGGCTCGATGCGCGGCGTGCGCGGCGGCGGCGGCGGCAGCTTGGGTCGGCCCGGCGGTGGCGGCGGCGCGGTCGGGCGCGACGCCCGCGCGGGGCGCGGCGCCGGCGGCATCAGCTCGTCGATGTCGATCGGCTGGGTCGAGTCGCCGACCTCGAGGTCGGCCTCGGCCGCGGCGATCGGATCGTCGACGACGTCGTCGCCGTCGGGCAGCACCAGCTCCTCGGTCGGCAGCTCGCGCCGCGCCGGCAGCTCGGCGTCGCGGTCGATCGCGATCGGCGCCGGCGGCGGCTCGGGGCGCGGCGCGCGATCGGCGTCGCGGTACTTGCCGATCGCCTTGGCCAGCCGCCACAGGTTGGCCAGCGTGTCGGCGTCCTCGGGCGCGAGCATGAACGCGACCAGGTGGCCGCGGTACGCGCGCGGCAGATCCTTCTGCTGCTCCTCGATGACCTGGGCCCGCCGTCGCAGCGCGGTCAGCCGCTCAGCGCCGCTGGCGCGCTCGGCCAGCGCGGTCTCGACCGCCAGCACGTCGGCCCAGGTGCGGTTCTTGGCCGCCAGCCGGTACAGCGCCGCGCGCACGTCCTCGCGCTCGGGCGCCCAGCCGAACGCCGCCAGCAGCTCGGCCGCCGCGGCCTTCGAGTCGCCGAGCCGCTCGTCGACGATGCGCGCCTTCTTGGCGTGCAGCTCGGCGCGCGCGCCGCCGCCGATCGCGCGCAGCGCGACGTCGTGGCTGTCGGCGGCCTGCTTCCACAGCACCCGCTGATCGGCCTCGGCGGCCAGCCGCTCGATCTCGCCGAGCAGATCGAGGTCGCGCGGCGCGGTGGCCAGCGCCTCGCACAGCGCCGTCATCGCGCGCGGCCGATCGGACAGCCGTCGCTCGCACACCGCCGCCAGCTCGCGGGTGACCGCCACGTACGCCGCGGCGTCGACCGGCGCGCCGCCGCTGGTGAGCCGCTTGCGCTCGGCGTCGTAGACCTCGGCGAGCTCGCGCCACAGGCCGTAGGCCTCGGCGGCGCGGCGCAGCTCGGCCAGCGTCGACGCGTCGGGCGCCTCGTCGTGGGCCCGCCGCCACGCCTTCATGCCGCCCTTGTGATCGCCGAGCTTCTCGGCGGTGATCGCCGCGATCCGCTGGTGCAGCGCGCGGCGCGCGCGGCGATCCTCGGCGCGGGTCAGGCGACGCTCGAGCACGCGCACGCACGCCTTGAGATCGCCGAGCCGCTCGTGCAAGTCCGCCGCGGCGGCCAGCGCCTCGTCGTGGTGCGGATCGATCGCCAGCACCCGCTCGTAGGCTTGCAGCGCGCGGGCCGGATCGCCGATGCGATCGCGGCAGGTCACGCCGATGTCGAGCGCGCGGGCGATCTTCGCGGCCGGCTCGGCCAGGAGGTACAGCTCGCGCTCGGCGACCCGCACCGCCGACTGGAAGTCGCCGCGGGCCTCGTACAGCCGGCGCAAGATCGAGTGGGCGTCGAGATCGGTCGGCGCCAGCTCGGCCACCACCTTCTCGAGCTGCTTGCACGCATCGTCGGTGGCGCCCAGCCGATCGGCCAGCACCGCCGCGCGCTCGCGGGCCGCGGCGGTGGCCTTGGCCAGATCGTCGACGGCGTAGACCTCGGCGTGCACCGCCAGCAGGTCGGCCAGCTCGCGGTAGCGCGCGGCGCCGCGGTACAGCCGGGCCAGCGCCTCGAGCGCGGCGCGGTCGCGCGGCGTCACCTGGCGCAGCCGCTCCCAGGCCTTGATCGCGCGCTGGCCGTCGCCGAGCTTGTCGTCGACCACCAGCGCGTAGCGCACCAGGTCGCGGGCGCGCAGCGCCGCGGCGGCCGAGCCGGGCTCGGGCGGCGGCGCCGCCGGCGGGTAGCGCACCAGGTCCAGCCGCTCGAGGATCGCCGCCAGCTCGCCCCAGCGCTGCGCCGCCTCGTAGAGATCGGCGACCGCGGCCAGCGCGTCCTCGTCGGTGGGCGCCGCCTTGAGCGTCTGCTCCCAGCGCTCGAGCGCGCGCGCGTCGTCGCCGTCGTCGGTCGCCATCCGCGCCAGCCGGCGCAGGATCTTGGCCCGCTCGGCGGGGCCGGTCGCCGCGGCCGCGTGGTACTCGAGCGTCTGGGTCAGGCGCTTCTTGTCGCCGGCCTGCTCGAGGGCGCGCGCCATCCGATCGAGCGCGTCGCGATCGCCGGGCAGGATCTCGAGCACGCCCGACGCCGCGTAGACCACGCCGTCGACGTCGCCCAGCCGGGTCTCGCACATCGTCGCCAGCTTGCGCAGCGCGGTCAGCCGCTCGACGCGCTTGCCGACCGGCCACTCGCGGGCGGTGCCGGCGTCGCCGCCGAGCCGCCGCGCGTCGAGCTCGAGCTGCCGGCGCAGCGTGCGGGCCAGGCCGGCGTCGTCGCCCTCGCGCTCGTACATCTCGACCAGCGCCTTGAGCGCGCCGTCGTCGTCGGGGCGCAGCTCGAGGACCTCCTCGTACAGCGCGATCGCCCGCCGCGGCTCGACCTGGCGCTCGCGGTAGGTGTTGGCGATCCGCCGCAGCGTGTCGGCGCGCTCGCCGCCGGTGGCCGCCGCCGCCGCCTCGCCCTCGAGCACCGCCACCAGCTGCTCCCACATCTTGGCGCGCGACGACAGCCGCCGCACCGCCTCCTTGGCCTTGGGGCTGCCGGGCTCGAGCTCCTCGATGCGGCGCCACGCGTCGAGCGCGCGCGGCACGTCGCCCAGCCGCAGCTCGCAGATCTGCGCGATCTCCTCGAGGCGCCGCACCAGCTCGCCGAGCGGCGCGCCGGCCTCGCGGGCGTTGTCGAGCGAGAACTCGTACAGGTCGCACAGCCCGCGGAAGTCGCGGCGCTCGCGGAAGTGCTCGACGTAGCGGGCCAGCGCGTCGTCGTTCTGCGGGTCGAGCGACAGCGCGTGGTGCAAGAGCTCGGCGGCGCGATCCTTGTCGCTCAGGTGATCGCGGGTGAGCTGCGCCAGCTCGAGCAGCTCGCGCACCTGGGCCTTGGGGTCGTCGGCGTAGGCGGCCAGCTCGCGCTCGTGCAACGCGGCCAGCTCGGCCCACCGTTGATCCTCGCGCAACAGCGTGCGCAGCCGGGTCGCCGCCGGGCCGCCGGGCGGCTCGAGCGTGGCCAGCTCGGTCAACGCCGCGATGAGCTGTCCGCGATCCGGACGCTCGCGATCGTGGAGCGCGACCCGCTCGGCCAGCAGGCGCGCGCGCTCGCCGTCGTCGCCGGTGTAGCTGGCCAGCCCGGCCCGCTGGGCCAGCAGCCGGTCGAGCTCATCCCACCGCTCGGCGGCGCGCAGCGCGGCCTCGAGCGCGGTGGCCGCGCCGGCGTGGTACGGGTCGGCGCCGACCGCCCGGCGCAAGAACGCGATCGCCGCCGCCGCATCGCCGGCCGCCGCGGTGGCGCGCCCCAGCTCCATGTACAGTTCGCTGGCCCGGCGCGCGCCGACCGACGGGTCGTCCGCGGTCGCGGCCCACGCCGGCGACCCGTAGATCTCGGCCAGCGCCTCGCGCGCCGCGGTCGACTCGCCGTCGAGCCGCACCGCCTTGTCGCACGCCGCCGCCGCCGCCTTGCCGTCGCCGCGGCGCAGCTCGACCTTGCCGAGCGCCAGCCACAGCTTGGCGCGCCCCAGCGGCGGCGCCTTGTCGCCCAGCACGTCGAGCTCGGCGCGGTACAGCTTGGCCACCATCGCGTCGTCGCCGAGCGACGCGTACAGGCCGCGCGCCGCGGCCAGCGCGTCGGTGCGCTCCGGCTCGAGTCGCCACGCCGCCTGCCAGTGCGCCAGCGCGCGATCGATGCGGCCGAGGTGCTGATCCCACAGGCCGGCCGCGATGCGGTGGCGCGCCGCGCGCCGCGCGGTGCCGGCGCGATCGGCCTTGGCCTTGGCCGGGGCGGCGTCGGCGCGCTTGGTCAGCTCGTCGAGCTCGGCCTCGAGGATGTCGCCGGCCTCGGCGGGGCGCCCGCCGGTGAGCAGCATCTCGACCAGGCGCAAGGTCGCCTGTTCGTGGCCGGGATCGAGCGCGCAGGCGGCGCGCAGATCGCGCTCCGCCAGCGTCGCGTGGCCGAGCACCGCGCGCGCCTCGCCGGCCTCGGCCCACAGATCGGCGGCCTTGGCCGGGGTCGCCTCGAACGGCGCGCGCAGCTCGCACACTTCGGCCAGAAGCTCGCCCTGCCCGCCGGTGCGCAGCGTCTGCCGCAGCGCCGCGAAGCGCGCGCCGTCGCGCGGGTCCTTGCGGAACCCGTCGAGGTCCGCGGCCGCGATCGGCGTCGGCCGCGTCGGCGTGTCGTCCTGGCGCTGGGTCATCCCGGCCGCTCACGCGCGGCCCGACGACGGTATCACGACGCCTCGGCCGCGGGCGGCGCCGGGGCCGGCCGATTCAGGCGCGGGTCGGCAGGTCGCCGGTCGACTCGGGCGCGCCAGGCGCCGCCGCCGTCGCCGTCGTGCGATCGCGGCGCGTGCCGGCGCGGATGTGCGCGGGGACGCCGTGCAGCTCGCGCACCAGGCCCAACAGCGCCAGCAGCCGCAGCACGTAATAGGTGATGTCGACCTCCCACCAGAAGAAGCCCTGGCGCGCCGCCACCTGGTAGTGGTGGTGGTTGTTGTGCCAGCCCTCGCCGAGCGTGAGGATCGCCAGCACCGGGTTGTTGCGCGAGTCGTCGCCCGACGGATACCGCCGGCCGCCCCACAGGTGCGACAGCGAGTTGATCGTGAAGGTGCCGTGCCAGCACAGCACCTGCGAGACCGCGAAGGCCCAGGTCAGCCCGAACCAGCCGCCGACCAGGTAGCTCGCCACCGCCGTCGCCAGCACCGGCACCATCCAGTAGCGATCGAGCCAGCGCAGCTCGGGGTAGCGCGCGAAGTCCTTGATGGCCGCGTGGTCGGTGCCCTCGAAGTCGCGGGCCAGGATCCAGCCCATGTGCGACCACCAGAAGCCGCCGTGGTAGGGCGAGTGCAAGTCGTCGACAGTGTCCGAGCCGCGGTGGTGGCGGCGGTGGTGCGCGGCCCACCACAACACGCCCTTCTGCGCGGTCGCGGTGGCGCCCAGCGCCAGCACGAACTGGAACCAGCGCGAGGTCTTGAAGCTGCGGTGCGCGAAGTAGCGGTGGTACGCGCCGGTGACGAAGAACAGCCGCACCGCGTACAGCCCGATCGCCCACGCCAGCCCGCGCCACGACCAGCCGAGCGCCGCCACGCCGGCGATCGCGCCGACGTGGATCAGCCAGTAGGGGATGGCCTGCGCGTTGAAATACACGCTGCGCCAGCCGCGGGCCTGCACGTTCGCCGCCGTCTGCATGCGCCGGATCTACCCCGCGACGCGCGGACCGTCGGGGACATCTCCGTCACGGTTCGGTCTCTCGGTCACGGTTCGGTCACGGGCCCGTCGGCGCCGCTGACCGCGATCACACCGCCGCTCACCCGAGCAGCGCGGCGGCCAGCTCGCTCGGCGCGTCGCACAGCGCGTCGGGGGCCGCGCCGACCAGCTCGGCGCGCGGCCGGAAGCCCCAGCTCACGCCGATCGTGCGCATCCCGGCGGCGCGGCCGGTGGCCACGTCGATCGCCGAGTCACCGACGAACGCGCACTGCTCCGGCGCGACGCCCAGCTCGTCGGCCGAGCACAGCGCGACGGTGGGATCGGGCTTGAGCGGCACCTGCGGCCGCTGGCCGTACACCGACGCGAACGGCCACGCGCCGAACAGCCGCTCGGCGAGGTGGCGGGTCAGATCGTGCGGCTTGTTCGAGACGATGCCGAACGTCAGGCCAGCCGCGGTGAGCGCGTCGAGCGCGTCGGCCAGGCCGGCGTACAGGCGGGTGTCCCCGATCGGCCGCGCGCGGTACGCGGCGCGGAAGCTGTCGAACACCGCCGCGACGTCGCCGCGATCGCCGACGGCGCGCTCGACCAGCACCCGCGCGCCCTCGCCGATCATCGCCTTCAGCTGCGCGACCGACGGCGCCGACAACCCGTGCTGGGTGAGCGCGGTCGCCAGCGCGGCGCCGATGTCGCTCAGGCTGTCGACCAGCGTGCCGTCGAGGTCGAAGATCACAGCCCGGATGCGCGCCATCGCGATCGACCATACCAGCGCGGTGAGCCGACCGGCGCGCGATCCCGGCGCGAACGCGTCGTCATCTCGACAGCTCCCGCGCGGTGCGCTCTAGTCGCCGCATGGAATACCGCAACCTCGGAGCCGCCGGCGTGAAGGTCTCGACCCTGTGCCTGGGCGCGATGACGTTCGGCGAGGCCGACGACAAGTCGTTCATGCACCAGGTCGGCTGCGACGACGCGACCGCCCACGCGATCCTCGACCGCGCGTTGGCGCTCGGCATCAACTTCGTCGACACCGCCGACGTCTACGGCCAGGACGGCCTGTCCGAGCGCGTGCTCGGCGCGTGGTTCGCGGCGCGGCCGACCGCCCGCGATCGGATCGTCCTGGCGACCAAGTTCCGCTTCACGATGGGCGACGGCCCCAACCGGAGCGGCGCGTCGCGCTACCGCATCGTCCGCTGCGTCGAGGACTCGCTGCGCCGGCTCGGCACCGATCGCATCGACCTCTACCAGATCCACGCCCAGGACCTGGCGGTCGACGAGGACGAGACGCTGCGCGCGCTCGACGATCTGGTGCGCGCCGGCAAGGTGCTGTACCTCGGCTGCTCGAACTACGCGGCGTACCGCCTGGTCGACAGCCTGTGGCGCGCCAAGGTCGCCGACCGCGATCGCTTCGTGACGTTGCAGGCGCAGTACAGCCTGATCGAGCGCGGCCTCGAGCGCGAGCACGTGCCGCTGTGCAAGCAGTGGGGCCTGGGCATCTTGCCGTGGTCGCCGCTGGCCGCCGGCTTCCTGTCGGGCAAGTACCGCAAGGATCAAGCGCCGCCGCCGGGCGCGCGGCTCGAGAAGTGGAAGGATCGCTGGGGCCGCTACGACACGCCGCGCCACTGGGCCGCGCTCGACGCGGTGACCGCGCTCGCCACCGAGCTCGGCGCGACGCCGTCGCAGGTGTCGCTCGCGTGGCTCCTGCACAAGCCCACGGTCACCAGCGTCATCTTCGGCGCGCGCAGCCTGGCGCAGCTCGAGGACAACGCCGCCGCCGCCGACCTCAAGCTCACCGCCGCGCAGGTCAAGCAGCTCGACGACGCCAGCGCCTTCGACGTCGGCTACCCCTACGACTTCCTGGCTCGCCTCGGCGGCTGGTAGCGAACGGCACCCTCGATGCCTGCCGCATTGGCCAAGCGCATCATCGATGAGCTGCAGTCGGGCCCGGAGGGGCTTCACCAGGTGCTCGCCCGCTTCGTGGAGCGCGCCCGGCAAGCACAGTGCGCCGTCGAACTGCTCGCCGATAAGGGCCTCATCGGTGACGCCATGGCGGTGTTTCGTACCGTCGTCGATATCGCGATCGATGTCGCCTACATCGTCGAACCAGCGGCTGATCGCGACTCTCGCCTCTCCAAGTTCCAGGCCTTTGAATGCGTCACCGACTGGAAGTTCGTGGCCGAGTTCGGCGACCCTTCTATCGTTGCCACGACCGTCGTGGAGGCTGCAGCCGAACGTGCCGCGGAAGCCAAGCAGGAGCACGATTTCAAGGGCAGCTCCAACTGGGATGCAAACACCAGTGATCGCTCGAAGGTCCTGACGCAGTTGATGGGGACGTCCGCGTACGCCGCGTATCGCGATGGATGTCGAGCGTCGCACTCTGGACCGGTGACCCTCCGCTATGCGTTTCCCGATAGCGCAGAGGGCCCTCCTACGACCGGCGATGACGCGAAGGAGCTGGCGACGCTGTATCTCAGCGCGCTGCTGCGCGTGGTCATTGACGCGCTCTCCCTCGCGGTCCCACACGACCTCCCGCCGTTTCCGTGGAACGAGTGAGTCACCGACTGACCGGCCATCGGCTCGGGCTCGCGCGCTGGTGCAGGACCGCCAGGACCACGAGGCGCAGCGGCTCGATCACGTAGAACAGGGCGTACGGATAGCGCCGCAACAGGGCCCGCCTGACCTCAGGCATGACCATCGGCGCGCTCTCAGGGAGGGCACGCAGCCTGTCGACGACGCGGTCGAGTTCGGCCCGGAAGCGCTCCCCGTGCCCGACGCCCTGGTAGTAGGTGACGGCCTGCGCAAGCTCGGCGGCCGCCGCCGGGCGAACGACGATGGCGCGCGTCACTCGATCGTCGCGAGCTGCGCGCGGACGACGTCCCACGGGATCCCCGCCTCCGGATCGCGTCGATGCTCTTCGAGCCGCTGCTCGATCACCCGGCGATCACCATCGCTGATCGGGTAGTCCGGGGCTTCATCGACGATGCTGTCCCACAACGCGCCGATGGCGAGGAGCCGCTCTTCCACCGACAGCGCCATCAACTGCTGGACCGCCGCGGTCGACATGTCGAAACCGTAGCACGAGCGCGACGAGCACGGCCCGCGAAGTTCACGCCGGCGACGCGGCCGCATCCGCGCGGTGCGGCGCGTGCTACGCCCTCTCCATGCGCGCGCGCTGTCTGTACCTCCACGGGTTCGCGTCGGGGCCGGGGTCGGCCAAGGGCGTGGCGTTCGCCGACGCGTTCGCGGGGCGCGGCGTCGAGGTCGAGCGGCTGGATCTGCGGGTGCCATCGCTCGCGCACCTGCGGCTGTCGGCGATCATCGATCACGTCGTCGCGACGATCGGCGACGCGCCCGAGGTCGTGCTGATCGGCTCGAGCCTCGGCGGCCTGACCGCGGCGCGGGTGGCGGAGCGGGTGCCGGCGGTGCGCGCGCTGGTGCTGCTGGCGCCGGCGTTCCGCATGGCCGAGCGCTGGGCCGCGCGGCTGCCCGACGGCGGCGCGGCGTGGCGGCGCGACGGCTGGCTCGAGGTGTTCGATCACGCCGAGCGGCGGCCGGCGCGCGTCGACGTCGGGTTCCTCGACGACGCGATCGCGACCGACGTCGGGTGGCCGGGCGTGACGGTGCCGACGTGGATCGCCCACGGCACCCGCGACGACGTCGTCGACGTCGCGCTGTCTCGACAGTGGTGCGCGTGCACGCCGAGCGCGCGGCTGACCGAGCTCGACGACGGCCACGAGCTGATCGCGTCGCTGCCGACGATCCTCGACGGCGCCTGGCGGCACCTCGCGCCGTGGCTGGCGCCGGCCTGAGCCGCTACTTCTTCTTGCCGGCCTTCTTCGCCGGCGCCTTCTTCGCCGGCGCGGCCTTCTTCGCCGGCGCGGCCTTCTTCGCCGGCGCGGCCTTCTTCGCCGGCGCGGCCTTCTTCGCCGGCGCGGCCTTCTTCGCCGGCGCCTTCTTGGCTGGTGCGGCCTTCTTCGCCGGCGGCGGCGGCGGGGCCGACTCCCAGATGCCGACGGTGGCGCCCTGCGGATCGGTGAACACCGCAAGCCAGCCCATGCCCGGGACCTCCATCTTGGGCACGAGGATCGTGGCGCCGGCCGCCGCCGCCTTGGCCACGGTCTTGTCCACGCTGTCGACGCCGAC
>Ga0075163_10006581_pt1 | contig 15408 bp, 18 predicted proteins | sample JI1023141ADNA_FD_71478 | JGI IMG/M metagenome (GOLD analysis project Ga0075163, IMG submission 71478) | Wastewater effluent complex algal communities from Wisconsin, to seasonally profile nutrient transformation and Carbon sequestration -... | ecosystem: Engineered > WWTP > Effluent > Algae... | reverse complement strand
GACGAGGTTGATATGGGTTGGGAAAAATCTTGTCGGTATCGATAAAGAAAATAGAATTTGAATAAAGGTTTGACATGAACATATGATAACATAAAAACTTTTTTGTATAAAAAATAAAATAAGCCCCAACATTTGTTGGGGCTTTCTCTTTTTACCGGATAGTCCGGCACAATCTTGCCTGCCACGACATGGGCAGGGGTTTTTTTGAGCCACCCTCTAACTTATTGAGCAGGGTAAATATACGGCTCGATTCTTCTTGAAAAAACAGGCTTCGGCCCCGGCATAATTTTTTACCGGGCCAGGCCGGCGGATCAGGAGTTTACCATGTTCAGCGGATTACCACTACCGGTGTCCAGGCTGCATGTTTTCGAATTTTTCCCAAAATAATAATAGTTGGCGCTGTGGCCGGAAAAGTCAGCTGTTGAGCTGATTGAAAAAAAACACGATCGTTGTTTTTTCATCTTCTTTGTTTTTTTTGATTTGTATATTCCGTAGCTACATATTCACTACAGAGTAAGAACTTATTTATTCTTAACTTAAGTATACACCTTTGACAAATATTGTCAAGTCTATATAAAAAAACGAAACCTCTGTAGAAACAGAGGTCGTGCCCGGTCATCCCGGATAAATAAGATGTTTTAAATCATAGCTTCTTCATATAAAGAACGGTTTTATTTGGTGAATTACTTTGGTTATATTTATATAATAGCATATCATAACCTATATGTCAAGTAGCTATTTATTCCTTATATTTACTTCCCTGAGAAACCATGTAAAATAAGCTTATTCTAAAAAGAATTTGCCGGTGTGGCGGAATGGTAGACGCGCTCGACTCAAAATCGAGTCTCGCAAGGGGTGGAGGTTCGAGTCCTCTCTCCGGCACAAAATGAAAAAGCAAAAAATAATAGTCGTTTGTGGGCCGACTGCTACAGGCAAAAGTGATTATGCTGTAGAACTTGCCAAGAAAATTGGCGGAGAAGTTATTTCTGCTGACTCGCGACAAGTATACAAAGGTCTCGATATAGGAAGTGGCAAAATCACTACCGAAGAAATGCATGGCATCCCCCACCATTTACTCGATGTAGCTGATCCAAAAGACGTCTTCTCAGTCTCACAGTACCAAAGCCTTGCGACCAAGACTATTGGTGAGATTATTGCTCGAGGACACACACCGATCATTTGTGGTGGTACAGGGCTATATATAGACGCTGTTGTTTGCGGTACTATCTTCCCTGCTGTTGCGCCAAACCCTAAACTTCGTACAGAACTTCAAGAACTTTCTTTGGAGGATTTACAACAAAGATTAGAAACTCTCGATCCACGACGCTTTGATCTCGTTGATAAGAAAAACAAAGTTCGTCTTATCCGTGCTATAGAAATAGCCACAGAACTTGGAACTGTACCGGAACTAACAAAAAATCCTGAGTATGATATAGACTGGCATTATTTAGACCTACCAGATGATGTACTAAAAAAACGTATTCATGACAGACTAATAAAAAGATTAGATATGGGTATGGTAGAAGAAGTAGAAAGACTACACACGGAAGGAGTGTCTTGGGAACGACTCGAGTCACTTGGACTTGAATATAAATACCTTGCTCTATTTTTACAAAACAAAATTTCAAAAGAGATAATGATAGAAAATATACAAAAAGATAGCTGGCAATACGTCAAACGCCAAAGAACTTGGTTTAAAAAATATGCGAAATAAACTGCGGGCGATGTAGGAATCGGACCCACACCAAAGGTTTTGGAGACCTTCGTTCTACCACTAAACTAATCGCCCTAGAACTAGAAAACTATAACAAAAAAAGTAGCTATTTGCTACTTTTTTTATTTTATTTCTTTGACTCCTTGAAAGATACAACCTTTCGAAGTTTACGAGAGTATTTCTTGAATTCAAGCTTAATACCCGCGAGCTTTTTGCGGTTTTTGGTAGACCAATAAGTCTCTCCTGTTTCTTTATTTACGAGTTTTACTAGGTTATCTTGTGCCATAGGTCCGAATACTATACCAGAGAGGCCCATTTTGAGCAAGTTATATAAACCTTGACTTTTATACTTATAAATGCTATAATAAATAAAAGGTTAAGAAAAATACAGCGCTTAGCTCCCTCGTAGCCTGAGAATTGTATTTTTCTTAACCTAAAACCAGCTCATTAATATGGAAATCAGATCGGCCTCTATGCTTGTAACCAAGAATGGTTACTGCGTAAAAGTAATGCTCCCTAATGGAAGCGATGTTTGTTTTTTTACTGACAAAGACCTGGCTCATCGAACATGGAATCTCACTGAAAAAAAACCAGAAATTATTTTGGATCATCGTGAATTTCACCGACTGCGTGACCGTGTTGGTCTTACAGAAATTGGTCTTACCGCAACACAAATGGCAAAAGCTATTGAGATTGCTGAAAAAGTAATGATTGACCCTTACCATGGTTTCGACTACAGGTGGAGAAGGAAGAAAAACATTCCTACTACTGAAGAATATAAAAGAAAAAATAGCCATGGCCAAAGCTACAGTGTAAAAATGGTTAACTCCAAAGTTCAAAGACCTACACTGGGAGACAGCCCAGCTTTGCAGTCACTGAAACAAAAGTTTGCTTCTTAGTAAATCAACACCCCATAAAGATACTTATTTTTAAAATAAGTATCTTTATGGGGGTTTTTTCTTGCTTAAAATATAATTTTTGTGGTACAACAAGGACATGGAGGAGCAATTTAAGCGTAATAAAATAAAACTAGAAAAAACTGCTGACAAAGCTACGCGCTGGATAGGCTCTACTCGTAGTCTGATAGTCCACACTATTTTGTTTCTGGGAGCTTTTAGTCTGCCACTCTTTGGTATAAGTCTTGAGAGAGTTTTACTTGTCTTGACTACCCTACTATCTCTCGAGGCTATATACCTAGCTATCTTCATTCAAATGTCAGTCAACAAAAACACCAAAGACATCGAAATCATTCAGGAAGACGTGGAGGAAATCCAAGAAGATATTGAGGAGATTGAAGAAGGTGTGGAAGAGATCGAAAAAGACGTCGATGAGATCCAAAAGGATGTGGATGAGATCCAAGAAGACATTGAGGAGATTGAAGAAGATAGCGATCAAGACTTGAAAGTAGAGACCAAAGAAGCCAACGCTATCGCTGCTATCCAAACCATCCTGACTCAACTTCAAAAAGAGATAGAACAGTTAAAAAAATAAAAAAACAATCCCCGCCACAAGTTGGCGGGGATTTTTATTTTATACTCTTTTTTGATTCCTTTGTGCCAAAAACTTGGCAATTGGACTAATAAACAATTTTAAAATCACAGGAGAAAAAGTTGCAGTCCAACAAATAAGCTGGAATCCTCCTTGTGCAGTATCACCGCCCGAAGGAAAGGAGAAGCCTTTTGTTAGATAAATCAGAGCCATTACCACCAGAGTATAAAACATCCAGAAAAATATGGTCTTCTTTTTCATATGTATTGATTTAGTTCATAATTAAGTATAGCACCTTTTACCTAAAAAGTCAAGTCTATATTCTAAATTCTATAACGTCTCCATCTTTGACGATGTACTCCTTCCCTTCTATCCGTACAAGGCCTTTGGAGCGCGCTTCAGCATAACTCCCTGCATCGAGTAAGTCTTTCCAAAACACAACTTCAGCACGAATGAATTTGTCTTTGAAGTCGGTGTGAATAGCAGTTCCGGCGACAGGGGCAGTACTTCCAGCCTTGATAGTCCAAGCACGAGTTTCTTTTTCTCCAGTTGTAAAATAAGTCTCAAGGTTTAGAAGTTTGTAACAAGCCCGGATCATTTCATCAAAGCCAGTTTCAAAAACAGGATCTATCTCTACATATGGTCCTGGAAGCTCGCTAACTACCCCAGCAACTTTGTTCTCTGTAGCTGACGAAGTGTTCAGTGCATAAAGCATAGGCTTCATAGTCAGAAGGTTCAGCTGTGCGACTAATGGCTTCTCTGCGTCTTCTAGGACAACACTTGAAGCCATGACTTCATTTTCTAGTGCCCTCTTTAGCTTCTCTAGTGCCTCGTGCAAAATGATAGCTTCTTTGACTCCACGCTTTTGATCTTTGGCATTTGTCTCCAATCTTTTGTTAACTGTTTCAAGGTCAGAGAGGATCAATTCCATGTTGATGACACTGATATCAAAGAGCGGGTCGACTTTGTTGGCCACGTGAATCACGTCTTTATCTTCAAATACTCGCACCATATGAAGTATGGCATCAGTCTCACGAATGTTAGAGAGAAATTTATTGCCCAAGCCTTCGCCCTTGCTTGCTCCAGCGACAAGACCAGCAATGTCTACAAACTCGATAACAGCTGGGATAGTACTTTGAGTTTTGGAAAATTCTGCAAGCTTATAGAGTCTCTCATCTGGCACAGGAACAATACCGACAGACGGATCAATAGTACAAAAAGGGTAGTTCTCAGCTGGAACACCTTTTTTGGTGAGTGCGTTAAAAAGCGTAGATTTGCCGACATTAGGAAGCCCGACGATACCGATAGATAGAGACATGTTTTACTTACCCATCATTAGTTTTTGTAATTCGCCTTGGTGCTTGCGCATAACTTCCATAGAAGCTGCCATCTCGCTTTTGCCAGATTTTTTTTCAGCCTCTATTTCTTTGGCAAGCTTGTTGAAAAAATCAGGGTTGGCATTTACTGCCTCCATAATCATTTGTCTTTGTGCTTCTGGTAAAGCTTTTAATTGTCGTTCCAACAGTTTGTTGGTGAGCATCTTTTTTAGTCCAAACATGCCTTCATGGTATCATAAAATCATGCCTAAATCTAGCCGAAAAAGCTTAAAAGAAATAAATACTTTTTGGCAGGAAAACTGCACTTGTGAGCTCAAAAATACTGCCACTAGAGCAGTTTTTGGCGATGGGAACCCAAAAGCACAAGTGGTATTTATCGGTGAGGCACCTGGCAAAAAAGAAGACGAGACAGGCGTGCCATTTGTCGGAGCTGCAGGAAAATTTCTAAGCGAGATGCTTGCAAGTATCAAAATGTCTCGCTCTGATATCTATATAACCAACATTGTAAAATACCGCCCACCAAATAATCGTGATCCACTACCAAGCGAAAAAGAATCATGCAAAGAGTGGCTACATGAAGAGCTCAATGCTATCGCACCCAAGCTCATAGTGTTTTTGGGACGACATTCTATGAATCACTTTTTTCCAGAATTAAAAATCTCTGAAGCACACGGCAAACTCATCGCCCAAAATATTCCTGGTATAAATACCAAACTCTTCTTACCTCTATATCACCCCGCCGCCGCTTTATATAATGGCAGTATGAGAGAAGTATTGATTAAAGACTTCAAAAAAATACTCTTAATATTAAAGAAAATTGAGGAAAAATAAACACTATGATACAGTATACAAAACGTTAGTTATGTTAGATATAAAAAGCATAAAAATATTGTACCTAAACGATGAACTACCACCTACTGAAGATAGCGAGAAGTTTGAAGATGAAGACGACGGAATCGAAGAAAAGTTTTTTAAAACAAAACACTCTAGTATATCTTCAGTCTACGATGAAAAAGGAGGACCGCAATACGCGGGAACAACAAGAATTAACTTTGGTGGTAAAAAATATTAGTAAAAACAAAAAGAGCTTACAAAATAGTAAGCTCTTTTACAATAGACAATGCCTTTGATAAAAATCTTTATTGATTATCTTCTATTTTTATGTCTTTAAAGATCCAGAGAAAATAACCTACAAAAACCAAAAGGCATACTACGATGAAAATAACTGCATAGATAATCCACTCCCACCAAATCCAATATCTGGTAAATAGTTGGATCACTATGGCAATCACCAGTCCGACAATGGTTAAGGTTGTACACCATCCAATTCGACTTATTTTATTTTTCATAGTTGTTAATTTTTTTCAGTATAAGACAAAAAATACAAAAGTCGATTTATCTAAAGCTTTTTGAGTTCAATCGCTAAAAACATTGGGAACTCTTTGCGGGCTAAGTCCTCTGCTTTTTGTCTAGGACCTACGCCACTTTTCTTGTGAGAAATCCATTCTTCTAATCCTGTCATTACAAAACCGTGCTTTTTGAAAATTTTCATATACCACTGAAGAGGTCGGTGAAAAGTGATTGAGCTAGTTTTTTTGCTTCCTTTGTGAGGGTTCAGCTCTATCTCTATCTTTATTTCTGAGAGGTATTTGTCTACTCTTCTATATTGTAAATCTTTCTTGGAGTCAAAAGCCCAGTCACTATGCTTGGGTATACGAAAAGCATTATGGAGCATAACCAACAAAAACTTCCCTCCTGGTTTGAGCACTCTCTTGATTTCCAAAACTACTTCATCTATGTTTTTTATATTTTCAAATGCCAAAACAGTAAAAGCTTTATCAAAAGACTCTTTTGCTACCCTTGTATCATGGGCTGGAGAAGTGATATAAATAATGTCTTTTGATTTATTTTGAGCTTTTGAGATGAGCTCTTTTGAGAGATCTACTCCAGAGACTACTGCCCCACTAGCTTTTACCAACCGAGCAAAAAACCCTTCCCCACAAGCAAGATCCAAGATACTTTCGCCTTTCTTGATCTCGAGCATACGCAAAAGGTTGGGCGCAATGACCTTGGCTTGGTAGGTATCTTCTCCTCCTAGATAGTCTTCGTACCATGATGATATATTGTCCCAGTCTGTTTTTAACATTGTCCTTTTCTATATTTTTTACCTTGTCTAAAGACTTCCAAAACATAAGAAAACGGGACAATACTTGTAAAGTATTTAAAATCTACAAAACTTCTCATAATCCAAGGAATAAATCCTGAGATTGTTATGTTTTTGTAACTAAGCACAGCCCAAGAGTGTCCGATAGGCACAAGATATCCGATAGTTTTGAGTTTGAAAGGTTTAAGTTTTTTATTTTTAATTTTTGAAACAATAAGCTCGCCTACGTATTTACCATGAACGATAGCGCCTTGAGCCAACCCTGCTCCTGGAGCACCAGCACCGTCACCAATAACAAAAACATTTGGATCATTCTCTAGTGAAAAATCTCCTGTGACCTTAACTCTTTTTTTTGCATCTAAATCAAAAGAAGAAAACGAGTCGTTAATCTTTGTGCCAGCAGTCCAAACTACTGTCCCCGAGCGCATAGTCATACCACTAGCTGTGACATTGTCTAAGTCTTGGGCTTGCAAAGTTCTGTTGGTATAGATATTGACCTTTAGTTTTCGCAGTCTAGCTTCAGCTTTTCGAGAAACACTCTCAGGAAGCATCGCCAAAACCCTAGGATTGGATTCGATGAGATCCACAGTAACAAAACTAGGATCTACATGATAGCGCTTAGTCATTTTGCGTAGATAAGTAGTGATATCTCCAGCAAGCTCAACCCCTGATGGACCACCTCCGACAACTGTTACGTGATATCTTTCAACCAACTCTTCCTTGGGTATATCTTGAGATACGCGCAAGAGATCTAGAAAATGTTGTTTGAGCTTGAGGGCTTCAAAAGAAGACTTGAAAGCAAAGGCAAACTCCTCTATCCCTGGAATATTGAAATAGTTGGTCTGGCTTCCCATTGCCAAAACCAGATAATCATAAGAAAATGTCCTACCATCAAGGAGTGTGACTATTTTGGAGTCCTTATCATATGATTCGTAAAAACCTTCCAAAACCGTTGTATTGCCAGAGGTTTTGAAAATCTTGTTATAAGGGACACAGACTTCGATAGCCAAAGCACCAGTGACAAGCTTATAGAGCGCTGGGTAATACTCAAAAAGAGGGTTTTTGGTGATGAGGGTTATTTCAAGGTTTTTCTGCTTAGCAAGCTTTTTGGCTACTGCAATCCCACCAAAACCACCTCCGATAATAACGACTTTTTTGGGAGACTGTTTGTCCATAATATAAAGATTATACCAGATATGCCCAAAATCGGTATTTTAGGCTATAATAATGTAATATTTGTGGCGTTTTGTCGTCACTAAGAGTAAATGGTTCTATGAATTCCGAAAACCAAAAACAAGCCTTATTTCACAAGCTTTTTGAAGAGTACCAAGATGCGATATTTCGTTTTGTTTTTTTTCGTGTAGGAGGTCGGCAAACAGCCCTAGATATCACCCAGGACACTTTTGTCAGACTTTGGGGGTATATAGCAAAGGGCGGTGCTATAGAGCACGAGCAAGCTTTTGTGTATCGAATTGCCAAAAATGCAGTTATCGACTACTACAAAAAAAGCAAAAGCTCTTCACTTGAAGATCTGCTTGATTCTGGCTTTGAACCACAGACCAACAACCATAGCGAAGAAATACTAAAAAATGACGACATCAAAATGGTTCAAGGACTCCTCGAAGAGCTTGATGAAGAAAGTAGGCAAATCATCTTTTTACGCTATACCGAAGAAAAGCCTATAGAAGAGATAGCGACGTTGTTCAACAAAACAACCAATGCTATGACGGTTAGAATTCATAGAATTATTCAAAAACTCAAAACATTTTACAACGAAACACATTATGATTGATAAAAAACTAGAACAACTAAAGATGCTAAAGAGTATCTCTCTAACTGAAAAAGAGAGGTCTGTTTTGCGTGCTTCAGTTGCTCGTAGTATCCAGACACTCGAATCAAAACCTCGTGTTTCTATATTTTATACAGGTCTACAACACGGACTGCGTATCGGGCTTTCTACTTTTATATTTATCATCTTTGTTGGTGGTAGTGTTTCTGTAGTGGCTGACAACTCTCTTCCGGGAGACGCACTTTACTCTTTCAAGGTTAACGTCAATGAAGAAGTTAAAGGTGCCTTTATCAAAAATCCAAGTGACAAAATCTCTTGGCAGAAATCTCGTATAGACAATCGTCTAGGAGAAATAAAGACACTCGCCGCAACCAAAACACTGACCAAAGCCAAACAAGAAACAGCTCAACGGGCACTCGACACTCATATAGAAAATCTTTCTGAAGAACTTGCAAAAACAGATACAACAGAAGCTTTGAAGGTAACAGCAGATCTAGAAGAAAGTCTTAAGAGCCAAAAAGAAGAACTCAAAAAGTACGCAACTGAAGGAGATGAAAAAAATGAAGATGCTTTCAAGGCGGTAGATGAAACTTTGGCCAAGGTTTCAAAACAAGAAGATAAAATCGTTTCAAAAGAGCTTGAGAAAATAGAAAAAGAGCTTGGTGACGATATGCCTGATGTAGTAGAAGAAATCACTCCTCCTTTGACCCAATAAACTTCTCTAAAAGAACAAAAAGAAAAATAACAATAACTAAGGCTATACTGAGAACTATAATCCGGGTATAGTCTTTGTTGTTTTTTATCGGTTTTTCATCTTCTTGTTCGAGTTCTTCTTTTATAACATTTTCTCCAAAAGCACTTTCGCCTAAAACTTCCCCAGTTTGACTAGGAGATTTTTTGTTATCAACCTTTACGCTAGTGTATTTTATAGGTTCAGTCTGATCAGCTCCAAAAGCTAACCATTCTGGGGTCAACAAAGTCGCTTCACCCAAATAAGAAGATAAGCCAAAGTTAGAAAAAGGTATGATTATTGTTGACTTAGGGGCAATCAAAGAAAGCTCTGGTAAAGTCAGAGTACTGTTATCAGAGAGCTTTATAATCCAAAGAGAGACATCAAAGTCATCACTTGTATTGTTGGTGATTTCAAAGCCTTTATCGGGAAGTACTTTAAAGACTAGTTTTGAATTTTCAACCAATCTTTTTTCTTTGGCAAAAAGAGCTGGCTTTTTTTCATAAGGATTTCGATAATACCCAAAAGATATCATATAAGATCCAGGGTATTTGTATCTATGCTTCACTATTTCCGGATTTTGGCTTTTATATATAGTACCGTCTCCCATATTCCAAACAAAAACTCCGTTATAAACTAGCCCGTATTCCAAATACGTTTCGGCCTTGTATTCATAAACGATATCTGTGTAGATAGTTTTAGGAAGATTAAGTATCACTTTGGTTTCAAATTTCTCAGGAACAAAACTCCCGCCTCCAGAAGTAGTTGGCTCTTCTGGGGTGATGGTAGTACTGGTGAGTCCTGCCTTTGGTGTTGGACTTGAGGTTATCCACTTTGATCCATCCCACTGCATAGTCTTTTTGCTTTCACTATCTCCTGCTAGCCAACCTGAAGAAAAGTTTAAAGACTGTACAGTATTGTTAGCATTGTCTTTCAGAACCAAAAACTCACCCGAGTTTGAGAACCCGCTCCCACCAAAAGATCCTGATTCATCATTTACACTTGGTACTGGGTCTGGCGAACTAGTCGTTGTCCGCTCAAGCAAAAGATAAGATTTGCCTGCTATCTTTTTTGTAAAAGTAAAAACCAAAGTATCTCCACCTGCTTCATAAAGCTTCCAACCTGAGAGATTTACCTCCTCATCTGAGTTATTGTAGAGCTCTATCCATTCAGCAAACTGACTATCAGTACTTCCCATCCAGTTTATTTCGGTGATCAAAATATCAGCATAGCAACTGCTTGTTTTTATAAGAACTATAACGAAAAATATCGCTAAGTTACGAATCATAAAAAGTTTATTCTAATATTTTTTGTAAATCTTGGTGAGAGATTTCACCTGTTTGATCTGCTGATTTATCTACTGTTTTTATATTAACATCTTTTTGTTCTATTTTTTTATCCTCTATGGGAAAATTGGCCTTCATTAAAGCTTCTTTCAGAAGATTACGACTAGCTTCTTTAGGACCTCTCTCTGCTACCTTTACTGGGGCAATAGTCTCTGAAAGAGACTTTTCTCCAGAGAAAGGTGTTGAGGTCTTTGGAAAAATTTTAGGCTGTGGAGACGGATTAATTTTGGATGACTCAGTGTCTAAAGAATCAAGTAAAGAAGAAATTTCTGTCTCTTCTTTTGGTTTTTCAGTTTTTAAATCGACATCAAAGACCTTTTTAAATGGCATGTGGACCTTTGGTTTTTCAGTTTTATTTTCTGAGAAGGTCTTGGGTGAAGAGTTGTTTGTATTTTGATAAGCTGGTTTTGGTCTTGGAGCAAAAGAGTCTTTGCCTGCATTTGGAACATAAGGCTTTTTTTCATAAGATGGTTTTTCAGAGTTGGGGGGTACTTCATTTCCAGCAGAGAACCAGTCTCTGATATTTTGTTCTACTTTTTCTTTAGGTAAAGCATAGCGACTTCGTGTCCATTCGATAACATCGTTTTTGTAAGTAATATCGGGCCGAGGTATTGGAGCTAAGGTTTTGGCAGAAAAAGGTTGGGAACCCATATCGTTGATCATCAAAGAGAGATAGATCTGCGCAAAACCTAAGTTTACCAAGTCATTAGCAGTAAACTGTGGTGCATATACCTTTTCGAGCATTTCTGAATCAAGTGGGCCAACCCGGAAAGAAACACTAGTCCCTACGTTTCCAAAAACAGCATCACGGACTGATTCTTCCATTTGAGCAATGTATTGGTGAGCGATAATGAGAGCGAGTTTGTATTTACGCGCCTCAGAGAGAATGTTGGCAAAAGATTCGTTGGCAAAAGACTGGAACTCGTCGACATAAAAATAAAATGGCGGAAGCTCGGCCATACGAGTGTGCGAAACGTCTGCGCGACTCATAGCTGCGATATATATCTTGGTGATAATCATAGATCCTAGGAGACTTGTGTTTTGCTCTCCTATTCGCCCTTTCGAAAGATTGACTATCAAAATCTTTTTGTTGTCCATCATTTCTCGAACATCAAAACTCGACTTGGGTTGACCAATAATGTTTCTAACAAGCGGGTTGGCAGTAAACTGACCGATCTTGTTTTGAATAGCTGCACCAGCTTCTTGCATATAGCGCTCACCATACTTTTCAAACTCATCAGTCCAAAAAGCTTTAACAGAAGGGTCTTTGATATTTTCAACAACCTTTTTTCGAAAAGCCTTATCAGAAAGCATGCGATTTACCCCCAAAAGTGTAGCGTCTGGATATTCAAGCAGAGCCAAAAGAATATTGTTGAGAATGTACTCCATACGAGCACTCCAGGCATCTACCCAAATCTTTTTGAAGGTACTCATCAGACCTGACGCCACAAAGTGACGTTTGTCTTCGCCGATATCCTCGAGCATGTTAAAAGAAACGGGATTGTCTATATCAAAAGGAGCAAAATAAACTACATCCTTGATACGATGTTCTGGAACATAATCAAGCATTTTCTCAGCAAAGCTTCCGTGCGGATCGAGCACTGCCACACCTTCACCGTTTTGAATGTCTTGGATAGCCATGTTCTCTAAAAGCGTAGATTTTCCTACACCACTCTTTCCTACCACATACATGTGACGAGTTCTATCTCGACTTTTGATACCAAAGCGAGTTTGTTGGTTACGAAAATTTGTTTCGCCGAAATATGTTATTCGTTCACCATCATTTTGCATTACTTAATATTATAACAGAATTTTTGTACAAACTAGAGATTTGCACGACTGTATTCATATAAAACTACTGAAGTAGCAGTAGCAGCGTTTAGTGACTCGCACCTTTGGTCAATCGGGATAGAAAGAGGGATATCACAAAGCTCAAGTGTCTTTTCTCTTATGCCAACTGATTCGTTTCCTACTATGATAAGCGTCGGACTATCAAACTTAGCTTCAGAGAGCTTGGTGCTACCATTCATCACAAGTCCATAAGACCAGTATCCCTTTTCTTTGAGATCACGAATAGTCTGGTTGACGTTACCTATCAAAACTATCGGTATGCGAAAAACCATGCCAACTGAGGTTTTGATCACCACACCAGTTATTGGGGACTGGTTGTGTTTAGGCATAAGAATAGCACTAGCACCAAAAGCTACAGCGCTACGAACAATAGCACCGACATTGTGTGGATCGTGAAGCTCATCCAGAAGCACGATGCAAGGGTTTTGTTTTTTTGAAGCTTCTTCTAAAGCTTGTTCCATGGTGCTATAGAGCTTTTCAGGATTTATAACTGCAATAACTCCTTGGTGAACTGCGTCACTACCAACGTCCTTTTTGACTTCCCCTTTCATACTACTGACTGCGATATTGTGCTTTTTTAAGAGACCGCCAAGCTCACTATCGGACTCCATTTCCTTACTCAAAAATACCTTTTGCACTACTTCTGGGCGAGCCAAAAGAGCCTCTGAGAGAGCATGTTTACCATATAGATATATTTTTTCAGTTGCCATTGTTAGTTGTTTATATCAGTAATGTCTTGGATGATACCAGAGAATTTCTTTGGCGCCAGTAGTTCATCTCGCTGTAAGTTGCCGTAGATATGAAATGTTCTATAACCTCGATCTTTTGTTCCAAGCGCTATATCAAGCCATCCATAGACATCTTTGGTCTCCTTAAAAGAGTCCAAGAAACTTTGAAGCTTATCTTTGTCAGAATCTTTTATAAAATTTGAAAAATCTTCTTTACTAAGCCTCTCCCCATCAGATATAGCTAGGCTTTTGGTTATCGCGCCATCAAAAACAAAAGTTTGCTCTGGAAAATAAACAGAGATCCTTCCTAAGTGAGCCAAATCCTGCATTTCTTTAAATTTATTTTCTTTGTTATAAAGATTTTGGTTTTCTTTTACCAAGGTATTGATGGAGCTTTGCTTTTTGTTTAAAACATAGACTATAAAACCAAACAACAAACAAAGCAGTACCGATATAAGCAAAACAACAGTGCGCACAAAACCTATTTGCTCATGCCAAATGCTAGTTGCTGTATCTATGCCCAAAAGCCCTATCATTTCTCCACTGTTATCTTTGATAGGTGCATAACCAGAGACCCATTCACCCCAACTATCACTATAAGGTCCATCGGTATAGGCTTCGCCTTTGAGATAATTTTCTATATCTTTTTCTCTTGTATCTGGAAAAAGGGCACCTGGAGCTGAATAGTCACTAGAAGAGACAGGTTCTGAATCTACAAAGAAAAACTGTTTTTTGATTTCTGGTTTATAGCCCAAAACATAGACGAAACGATTTTGTGGATTGTACTGGCGAAACATCATTAGCTTTTCTTTCATTTCTGAATAAAGAGGATTGCCAACATCAGAAGGACTAGCTGAAAGAGTGCTAAGAGTAGAAGTCGGCACCAAAAGCGCAGCCTGCTTGGCATCTATCAAAAGCTGTTCTCTTTGTTCTCTATCTATTTTGCTGGTCAAAAAAATAGAAGTCAAAAACCCAGAAGCCAAAATAACTACAGAAAAAACAACAATAACCCAAATCTTCTTAGATGTATTCATACTTGTATTTTACAACATTTAAACCCTGCGGTAAATAAAAAATTATTTAAAAGCCTTTTGACGTCTTTGTTTGTGGAAAGATATAGCAAATCTGTGGGCTTCAGAGTTGGCTAGCAAAATGTCGTATTTTCGAGCTTCGACTATCTCTTTTTTCCCTGTTATGGCCTTAGCTCTGTGATGTTCATCTTTGGTAACAGCAATGATTTCTATTTTTAGATTTAATTCTTTCAAAACTTCTTTAGCTACATTTATTTGGATAGCATTACCGTCTACTACTATGGCATTTGGCAAAGTCCACTCTCGATGAGCAAAGCGTCTTGTTAGGATTTCTCGGAGTGCTCCAGCATCATTTGCTTTTTCAAAGCCTTTGATAACAAACTTTCGATATTCATTTTTGTCAGCTACAGCATTTGTGACCACTGTCATCACTCCGACCATTTGCTTGCCCGAGATATGCGCGACATCATAGGACTCGATACGAAACTGCTCACCAGAGATACTTGAGGACAAATCTCTCTTGATCAAAGAAATATCTTGGATATGTTCCAGGGCAAAGACTTTTTGCTTTAACTCATTTGCCAGCTCAAACTGCTCACGCTTGGCAGCGACCATCATATCTTTTTTCAAAGCACTCAAAAGCTTTTGATACTTGCCTTCAAAGATCATCTTGAGCCGACTTATAGTCTTCTTGTACAGGAGCTCTGCTTCTGTAGAAGCAGTATCGGGAGCAAGACCGATTTGACGATAAAAGACAGTATTGTCTTTTTTGGAAGAAACGATATCTCTAAATGGAAAAATTCGCCGTAGTATTCGGAGCGCCTCTTTGATAGAAGAACCCTTCGGATATGGACCAAAAACAGTATCATAAGGTATAGGTTTTGGATCACGCAAAACTTTGACTGTTTTGTTTTTGGTATCTATATCCTTTTGACGGACGAGGATAACTTTTGGAAATAATTCCTTTGTTATCACCACACAATTAAAGCTTTTGTCGTCTTTTTCTTTGGTATTGTAATAAGGCTTATAGCGCTTGATAAGGTTGGCTTCAAGTATCAAGGCTTCAAGAGCATTCATGGTTTCTTGATAAGTCACCGTAGAGGCCTTAAATACCATATCAACGATATGAGCACCGCGAGTCTTGATCACGTCAGGCGCAAAATAACTCCGCACACGATCGCGAAGTGATGTGGCCTTACCTATATACAAAATCTTGCCCTCCTTATCACG
>Ga0075163_10006580_pt1 | contig 15410 bp, 13 predicted proteins | sample JI1023141ADNA_FD_71478 | JGI IMG/M metagenome (GOLD analysis project Ga0075163, IMG submission 71478) | Wastewater effluent complex algal communities from Wisconsin, to seasonally profile nutrient transformation and Carbon sequestration -... | ecosystem: Engineered > WWTP > Effluent > Algae... | reverse complement strand
GTCGGACGGGTTCCGCTCGCGGGCACCGAGATTCGGCGTCCCTTGAACTGTCCGGCGACGATCCGGGTCAGGTTGTCACCACTGCCAGCAGGTCCCCGCCCTCCACCTGGGCGGTGCCGGTCACGGCGATGCGCTCGATGGTGCCGGCCTTGGGTGCGGTGATGGCGGCTTCCATCTTCATGGCTTCGATGGTGGCGATGGTCTGTCCGGCCTCGACCTTGTCGCCGGTCTGCACGCCGACGGTGACCACACCGGCGAACGGCGCGGCGACATGGTCGGGGTTGGCCCGGTCGGCCTTCTCCGCGGCGGCGATATCGCTGGCGATGCTGCGGTCGCGCACCAGGACCGGGCGCAGCTGGCCGTTGATGATGCACAGCACCGTGCGCATCCCGCGCTCGTCGGCATCGGAGATCGCCTCCAGCCCGATCAGCAACTCGACGCCGCGCTCCAGGAAGACCCGGTGCTCCTCGCCCTGGCGCAGACCGTAGAAGAACTGGTTGGCACTGAGCCGCGAGGTGTCACCGTACTGGTCCCGGTGGGCCTCGAATTCCTTTGTCGGACCGGGGAACAGCAGCCGGTTCAGGACGGCTTGGCGCTTGGTTCCGGGCTGGGCCAGCACCGTCTCGTCCTCGGCCGACAACGCCTGCTCGGCTTTGGCTGCCGCCCGACCGGTCAACGCCTTGGTGCGCAACGGTTCCGGCCAGCCTCCGGCCGGGTCGCCGAGTTCACCGCGCAGGAATCCGATCACGCTGTCGGGGATGTCGTAGCGGTCGGGGTCGGCGGCGAACTCCTCGGCGTCGGCACCGGCGCCGACCAGCGCCAGCGCCAGGTCACCGACCACCTTGCTCGACGGGGTCACCTTGATCAACCGACCCAGCACCCGATCGGCCCCGGCGTAGGCGTTCTCGACGTCCTCGAACCGGTCCCCCAACCCCAGCGCCACGGCCTGGGTGCGCAGATTGGAGAGCTGCCCACCGGGGATCTCGTGGGTGTAGACCCGCCCGGTCGGCGCCGGCAACCCGGCCTCGAACGGGGCGTAGACCTTGCGCAGCGCCTCCCAGTAGGGCTCCAGGTCGCACACCGCGGCCAGGTCCAGACCGGTGTCGAATTCGGTGTGCGCGGTCGCGGCCACGATCGCCGAGAGTGCGGGCTGACTCGTGGTGCCCGCCAGCGGGGAGGACGCCCCGTCCACCGCGGATGCCCCCGCGGTCCAGGCCGCCAGGTAGGTGGCCAGCTGCCCACCCGGGGTGTCATGGGTGTGCACATGGATCGGCAGATCGAACCGCTGCCGCAACGCGGTCACCAGTTTCGTGGCGGCCTGCGGGCGCAGCAGCCCGGCCATGTCCTTGATCGCCAGCACATGCGCACCGGCCTCGACGATCTGCTCGGCCAGCCGCAGGTAGTAGTCCAGGGTGTAGAGATCCTCGGCCGGATTCGAGAGGTCACCGGTGTAGGACATCGCGACCTCGGCGACGGCGGTGCCGGTCTCGCGCACCGCGTCGATGGCCGGGAGCATCGAGTCCACATTGTTCAGCGCGTCGAAGATCCGGAAGATATCGACCCCGGTGGCGGTGGCCTCGTCGACGAACGCCTTGGTGACCAGTTCCGGGTACGGGGTGTAACCCACGGTGTTGCGCCCGCGCAGCAGCATCTGCAGACAGATGTTGGGCATCGCCTCACGCAGCGCGGCCAGCCGCTCCCACGGATCTTCCTTCAAAAAGCGCAGCGCCACATCATAGGTCGCGCCACCCCAGCACTCCACCGACAACAACTGCGGCGTCATCCGCGCGATATAGGGCGCGACCAGCAGCAGACCGTTGGTGCGCACCCTGGTGGCCAGCAGCGACTGGTGTGCATCCCGGAAGGTGGTGTCGGTGACCCCGAGCGCGGGCGAATCACGCAGCCAGGCGGCAAAACCCGCGGGTCCGAGGTCCTCCAGCCGCTGTGTGGAGCCGGCCGGGGGCGGCGTGGTCAGGTCCAGGTCCGGCAGTTTGTCCTGCGGATAGACCGTTGCGGTCCGCTCGCCGTGCGGCTTGTTCACCGTGACATCGGCCAGATAGTTCAGGATCTTGGTGCCACGGTCGGCCGGGGTGTGCGCGGTCAGCAGCTGCGGGCGCTCGTCGATGAACGACGTGGTGACTCGACCGGCCCGGAAGTCCGGATCATCGATCACCGCGAGCAGGAACGGAATGTTCGTGCTCACCCCGCGCACCCGGAACTCGGCCAGCGCGCGCCGCGCGCGGGCGGCGGCCATCGTGAAGTCCCGGCCGCGGCACGTCAACTTCACCAGCATCGAATCGAAGTGCGCGCTGATCTCGGCACCGGTGTGGGTGCCGCCGTCCAGGCGGATACCGGCACCGCCCGGAGACCGGTAGGCGGTGATACGGCCGGTGTCGGGGCGGAATCCGTTGGCCGGGTCCTCGGTGGTGATCCGGCACTGCATGGCCGCACCGCGGATCTGAATCGACTCCTGGCTCAGGCCGAGATCGGCCAGGGTCTCCCCCGCCGCGATCCGCAACTGTGAGGACACCAGGTCCACATCGGTGATCTCCTCGGTCACCGTGTGCTCCACCTGAATGCGCGGGTTGCACTCGATGAACACGTGGTGGCCCCGCTCGTCGAGCAGGAATTCGATGGTGCCCGCGCAGAAGTAGTCGATGTGGCGGGCCAACGCCACGGCGTCCGCGCAGATCTTCTCCCGCACCGCGGGATCCAGATTCGGCGCCGGCGCCAACTCGATGACCTTCTGATGGCGGCGCTGCAGACTGCAGTCGCGCTCGAACAGGTGGATCACATTCCCGACGCCGTCGGCGAGAATCTGCACCTCGATATGGCGCGGGTTGATCACCGCCTGCTCCAGGTAGACCATCGGATCGCCGAACGCCGACTCGGCCTCACGGCTGGCGGCCTCGATCGCCTCCGCCAGACCCGACGCCTCGGCCACCCGGCGCATACCGCGCCCGCCACCCCCGGAGACCGCCTTGACGAACAGCGGGAACTCCATCGATTTGGAGACCTCGACGAGTTCGGAGACCGAGTCCGAGGGCTCCGAGGACGCCAGCACCGGCAACCCGGCCTCTTTGGCCGCCGCGATCGCGCGCGCCTTGTTGCCGGTCAGTTCCAGCACATCCGCCGACGGACCCACAAACGTGATGCCCTCCGCCGCACACGCCGAGGCCAGCTCCGGATTCTCCGACAGGAACCCATAACCGGGATAGACGGCGTCCGCACCGGCATGCTTGGCGACCCGGATGATCTCCGCGACCGACAGGTAGGCCCGTACCGGATGGCCCTCGTCACCGATCTGGTAGGACTCATCGGCCTTGAGCCGGTGCAAGGAGTTGCGATCCTCGAACGGGTACACCGCCACGGTCGAGATGTTCATCTCGGTCGCCGCACGGAAGGCACGGATGGCGATCTCGCCGCGGTTGGCCACCAGGAGTTTGGAAATCACGGCGCTACCCTAACTTCGGTGTTGTTACCTGGATGTAACACCGGCGTCGCCGCCAGGATCACACCAGCGTCGACCAGTAGTTCCAAAAACGAACCAGGATCATCAGCAGCACCGCGGTGAACCACAGCGCCACCAGCGACCACCGCCATTGGTACAGCGCTCCGCCCGCCCCGGCACCGGTATCGGCACGTAGGGCGATCGACGCGACGATCACCAGCAGCGGGATGGTCACCGCCCAGACGACCATGCAGTAGGGGCACAGCGCCCCGATGCGATAGAGGCTCTGGAAAATCAGCCAGTGCACGAACACGGCGCCCAGCGCGGTGCCGACGGCCAACCCCGTCCAGTACCAGCGCGGCAGGTTCACCCGCGCGACGGCCAGCACGCCGGTGACCAGCACGACGGTGAAGGCGATGATGCCGAGCAGGGAGTTGGGAAACCCGAACACCGAGGCCTGCGGGGTCGTCATCACCGAACCGCAGGACAGCACCGGATTCAGGCTGCACGACGGGATATAGCTCGGGTCGATCAGGATCTCGATCTTCTCGACGGTCAGCGTCGCGGCGGCGGCGAGCCCCAGCACGCCGGCGGCGAGCACGCCGATCGCACTGGACCGGCGCACACCACGCCGCTCGGCCGGAACCTCGGCCGATTCGACGTCAGGGGCAACGGTCACGGCATCCCCGGGACGTCGCCGACGATCTCCTTGACCTTGGCGACCAGGGCCTCGGGGGTGCTGTACTGGTAGTCCTCACCGTTGATGCGCACCGTCGGCGTGGCGTTGATCTCGGTGGCGGCAGCCATCCCGGAGGCCATCTCGACGTAGCGGCCCTTGTCGATGCACTCGGGCACCTTGCCCGCGGCGCCGGCCTGGCGGGCGGTCTCGATGAGCTGGGCATTGGTCGGGTACGCGCCGCCGGTCTCGCTGGGCTGCTGGGCATAGAGGGCGCCATGGAACCGCCGGAACGCATCGGTGGATTCGTCCGCGACGCAGTAGGCGGCCCCACTGGCCCGCGACGAGTAGTTCTGGTTCCCGGCGCTGTCGAGAATGCCGACCATGTAGTAGTCGACCGCGATCGCGCCGCCGTCGATCAGCTTGTTGATAGTGGGACCGAAGGCCTTCTCGAAGGCCCCGCAATGCGGACAGAGCGGATCCTCGTAGACCGACAGCACGAACTTCGGCTCGATCCCGTCGTCCTTCTTGACCACGGTGCTCGACTCGATGCGCACCGAGCGGGCCTCACCGGCTTCGGGCTTCGTTTCGCCCGAGAGCACGATGTAGAGCACCAGGGCCACCGCGAAGAGCACCACGACCGAGGTGAGCCCGATCTGCACGAGAAGGTTGCGCTTACGGTCGGCGGCCTTCAAGTCGTAGCTGGCCTGCTTCTTCGGTTTGTTCGCCACGGGTGCAGCCTACCGGCTCAGGTGGGCCCGCAGCGCCGAGGTCAGGTCGGTCAGCGCCACGTCACTGCCGCCACCGAGCGGGAAGAAGTTGACGAACCCGTGCGTCAGGGACCCGTACTCGCGCAGGTCGACCGGGACACCCGCGGCCGCCAGCGCCGCGCCGTAGGCCGCGCCCTCGTCGCGCAGCGGATCGAACCCGGCGGTCAGCACCAACGCCGGAGACAGCCCTGACAGGTCGGTGGCCCGCAGCGGCGCGACCCGGACATCGGTCGGCGAAATATCGGCGCCACCGATGTAGTGGGTGTTGAACCAGTCGATATCCGCCTTGGTGAGGAAGTAGCCGTCGGCGAACAGGGTGCGGGACACGGTCTCGCCCTGCGGGTCGACCATCGGGTAGATCAGCAGTTGCAGGATTGGCAGGGCCAGTCCGGTGTCGCGAGCGGCCTGGGTGACGACCGCGGCCAGGTTTCCGCCTGCGCTGTCCCCGCCGACGGCGATTCGTCGCGGATCGGCACCGAGTTCGCCGACGTGTTCGACCGACCAGCGGTAGGCGGCCAGGCAGTCCTCACCCGCGGCGGGTGCCTTGTGCTCGGGAGCCAGCCGGTAGTCGACCGACAGGACGTGCACCCCGGCGTCGTGGCAGATGCGCCGGCACAATCCCTCGTGGGTGTCGAGGCTGCCGACGACGAATCCGCCGCCGTGAAAGAACACCAGCAGCGGCGCTCCGGGCTCGGCCGCGTAATGCCGGACGGGGAGCGCACACGCGGGCCCCGGGATGGTGAAATCGCGCACCGGGACGACGACCGGAGCGCTCAGGGCCGACGCGACGCTGTCGAGTTGGTTCCTGGCGACGTCGACGTCGTCGCTGGCGACGAGGCCGTCAACCCCCGAGAGCCGCTGCGCGTTGAGCATCAGCTGCAAGGTGGTGTCCAGCGTGTTGCCCTCGATGGTGATCGAGCGCCGGCCCAGCATCAACCGTTTGACGGGGTCGGGGATCCGCGCCATCAGCGGCAGCGACAGCCGGCTGGCGGCCGCGGCGAATTTCAACCGGAACGGACTAGGACTGCGCCGTGCTGGCAGACTTTGCGTCATGACTGGCCTTTCGAATCCCACGCTGGTGCTGAACGACGGTAATTCCATCCCCACGGTCGGGTTGGGAGTTTGGCAGACCCCGGCCGAGCAGACCCGGCAGGCGGTCGAAGCAGCCCTGTCGACGGGGTACCGGCATATCGACACCGCCGCGGCATACCAGAACGAGACCCAGGTCGGTGAGGCCCTCAAGGCCGCCGCCGACAACGGTGTCGCGCGCGAGGATGTGTTCCTGGTCACAAAGCTGTGGAACGCCGAGCATGGATATGACAAGGCGCTCAAGGCCTTCGACGCGAGCGCGAAGCGCCTCGACGTCGACTACGTGGATCTCTACCTCATTCACTGGCCGATGCCCGAGGTCAACCTGTTCGTCGAGACGTTCAAGGCGCTGGCCGCGTTGCGCGACGAGGGCCGGGTGCGGTCCATCGGCGTCAGCAATTTCGCTCCGGAACATCTGCGGACGCTGGTGGACGGCACCGGGGTGGTGCCCGCGGTGAATCAGATCGAACTGCACCCGCGGTTCCCGCAGCAGGAGTTGCGGGAGGTCCACGCCGAACTCGGTATCGCCACCGAGGCGTGGAGCCCGCTCGGCCAAGGCGCGTTGCTGAGTGACCCCACCGTGGTCGCGGTGGCCGAAGCCCACGGTAAAACCCCAGCCCAGGTGCTGATCAGATGGCATCTGCAGCTGGGTAATATCGTCATCCCGAAGTCGGTGAACCCCGACCGGATAGCGAGTAACTTCGACGTGTTCGATTTCGAGCTCACCGCGCAGGACATCGAGTCCATCGCGACACTCGACGACGGCACCCGACTGGGACCGGATCCGCGGACTTTCAACTGGACAGGCTAGGTAGACATGACATCGGCAGCTGCGGCGCCAAACATCGGTTTGAGCGATGAGAACACCATCCCTGCCCTCGGCATCGGCGTGGGCGGTCTCTCGGACACCGAGGCCGAGAAGGCGGTGGCGACCGCACTGGAAATCGGTGTCCGCCTTATCGATACCGCGGCCGCCTACGGCAACGAGGAGGGCGTCGGCCGGGCCATCGCGGCCTCCGGCGTGCCGCGCGCCGAGATCTTCCTCACCACCAAACTCGACATCCCCAACCTGGGATTCCAGGCGTCCCAGGATGCCGCGAAGGCCAGCCTGCAGCGACTCGGCCAGGACTATGTCGACCTGTACCTGATCCACTGGCCCGGTGCCGACAGCGGCAAGTATGTGGACAGCTGGGGCGGGTTGTTGAAGGTGCAGGGCGACGGCCTCGCCAAGTCCATCGGTGTCGCCAACTTCACCTCAGAAGATCTGTCCACCATCATCGACCTCACCTATGTGGTGCCGACGGTCAACCAGATCGAACTGCACCCACAGCTGGTGCAGACCGAACTCCGCGCCGACCATGCCGAGCGGGGCATCGTCACGCAGGCCTACAGCCCGCTGGGCGTCGGCGCGCTGCTGGAGCACCCGACGGTCACCTCGGTCGCCGGCGAGTACGACCGCACGCCCGCCCAGGTGCTGATCCGCTGGAGCCTGCAGCTGGGCAATGCGGTCGTTTTCCGTTCGACGTCGGCGGAGCGCATTGCGCAGAACTTCGACGTGTTCGACTTCGAGCTGGCCCACGAGCATCTGGCCGCGCTGACCGCCCTCGACGACGGCACCCGGTTCCGTCCGGATCCGGCCACCTACACCGGGGAGTAACTCCCCCGGCTCGCCGGACTACCCGACAGGTGCCGGTGCCTTCTGGGTCTGTGACGCCGAGACCGTCAGCGCGGCAAAGGCACTCAGCCCGGCGATGACGAAACACAGCGCCGTGTACCAGAGACTGCCGACCGGGTCACCGTTGTCGGTGACACCGTCGACCGCTCCGAGGTAGGCGGGCAGCGCGGTCACCCACAACACCGCCATCACGGCCAGGTAGCCGACACTGAAGCGCACCATCAACGGATTCGCGTACCGCGACTCGGTGGCGCCGGCCGGCGTATTGCGCAGTCGCTGCCACTGTTTGACCAGCACCGGCGCCGCGACGGCGGCGATCACCACGAGCTCCAGCGCGTACACCACGCCCATCACGGTGACGTTCGTGAACGATCCGATGACCGTCGCGGGGGCGGGCAGCAACACCGTGCCGATCGAGGCCAGCAGCCCGATGACAATGGTGCGCCAGATGATTGCCCACCCGCTGAAGCGTCGGCCGCGGTCGGCGTGACGGCCGACGAAGAACTGCACACAGAAGGCCAGCGACATCGGCCACAGCGCGGCGAACACCACGACGCTGGGCAGCGGCACCGCGTCCAGGAACGGCTGATTCATCGGATGATCCAGCGTCCACTCCCACCAGCGCAGTTGCGGGCCCAGGTGGTCGAAGATCTCGTAGAAGGCGTGGTGCACGAAGCCGACACAGACCGCACCGACCAGCGTGCCGTAACGGCGAAACACCCCAAGGGTTCTGACGATCTCGAAGGCGATCGTCGCCATCATGGGGTAGATCGCCACGATGTAGAGCGGTAGGCGACCCCACAGGAAGTCGACGGTGAACACGTTGTGCGCGAACATGGTGTCGACGTGCTCGGCGATGCCGAACTGCGCCGGAAAGTACAGCGGCGGTTCGATGATCAGCAGGTAGGCGATGGCACCGAACCACAGCGCGATGTTGGTCGCGTCACCGTGACGACGAAGCCGGATCACCGCGTAGACCAGCGCCAGGATCGCACCGAGAATGACGGTGAGTTCGAGCACCGGAAGTGTCCAGTTCTCCAGGCCGAACGGGCTGCGCAGCTCGACCAGTCCGCCGGCCTCCGCACAGGAGAAGCCCAGCCGCTCGGCGAGTTGCTCGAATGTGGGTGCACACAGATCAGACATCGGCCACCTTCTTCCCCGCCGTGTACCACTGGGTGACGTCATAACCGGCGTCGAAGCGATCGAACCATTCTCCGGCCAGCACGGGGAGTTTTTCGTGTTCCGGGTTGTGGCCGGGGATCTGGCTGCGCACGATGCCGGCCAGCGCAGCGGCCATCTCGCGCTTGGGCAGATGGGCGAACGCGTTGGCGAGCGGACCGTAGTCGGGGCGGCGTCCGATGCGGGTGAGGAACTGGTTCTTGCGCCGTTCCAGGGCGAAGGTCGACACCGCGTCGACCTTGCGCACCTCCAGCGGGATGTGCTTGTTGAAGCCGTCGCACGCCAACCGGACGACGTCCATCACATGTTTGAAGATCGACGGTGCCACCCGCATCCGGTACCAGGGATCATCGACGAGTCCGTCGTAGATGATCAGCGCGGAACTGCGGTGCTCGACCTCCTCGACGAAATGCCACAGGAACAGCGAGGCCACCCGGTCGTCGCCGGGGGCGAACAACGTGTCGTCGTGGTCGAGCATCAGTTTGAAGACCGGCGTGAAGGTCGCCTCCAGATCGGCGGTATAGGCCAGCCGGTACTTCAGCGGCTTGGTCTCCACGAGTTCGTCGTAGGCGGCGATCACCGCATCCAGGGTCTCCTTGAGCGCCGGATAGGCCTTGATCAGCCCGCGCGCATGCTGCCGGTGAGCCATCGAATGCTGGCCCTCCTGCCGCGTGAACGCGTCGGCCTCTTCGGCGATCACCGGCTCGGTGAGCAGCGGTTTCGCTTCCGCCATCGTGGTGACGATCATCTTCTCGAACGCGATGGCCAGAAACGACACCGCGTTGGCCATGGCGGAGAACGCCGGGTTGGTCTCATTCCACAGGAACGGCACGTCGTGGTCGGCGAAACCGAACCGCATCTTGCGCACTTGAAGCTGAGTCATGCCGGGCAAACTATCACACGACCATACATATCTACGTATGACTGTATGATTACCGGAGCGTGCTACGGTCGCGTACCGCCGAGAGGAAGTTGGCCATGGCACGCAGGCGCGGGTGGGGTGGAAATCCGCCGCAGACCGATGAAGAGGCCACCCAGCGCATCATCACGGCCGCCGTCGACCTGATCAGCGCCACCGGGTCCGCCGTCTCACTGGCCGAGGTGGCCAATTCACTGGGCATCATCCGCCAGACCGTCTACCGCTACTTCCCGACCTCCGATGCGTTGATGCGCGCGGTGGCAATGGGTTCCGTCGATGCCTTCCTGGACCGTCTCGCCGCGAGTGTGCGCGGGATCCACGACCCCGCCGACGCACTGACCCAGGGCACCGTGTTCACCCTCGACGAGGTCAGCCGAACCCCGCATCTGGGCATCCTGCTCTCAGAGTCCTACCCGCACAACCACAGTGAAGACCTCACCTCTGCGGAGGCCCGTGCGATCGGGATGCGCATGGTCGACCGGTTCGACGTGGACTGGGCCGCGCACGGATACGACGAGGCGAGCCTGCAGGAGCTGGTGGAGTTCACCTTGCGGATCATGTTGTCCTTTTTCGTCGCACCCAATGACGGGCAACGCTCACCCGAAGAGCTTCGAAAATTTCTGCGGCGCTGGCTCGGTGGCGCAGTGGCCGCTCAGCGCATCGAACAATGTCCCGGCGGTTGAACCACTTGCCTTATGGTTAGCCCGTGGAAGGGACGCCGTTCGGCCGATACCGCCTGGTGAAGGTGCTGGGCCGCGGCGGCATGGGCGAGGTCTGGCAGGCCTACGACACCGCGATGAACCGGGTCGTCGCGCTGAAGGTGCTGCCCCCGAACCTCGCCGACGACGACACCTACCAACGGCGATTTCGACGCGAAGCCCAGATGGCGGCCGGCCTCGACGAACCGCATATCGTGCCGATCCACGATTTCGGCGAGATCGACGGACGTCTCTACGTCACCATGCGGCTGATCGAGGGCAGGACTGTCCACGAGTTGCTCGAGACGGGGCCGATGACCGTCCCGCGCGCGGTCGCCATCACCGAGCAGATCGCGGCGGCGCTGCACGCCGCGCATCGCGTCGGGCTGGTGCACCGCGACGTCAAGCCATCCAACATCCTGGTGACCGACGAGGATTTCGCGTACCTGATCGACTTCGGGATAGCCCGCACGGCCGGGGCCACCAAACTGACCAGCACGGGGTCCACCATCGGCACCCTGGCGTATATGGCGCCCGAGCGACTGTCCACCGACACCTGTGACGCCCGCGCCGACGTGTACGCCCTGACCTGCGTGCTGTACGAGTGCCTCACCGGATCACAGCCCTTTCCGGGCGACAGTGTGGAACGCCAGATCACCGGGCACCTCACCCTTGCACCGCCGCGGCCCTCGGCCATGCAGCCGGCGGTGAGCGCCCAAATGGACCAGGTCATCGCCACCGGCATGGCCAAGAATCCCGAGCACCGGTACGCCAGCACCCGGGATCTCGCGATCGCCGCGCGGGCCGCCGTGGCCCCGCCGCCCGCGGCCGCCGGGCAACCCACCGCACCCGGCTGGCCGGTACCGATCCCCTATCCGTCGTCGGGTTTCACCCCCGCCCCCCATCAACAGCATTGGCCCTCGGCACCCGCGCCGCACTGGCAGCAACCGCCCACACCGGCCCGGCCCTGGTGGCGGGGGCCGGCGATCCTGATCCCGATCGGCCTGGCGGCCATGCTGGCGGTCGCCGTGACCGCGGCGGTTCTGGTTCTCAGCGGTGACGACGATCCCGCGCCGGGTCAGCAGATCGCCAGCGCGACTGAAACTCGCAGCCGCAACGGTAGTACCAATACCACTGCACCGCAGAGCAATCCGCCGACCGCGACACCGACGCCGGTGAACCCGTCGCAGATGCAGACCGCCGAAGGCCTGTCCGGCCTGCTGCAGACGATGCGCGACAAGTTCGGCGACACCATGGGATTTTCCCTGGTGGTCTACCCCACCTATGCGGTTTACGACCGGCCTGACCCGACGAACTCCAAGGTCGAGCAGAGTTTCACCTACCGCGGCGACGGTTGGCAGGACTGGGGCTCCCCGATGTCGACGGGCGCCTTCGATTACCTGGCCGACCTCAGCCAGATCGACGCGACCGCAGTGGCCGCAGTCCTCGCGGATGCGCCCCGGCACACGGGCGCCCCGGTCGGCTCGGAGAGCTACCTCATCATCGAAGGCGCCGAGGGCGGCGGCCTGGAACTGGCGATCCACTCCACCGCCCCCGGAACCGGCTTCATGCAGCTCAATCCGGACGGCAGCATCGCCAAGGTGTTTCCGCCGTGACGGCCACCGCACCCCGCCGCGCGCTGCGCAGGGATGCCGAACGCAATCGGCAGCGCGTGCTCGACGCCGCCCGCGATCTGTTCGCCCAGCGGGGCCTGGAGGCCACCCTCAACGACGTGGCGGAGCACGCGCACGTCGGGGTCGGCACGGTCTACCGACGTTTCGCCACCAAACAGGAACTGCTCGACGCGATCTTCGAAAGCGCCATCGACCAGATGGTGGCGCTCGCCGAATCTGCATTGGAGCATCCGAACTCGTGGGACGGCTTCGTCTGGTTCGTGGAGCAGCTGTGCGAGCTGACGGCCAGCGATCGGGGACTACGGCAGATGGTCTACAGCACCGCCTACGGCGGCTACCCTGTCGAATGCGCCCGATCCCGCCTGGTGCCGCCGATCTCGCAACTGTTCGAACGGGCCCGCGCCGACGGACATCTGCGGGCGGATGCCGAACACACCGACATGCCGATCCTCAGTCTGCTGGCCGGCACCGTGAGTGAATGGGCCGGCCATGTGGAACCCGACCTGTGGCGCCGCTATGTCGCGCTGTTACTCGATGGTCTGCGTCACCGCGACGGCCAGACCCCGCTGCCCGTCGATGCGCTCGATGACGATCAGATGGACACGGCCATGCACGGCTGGCAGCCGGCAGGGTGAAAGCCTACGGGCCCAGTAGAATTCGGGACAGCTCGGTGGTCGTCTCGACCCCGTCGTCGTAGCCGCCCTCGCCACCGAGACCGTTCATGATGGCCAAGGTGTAACGCTGGCCCGGTCCGGCGAATCCGACGGTGTTGACCACCCAGCCGCCCTCCTCCTGCGACCAGCCGTTCTTGTTGCCGGGGGCCATCGCGGCGCCGGCACCCCAAACACCCCACTGCTGCGCGGCATCCACCCGTTGCATCTCGGCGATCACGGCGGCGGAGTTGGCCGGCGTGAGTCCGGTCAGCACGTAGTTCATCAGGGCGTCGAAATCGTCCGCGGTACCTTTCTGGAAGCCCCAGTACGGGTAGACGTCCCCGAATCCCGGCTGGGGCGCCACGTTCGTCATCCCGTAGCGGGAGAAGTTCGCATTGAACACATTCGCCGTCCCGCCATAGCGCGACCACAGCGAGTCCGCCGCGGAGTTGTCCGACCGGCGCAACATCGCGGCCATCTGTTCCCGGTCGGCGGCGGTGAGGCGCAAGGCGCCGGCCTGCTCGCGGCTGAGCAAGTCGGCCACCATCGCCAGTTTGATGGTCGACGCGGTCCAGATCGGTGTCCCCGCCGCGGCACTGCGGTAGCGCACACCGGTGACACGGTCACGCAGCACGAAACCGACCGTGCCCGGGCGGTCGGCGAGGTACGCCTCGGCCGCAGAAATGCGTTGCCGGAGGACACATTCGTGGCCTTCGGTGGTGCAACTTGCCGAGGCCACCGGAGCCATGACCAGGCTCACCGACAGCATCCAGAGCACGGCCAGCGCGCGGCAGCGTCTCACCCCAGCGCCCTGTCGATGGCATCGCGCAGATCTTCGGATCGCTGCACCGGGATCTGCTCGTCGCCGATGAAGAAGGTGGGGGTGCCCCGCACGCCCAGCATCTCGCCATCACGTTGATCGACGCGAATGCGCTCCAGGGTTGCCGGGTCGGTATAGGCGGCGTCGAATTCCGCCATATCGAGTCCGAGACCCGCGGCGAAGCCCCGGAAGACGTCGTCGGCGGGCGTGCGCCGTTCGCCCCATTCCGGTTGTGTGTCGAACATCTTCTGGTACATCGCCTCCAGCCTGCCCTGCTGCGCGGCGGCTTCCACGGCGCGCGCGGCGCGTTCGCCGTTGACGTGACCCGCCAGCGGGAAGTACCGCAGGACGAATTCGACGCGGTCGCCGTACTCGTCGCGCAGGTCTTCGACGATGGGATAGGCGGCCCGGCAGCCTTCGCATTCGAAGTCGAGGAACTCGACAAACGTCACCCGGGCATCCTGCGGATCGTTGAGGCGGTGGCTACTGTCGCGTACCACCGCCACGGCGCCGGTGGCCGGACTCTGGGCGGCGCGACGATCATCGCCACGGGTGGCCAGCACCACCACACCGACGGCAACGATCACCAGCACGGCCACGGCGGTCACCCAGACGCGGCCCGCGCGGGTCTTCAACACGGCATCTCTCCCCCGCCGCACGGCTCACGGTGCGCCGCGCGGCCTTGACGTGCATCTACGTAGCTAGTACGTAGAATGTTAGCGCACGGGCACTTCGACGGACGGCAGGACAACGGGGATGAGGAGCGCGACGCGAGTGAGGGCAACCGGCCTGCTGGCCGTGGTCACCGTACTGGCGGTGCTGACCGGGTTGACGGCCTGCACCTCGGCTCCCGCGCCACCGCAGGCGCAGACGGTATCGAACAAGGGCACGCCCTACGGAGATCTGCTCGTTCCCACCTTGAAGGCATCGGTGCGCGACGGCGCCATCGGGGTCTCGGTCGAGCAACCGGTGACCGTCAGTGTCGAGGCAGGCGTGCTTGGCGAGGTGCGGCTGGTCAATGCGCAGGGCCGGGTTGTGGAAGGTGAATTGAGCCCCGACGGTGTCTCTTGGCGCTCCGCCGAACCGCTGGGATACAACAAGCAGTACACGCTCGAGGCCGATGCGTTCGGCCTGGGCGGGGTGACCCATACCAGCGCCACCTTCGAAACCCACTCCCCGCAGAACCTGACCATGCCCTACGTCACGCCCGGCGACGGTGCGGTGGTCGGTGTGGGCCAGCCGATTTCGGTGAACTTCGACGAGGTCATTGGAGACCGCCTCGCGGCGCAACGGGCCATCACCGTCACCACGACACCCGAGGTGGAGGGTGCGTTCTACTGGCTCAACGGTCGTGAGGTCCGCTGGCGACCCGCGCAGTACTGGAAGCCCGGCACCACGGTGGAGGTCCGAGTCAAGACCTACGGCGTGGATCTGGGCGACGGGCTGTTCGGCCAGGACGATGTCACCACCCGGTTCACCATCGGCGACGAGGTCATTGCGACCGCCGACGACGCCACCAAGACGCTGACGGTGCGGGTCAACGGCGAAGTGGCCAAGACCATGCCGATCTCGATGGGCAAGGACTCCACCCCCACCGACAACGGCAGCTACATCGTCGCCGAGCGCCTCGCCGACATGGTGATGGATTCGTCGACCTACGGCGTGCCGGTGAACTCGCCCGACGGGTACCGCACGGAGGTCAAGTGGGCCACCCGGATGTCCTACAGCGGAATCTTCGTGCACGCCGCGCCGTGGTCGGTGGGCAGTCAGGGCCGGGCGAACGTCAGTCACGGCTGCCTCAACGCCAGCACCGAGAACGCGAAATGGTTCTACGACAACACCAAAC
>Ga0075163_10006579_pt1 | contig 15412 bp, 17 predicted proteins | sample JI1023141ADNA_FD_71478 | JGI IMG/M metagenome (GOLD analysis project Ga0075163, IMG submission 71478) | Wastewater effluent complex algal communities from Wisconsin, to seasonally profile nutrient transformation and Carbon sequestration -... | ecosystem: Engineered > WWTP > Effluent > Algae... | reverse complement strand
AGAAGAAATAAAAGATTTACATTGGCCAGCAGATTAAATGCTGCTCCGAAAAGAAAGGCAATCCCATTGCCCATCCCATGATTTTGATTTATCGCTGTGTTCATGGGTCAAAGATGTAACGACCCCAAAGCGCAGGTTAACGATTGTTAACGGTAGTGAATGACTGTTTAACTTTATTAAACTTTGTGAAGGATTGTAAAGGAATGTTAATGATTTTTAATGAATGTTCCTCGTGGAAGTTGAAGATAGTCAGAGATTTGGCAACGCTATTTCAGGGGTAATCTCAATAATAATCCACAAATTCATGCTCTAAAAAATCCTATTTTTTCAAGTCATAAGCTTCTTTAAGCCACGTTAATAACTGTTCGTCAATATCATTTTCCGTTTCTAAAATAATTGCGTGATGGAAGTGATTTTCACCGGTTGAATCAATAGTTTTTACTCTATCACTTTTTAATCTATAGTCAAGCTGAAATTCCAAAATTATGTTGTCTGGCCGAAGATAAATTCCTGCAAATGAGAACCGATTTAACAGGTGAACACTCGTAGGAGTAAATTCAACTTTAACCTGGTCAAATTTTTTTACCCTGCCAATTAGTTTCTTGTAAATCAGCTTTACAACATGATCGACATCCTTGAAATAATCATTTTCTATGATATCCATTATTCTTTAAACTATTTTAGTCATTTCCCAAATAAAAAACAAAGTCCGCACCTTTCCCTGAAAAATTTGAAGGCGACCAGATTGAAGTGATACTTAATAACCTGAAAGATGGACGCGACAAGACCGTTAACTAGTTGACTTGGATTATGCCTTGTTGATGTTCCAGATGAATTTTCCAATCAGAAGGGCGATATTATCGGTTCCGAGGGCTTCCTATAATCCAGTAGGAACGCTTTACAGATCGAATGAATTGAGTTCATACGATGGTTGTTTTTTCGATTGCTTCTACAATCACTTTTTCATATTTTTTTGTTAAATACCCTTTTTCGATGTTGAAGTCCCCATTCAAGCATTACATCAAGTACTTTGGTGAATGATTCCCCTGACTTAGTTAATTTGTATTCCACTGTCGCGGGAACCGTGTCATAAACTGTTCGGGTTACAACGCCATTCACTTCCAGTTCACGCAATTCTTTCGAAAGCATTCGTGGAGTAATCTTTGGGATGTCAAGGGCGAGTTCCTTAAATCGTTTTTTTCCAAAAAGTAATGATCCAACAATCGGCAATTTCCATTTCCCGCTGATCACATTTATTGTATCCTTTAGTGCAACAAGGTAAGTAGATGGGCACTGCTTTAATTTTTTTAACTCCGGACATCTGTTCATTTTATAACGTTTTAATCACTATACAAAAGTATACTACTATAATTAAGTATAATACTATCTAATTTATAACAAATTGGGTAGCTTCAACTAAACAAAGAGAAAATATTTTTTTATGAGCAACATATTGATAACGGGTGCCACAGGACACCTGGGTAAATCTACAATTGACCATTTGCTGAAAAAGGGTGTACACGAAACTCAAATTGTGGCACTGGCAAGGAATGACCAAAAAGCTGCTGAATTAAAAGCGAAAGGAGTAAAAACTATAGCAGGTGATTATGAGCGGTACGATTCGCTAGTAGAAGCATTTAAAGGAATTGATACGTTATTTTTTATTTCTGCAAATGACCTTGCAAACCGTGCCTCGCAACATGAAAATATTGTCAGGGCTGCAACAGAAGCAAATATAAGGCATATCGTCTATACCAGTTTTGTCAGAAGAAATGAAAAGGAAACATCGCCTATCTCTTTTATTACAACACCTCACCTGAAAACAGAACGGTGGTTGAAAGAGAGCGGCATTACATGCACCTTACTTTATAACAACTTGTATATGGAGTATGTGCCAATATTCATGGGAGATAAAGTACTTGAAACTGGAACCATTTACTTACCGGCTTCTAAAGGCAAAGCCGGTGTTACCCTGCGAGAAGAAATGGCGGAAGCTTCCGCCGCGATCCTTGCATCTTCAGGGCATGAAAACAAAACTTATAACCTGACCAATATAGAGACGTATAGCTATGCTGATATTGCAGGCTATATTTCTGAAATCACAGGTACCCAAGTAAAGTACATTTCCCCTTCAGTAGAGGAATACACACAAACTTTAACCAAAGTTGGAGTTCCTCCGGAATACATAGCAATGAACGCAGGCTTCGCTCTGGCACAGGCACAGGGCGAATTTGATCATACCAGTAACGACCTCGAAACCTTGCTGGGCAGGAAACCTACATCCATGAAAGAATTTTTAAAATCAGTTTATGTTGGAAACTTTAAATAGAATCATATGACAAATTCTGTTAAATCTAAACCGTTGCATATAACCTTGTGGCTGGCACAAATTCTCTTGGGCGCATTGTTTCTCATGACAGGAACATTTAAGTCAACACAACCCATTGCACAATTGGCGCCAACGATGACGTGGGTAACAGCACTTCCAGAAATTATGGTGAGATTTATTGGCATTTGCGAACTGTTAGGTGGAATTGGTTTATTACTCCCATCGCTGTTTCGCATTCGGCCAGCGTTAACGCCCTGGGCGGCTATTGGTCTTGCAACAATTATGCTCTTTGCTATTGTATTCCACATTTCGAGAAATGAATTTTCGTTGATTGGAATTAACATTACAATTGGCCTCATCGCTGTATTCATCGCCTGGGGAAGGTTAAAGAAAGCAGTCATCCAACCAAAAGCTTAGTATTTTGCAATGTGTCGACTTTCTACCATCCATTCTGGGATTTAGTGTTATGAGTTCATTAAATAGTTTAAAAGTATTTGCCGATTCACTTACAGTGCAAAGTAAAAGAATGCCGGTGTTATTCACTTCACACGGAAACCCGATGGACATTCCGCTTACAAAAGAGCAACGCCCATTCTGGAATACCTTACATGAACTTGGCAAAGCTTTACAAGAGAAATACGAAGTAAAAGCAGCAGTCGTGATTTCTGCTCATTGGTGTACCCAAGGAACCTTTGTGAACATTTCTACTCAACAAAAACAGATTTATGATTACTATGGTTTCCCGCGAGAATATTACAATGTCTATTACAATGCTAAAGGTTCACCAGAAGTAGCCCATGAAGTAAAACGGATAGTTCCCACTGTAACTGAAACCACCGACTGGGGTTTAGATCATGGTGCATGGCCGATGCTTATGCACTTATTCCCGGAGGGGATCGTACCGGTTTTTCAGCTTAGTATTAATTATTACGCTAAGCCGGAATATCACTATGAGTTGGGGAAACAATTGAAGTCGCTACGCGATAAAGGTGTGCTAATTATCGGCAGCGGTTCACTTATTCACAACCTTCCGCTTGCCATGCAAAAAATGTCAACACGCAACACAACTCCCTACGGTTGGGAAAAGGAATATGATGTGTGGATTAAAAACCAGATTGACAGGCGAAATTTCAGTACTATTATCAACTACCTGGGCAGCCATAAATTGGGAAAGCTAGCGGCACCTACACCAGACCATTTTGTGCCTGTACTCTACAGCTTAGGCACGATGGACTGCAAAGATGAGATTGAACATTTTTTTGATGGCACACCCACACTACCGGCTTTTAGCGAAAGAAGTTTTATTATAGGATAAGTAAATTACATCATGACCACCAATAATGCTTTTGTTCTTCCAAAACGCGATGGACCAAAACCAAAAACCACACCCCGAAATCCGCATACCCAGTTAGACCAACAGCCAACTGACAGAAATATAATAAAGGGTTTGATGAATTGGGCGTTCGACCTTCCCGAAATCACAAAACACGGCAGTCTTATCTCAGTACCAGGTGCGTTGGCCATGTGTCTTTCGGCAGATAAAATGTGTCAGAATTGCAACGCATTTATGGTAGGAAACGAGTTTGCACACTTTCATCCTGAGCCTGACTCAAGTATGCACCTGGGGTTAACCTTACAGGATGTGGAGTATACCGTGCAACAAGGCTGGGGAGAGCTTCATCCTGTGGCAAAGATGGGATACTTGCCCCCTAATTTTATTATGGTTTATGCCCCACGAAATAGTGAGGAGATTGAAGTAGTAAAAAGAATCGTGATGCGCTCTTACCAATTTGCAACGGGTGAACTGAAAGACACCAATTAGGTACTTTTAACAGAAAACTCATTACGTATGGTTAACACTGGCATTAAATTATTAAAAAACACGCTATAGAAAACCTGATGCCTGCCAATAAATACTTTGGGATGAAAGTGTGGAGGTAAGGCAGGGGTTTGTTCAACTTGATGTTCCGTTTAAAGAAGATTTCATTGGAGATTTTCTTCAGGGTCGTTGGCATGGTGGCGTACTGGCCTCCATTGTTACTGAAGTGTTTCAGTAGCCGTTGCAATTTTGAAACAAACAAATTTGAATGTTAATACATGAATAGCTCCTCTTTCATTCCTTCTCAAAAAAGTTCAGAATATATTCCAGGCATATGCAACATTGGCAAGAAAGAAATTGAACGCAGAAAATACGCTGCATTATTCAGCCTGGTGCTTTGTGTGTTATGTGTGATAATAATAGAATGGTTGCAGACTGAAAAAATGTGGCGGCTTCTCCTGTTTATACCGGCAACTTCTCTCGGGGTAAGTTTTCAGCAATGGCGTTCAAAATTTTGTGTCGCTTTTGGAATTAAGGGTGTATTTAATTTCGGAGATCTTGGAAAAACATTCAATGTGGAACAGCAGGAATATTACAGGAAAGACCGGAGAAAGGCTTTATCCATGATTTTTTACGGGGTAGTTTTCGGATCAATAGTAGCTGTTTTATTTTATCTAGTTTGAATTTATTCATATTTAATTAATACTTAATAGGAGGTAGTGGTGACTACCTCTTTTTTTAAGTCGCACACCTTTTCGCCTCCCAAGTAAGTGTATCCATCAGGCAAAAAACGATCTACCGAATGTAAGTTTCGAAAATCAAATTATCCGTTTTTGGGCATTCTTACTCCATAAATCAAGGCGGTGAACTCAGTGTTGATTTTAAAATTGTAAAAAAGGAAGTAGTCAGGCAAATAACCACTCCCTTTTTCTTTATGCCATTAAACTGTAAACTCCTTATACTTCGCTCTTCTCTTTTCATTGAGCAAACCCGTTTTCACTAAGGCACGGTCAACCAGTTGATAAACCACAGGAACAACCACCAGTGTAAGAAACATTGAACTGGTCAAGCCACCAATAATAGACCATGCTAATCCGTTTTTCCAATCCGCACCAGGGCCGGAAGCCAATGCTACGGGCATCATGCCCACTACCATTGCAATGGTTGTCATTAAAATAGGCCGCAGTCGTTCTTTGGTTGCTTCCAATAAGGCCTCTTCAGTAGTCATTCCCTTTTCCTTCAAATGATTGGTAAAGTCAACCACCAGAATGGCATTCTTGGCAACAAGTCCGATGAGCATGATAATACCCAGGATTGTAAACAAGCTTAACGTTTGGGCAGACAATGCCAGCGCTACCAATGCTCCTATAATCGCCAAAGGAATAGAAAACAAAACCACGAATGGATAGACAAAGTTATCGTAAAGGGCAACCATGATCAGATACACCAAAATAATGGATGTAATGAAAGCAAAGCCTAACTGCCCAAACGATTCCTCCTGTCGTTCCTGGTTCCCGCCAAACACAACATTAACTCCAGCCGGCATCTTCATATCCTTAATTATCTGCTGAATTTCCGCGGCAACTGTGCCGGATGGTCGGCCTAAAAGTTGTGAGTTGATGTTAACTGATGTTATCCTGTTAAACCGCTCCAGTTTCGAAGGGCCAAAGCTTTCTTTGACTTCGGCAAACTGGTCGAGCCTCACCTGTTTTCCATATTTATTTAAAAATGTAAGCGCCCTCACATCTTCAATACTCTTTCTGTTAAACTCGTCAAAAAGTATATTAATGTCATATTCAAATTCTCCTTGTCTGAATTTCGCATCGGTATTGCCGTTAAAGGCATATTGCATGGTGGCTCCAACCATTTGCAAATCCAAACCCAGCTCAGCCATTTTTTGACGGTCTGTAGTTACCACCACTTCAGGGTTTCCGGTTTCAACGGTAAGTTTAACCTCCTGCGTTCCTTCAATTTTTTTCACAACCTCCATCAACTTGTTAGCGGCAAACATTACCGTATCAAAGCTTGGTCCGGTTACAATAAGTTGTATAGGTGCTTGTTCGGCTGTTCCTAAAATAGATATCGGGGTTGATTTCACTTTCACGCCCGGAAATTTATTCATGATTTCATTTTTGAGCAGAACACCATAAACGTCCGAACTCTTATCGCGTTCATCCTTATCAACCAGCTTTACGGTTATTTCTGTTTTGTATGGCGTACCGGTAGCAGAACCAAAAAAGCCCCCTTCGTTTGTTTGTCCAACCGTTGTAATGGTTGACACCACTTCAGGTTTTGATGAAACAAATTCTTCAATCTTTAATGATTGAATGTTATTCTGTTCGATGGCCGTTCGTTTCGGATATTCCAACACTAAAACAAATTCTCCCCTGTCTCCTTGTGCTATAAATTCCGTACCGATGAACCCAGCTACTATCAAACCAATCGAACTGAAAAATAACAAGCCCGCAATTGCTAAGGTAATAAAACGGTGACGTATTGACCATTTAAGAATACTCTGAACCCAAATGATAAAGGCATCAAGTGTGTCTTCAAACTTATGAACAAACCTTCCAAATAGTGTCTTATCTGATAAACGTTCCAACTTACCGAACCGTGAATATAAAAACGGAACCATTGTGAAAGACACCAGCAGCGAAAGCAACGTTGAAATCACAATCACAATTGAAAACTGACGCATGATATTGGAGATAATTCCTGTGGTAAGTGCAATAGGAAGAAACACTACCACAATAACCATAGTAATAGAGGTTACTGTAAATCCGATTTCCTTGACACCATCGTATGCAGCCTGAACTTTATTTTTGCCCATTTCCATGTGGCGGTAAATATTTTCAATCACAACAATCGCATCATCTACCAGAATACCCACTACCAATGAAAGTCCCAGTAACGACATGAGGTTCAGTGTAAATCCAAACATTGACATACCTATAAACGTTGCAATCAGCGAAAGCGGAATGGCTACCATTACTATCAATGAATTGCGATACGAATGCAGGAATAGCAACATGATTGCGGCAACTAAAATAATGGCCAATATGAGGTCATGAATTACAGCATCGGCTGCTTCAAGAGTATATTCTGTTGAGTCACGCGCGATGGTAAACTTCAAGTCATAGTTGGTATAAAGCTGCTCAAGCTTAGTTAGTTCTTTCTTTACTAGCTCGCTCACCGCAACAGCATTCGCATCGGTTTGCTTTTGAATGGAGAGTCCGATGGAATTTTGCAGATTAATCCGGTTGATAAGTTTAAATTCCTTTTTTGTATCCTGCACTTCGGCAATCTCCTTCAGGTAAACGAGCCCGCCATTGGGAGTGCTGGCTACTACCAGGTTATTGATTTCATCCAACCTTTGATATTTGCCTGCCAGCCTGATCAGAATTTGCTCATTTTCAGATTTTATTTTTCCTGTGGGAAAATCAATATTGGAAGTTTGAATAATTTGAACGAGCTGAGGCATCGACAATTTATATGCCTGCAATTTATTGCCATTAACGTTAATGCGTATTTCTCTTTCTTCTCCACCTAAAATATTGGTTTGAGCCACCCCGGGAATTTTCGCCAAATTGGGTTGCAGCCGTTGTGTAACCAAGTCATGTAAATCAATGGCGTTCATCCGTGCCGAAATACCCAGGTTCATGATGGGTAAATCATCAAATGAAAATTTTCCAAGGGAAGGTGTTTTTACATCATCCGGAAGATTTGATAAAATGGCATTGACTTTTCGTTGGGCATCCTGTAATGCCAAATCAACGTTCGCTTCCGTGCGCAATTCAATAACAATAACCGACAATCCTTCGTAGGAACTCGCAGTGATTTTAGCTACGTTTTCCATAGAGGATATTGAATTCTCAATTTCTTTCGTTACTGAATTTTCAACTTCATTTGGAGATGCTCCCGGATATATTGCCGAAATAGTGATGATAGGTGCGCTGAACTTGGGCATTAATTCGTAACCTAGTTTTTTGTAGCTGTTTAGCCCCAGGAATGTGAGTGTGATAAAAAGAACCAATATCAGCGAAGGTCTCTTAATGGAAACTTCAGTTATTTTCATATTGCGTTTGCTAAAGGGCTACTATTCTTTTTCGTTCAGAATGGATACTTTCGTTCCTGGCGACAGGTTTATCTGACCGCTGGCGACAACCTTGTCACCTTCATTAAGTCCATTCAGTACTTCAACATTATTTGAGAAAAGCCTGCCGATCCCAATTGATTTGAGCGACACGGAATCACCAGATACAATATAGACTTGCGCGCTCTCAATACTTCCTAAGAGTGCACTGCGCGGAATAACCAACGATTTTGTTGCTGAGGGCAATTCAAAAGTTGCGCGACCAAACATTCCGCCTCGCAAGGGCCTGTCTTTAATGTTTGTGATTTGCAACTCAACCGGAAAATTGAGGTTTTCATTAGCCGTTCCACCTACAAATTTTACACTTGCTTTGTAGTTCACATCAGGGTACACATCAGCCGAAACATTAATGCTGCTGGCCTTACTAAGGTTGAGCACCTGGTCTTCCGTTACATTCACAACCATTTTCATTTTTGCCAGGTTAATGATTTCAAAAGCATCTTTTCCGGAAGCAATGTATTGTCCATTTTCAATGAAGCGTTTGTTCACATAGCCATCAAAGGGAGCAGTGATATACGTATCCTTCAGTCGTTCTTGGGCAACAGTTAATCTCGATTCAGCATTAACGTAATTGAGATTAATTTCGTCCAACTGCGCTTGCGTAACACCTCCATTTTTAACAAGTGTTTCGTAACGCTCTTTATCGGTTTCGAGTTTTTTAAGATTCGCTTCCGCTGATTTTTCATCCGCCAGTAACGATGCATATTCCATGCGAGCCAGCAATTGTCCGCTCCTTACATATTGACCCTCTTGCACATGGATACTTATTATTTTACCTGCAGCTTCGGTAGAAACAACAACCTGGTTTGAAGGTGAAAAACTACCGGTAACCGTGAAACTTCCGCCAAGTGATTGATACCTGGCCACTGATATTTGAACGGGTACAGATGCGTTCACAACTTTGGCCAGTTCTGACTTTTGTTTCATTCGTTCTTTGTTGTTCTTGAGAACATAAGCACCTAATGCCAGAAGCGCGACAACAACTAATATTGAGATAATAACTTTTCTTTTCATACTTGATTTCTGAGATGTATAAGGACTAAAACTTAGTTTAATAGAGATTTTATGATGCCATTAGCTTTTAACAATTCAATTTCAGATTGTTTAACCTTTAAGAGGGCATCTATGAGCTGACTTTGGGCTTGTATTCGCGAAGTTTCTGCCTGAAGCAAATCAGTTAACGGGCTCACTCCTTCATTATAATTTTGCTCCGTTATGTCATAAATACTGTTCGCCAGTTGAACATTCTGTCGCTGAGCCTGGAAATTTTTATAGTTCACGTCAAATGAACGTGCTGCATTTTCGCTTATTGATGATGATTGTTGTTTAACAAATGCTATATCTCTTTCCGTTTTCATTAGGCGCATGCGCGATTGTTGCATTTGCGCCTGTTTACGGAATCCGTCAAAAACGGGAATATTAAGGCGTAATCCAATGGATCCTACATCAAACCAAAGAGGATTAGAGTCCTTTGAAAGAAAGAAGGTATTTGACTGTCCCTGATAGGTATAGCTCGCGAATGCTGAAAGCGTTGGATAATATCCTGATGCGTAGCTTTTTCTTTCCAGTTTGTATAAAGAAAGCTGAGTGCTCAATTGCTTAAATTCAATCTTATTTTCCCATACCCAACTTGTATCAGGAATATCGGGGGTGTAGTTAAAGAAAGCAGAGTCAATGTCGGATGGGAGTTGAAAATCAATATCAAAACTTACATTTCCATCCATGCCAATTAATATCTTTAATTGGCTCACCAGTACTAAATAGTTGTCTGAAATGGTTGCCAGTTGCGTTTGAATATTGGTGATACTTACCTTTAACCGGTCAACATCCAATTTTCTTGATAGTCCGTTATTGAATCGTTCAGTTATGATGTTCAGGCTTTTTTGTAATTCATCAAGATTACTCTCCAGCACAACTTTTTGTGTTTTCAGCGATGCTGCCCGGTAGTATAATGTTGCCACTTGGTAGATGGTTTCCTCTTCAATGCGTTCACGGTTTAACCGATAAAAGTCTTCACTCACTTTAGCGGCTTTAATCCCAGTAAAAAGACTTTGATTGAAAAGTTGTTGATTAGCCTGAATGTTAATGGATGTACCATATTGTAATCCACCACGTAGTACAATGTAATCATTCGGGCCGGCATTGGGGTCCCCTAAAGAAGCCGGAAAAACAAATGCTTGTCGCAACACATTATCAACAAGTTCGCCTGTTGCGTTGATTTGCGGAAGGGCCGTTGCAGTTACTTCTTTAGTTTTATATTTCCCTTCCTGCTCATCCAGTTGGGCTTTTACCACGGAAACGTTTTGTTTTATGGCTTTCTCAAGACATTGTTTTAACGAAAAACTTTGAACCTCTTGCGCATAGGTATTTGCATGCAAGAATATCAGAACGAGAAGTGTAATGTGTTGTTTGTTAATTTTCATTCATCAATCAATTTAAAGGTCATACTTCCTTAGTCATAGGTTTAATTTTGTCATATAGATGCTTTCCTTTTTCTGTTGTTATTCCGTGCATTATGTAATCAATTAAGCCATCGAGCAATGCCTTTTCTGAATACTTTTCTTTTGAAAAAAGTTTGTCATTGCTAATCCACCGAATCATTTCGATCAGTAAAATGACATGCAAATCGATGTTCAGGGTTAGGGTAAATAAATCTGTCTCTACTCCATCCCGAAGCTGTTGCTTGATTCTTTTTGTAAGAAAATTTTCTCTAAACTCAATCAACACTTCCCAGATTTGTTCATGGTGCTTTTGCAAATCATAAATCAAAGCAGGGTTGGTATTTTTTATCATCGAAGCAATACACAGCAATATTCTTACTAACCCCTCAACCGGGTTTTTTGCAATTGCAAGGTTATCATTGATTTGGGTTTCAAGTTGTTTTCTATAAGATTTTATTATGTGTAGAATTATGTCCTCTTTATCAGTAAATGACTCGTAAACTGTTTTCTTTGACATACAGAGATGATGCGCGATATCATCCATTGATATACTTCTTATGCCATATCTTTTAAAAAGCATTTCGGCACCAGCCAGTATTTTTATTCTGTTGTCAGAATTGTACATTTTTAAGATTCAGATTTCAGAAAGTCATTTTTGAAAACTGGATGCGGGTTACTTGCGAGGCATTGTACCATAGATGTAATCCCACAAAGGCGATGACACACCAAATACCATTTCACCATCCTTATAATGATGGATACTGTGATTTATCCATAATACTTTAAAAAAACCTTTTGGTGGTTGAAAAGCATGAACCATATAGTGAATACCAAGATATACCGAATATCCGACAAGGAACCCGGGCAGAAATGCAAATACATAGTCACCTAATAAAAGTCTCAACAGCAAAAGTAAAATGGTGGCGAGTGATATACTCAGTAACGGGGGCATTGCTAATCGGTCTTTATCTTTTGGAAATTCATGATGAACACCATGAATAGTATATTGAATTTTCTCGCGCTGCGCTGTTGAAGTAGACATGTGAAAAAGGTACCGATGTGCGTTGTATTCAACCCATGTAAAAGCAAACCATCCAGCGAAAAACAATGCAGTTGAAATACCCCATGAAAGGTTTGTGTGTGTGATGCTCCAATAAAAAAGGCATCCTGCGTACACGACCAGCGTAGCAATGGGCACTGCAATGTGAGTTCTTGTCAGCTGCTCCAGAATGGGATTGTTAAATAGTTTGCCAGTACCAATGTTTTTTGGTTTAAGTTCCATCGCTAAATTGTTTTAGTGAATATCTTTATTGAGAGGTATAACAACTACTGGGACAGTTGTATGCCTAATTAAATATTCTGCATTGCTGCCCATAATCCAGTGGGGAATCCCCGTCTTACCATGAGTTCCTACAACAAAATACGTGGCGTTAAGTGACCTCGTTAACTCTACTAATTCTTTCTTGGGGTCTCCGATACCAATCATAACCTTACATTCAATATCATTGAATTGGTGTGCTAACTTGGTTAGTGAATTTTTGGCATGCTCTTTAATTTCTTCCCAGTTCCAGACTTTCGGCATACCTGGATAATACTCTGAGTATTGCGAGGTATTGTCAACAACATGAGTAAGCAATACCTCTCCATTAAGGTGACGTGCAAGTCTGAAACCTTCCTCAATAATAGTCAAAGAGTTTTCGCTCAAATCACTTGCAATCATGATTTTAACAGATGCCATCTATTTTGGTGAAATATTTTGGTGCTGTAAAGGTAAACGAATAATTTTACTTTTAACAATATTGTTAAAAACTTTAGTTAAAATTGAAAAAATCGAAAAATGCATGCAGAAACTAATATTTCCACAGAAGAGGCGATTCTGGCTGCCGCCCGGTGGGAGTTTGAACTAAAGGGGTTTGATGGGGCTCGAATGCAGGAAATATCTGATCGGGCTGGCATCAACCGGGCACTGCTTCATTACTACTTCAGGAGTAAAGAGAAAATGTTTGAAAAAATATTTGATGAGGCATTAGAGCGCTTTTTGCCGTTGCTTTCAACCTGGGATCAAGATCCTGAGGAAAGCTGGGAACGGAAATTGAAAAGGTTTATCAGGACATTCTCAAAATTTCTCAAGGAAAATTCAATGCTGTTTCTTCTCCGTGAAATAATTCGCAAGCCTGACCTTCTCCAATCACGCGCAAAAAAATATGGAAAAAAACTCAACAATTTTGTTGTTTACTTTGACAAGCTTAAGGCAGATAAATTCATTCGGTCTGATGTAGACAGTAGGTATTTCTACATTATGATACACTCCCTTTGTTCATTTCCATTGATGAATGCCCCTGTATTTTCTTATTCGCTCAGGATTTCCATTAAAGAATATGATGCATTGATGGTTGAGTATCCTGATATGATGAGTGACCTGCTGATTCAATTGCTTAAATATAAAGAAGACTAAAAAATGTCGGTATTAGAATTATACGAGAGAGAGGACAGTGCCCCTTTAACCACCGTCACAAGCCCTCATAAGCAATTATCTCAAAACGGAAATCAAGATGTAAACAAAAGGTTGATGCTTTGGATTTCCACAATAAGCTTTGTTAAAATCAAACCCTCAATCATTTCAAAATCGGGCGCAACTGGGTTATTTCTTTCTGAAACTATCAAGTTAATCAATCCGAAAGCGGCCATTGATCAAGAATTTTGTCACATTCATCCATATCCTGATGGAAGCCTTCACTTATTTCTTCCACTTGAAGATGCCAAGGAAATCGTTTTGAAAGGGTGGGGAGAATTTCATCCACTGGCATTCGTAAAGGAAGTTCCGTCAAACTTTATTATGTTGTATAGCCCCCGCTCTCCGTACGAATTATCGGTTGTAAAAAAAATTATTATACGATCGTATACCTTTGCCATTACGGCTGTGAATGGAGAAAGGAGTGAATATGCAAGGGTTTGATGCATTCATTATACCTCAATGGGATAGTTAATTAAATATTAAATTCAAAGGCAGTGAATGAAAAGGTTCAAAAGCAAGTTAATTATATGAACTAAAACATCCAGCTATGTCAAACATTGTAAAAGGATCAGTTGTTGGAGTAATTTTTGGAATCGTTTCCATTATTCCTATGATGTCAATGAGCTTTGAAGATAAGGCGAGAGCTATTGCAGCATCTTTTATCAGTCGGTTCGCAATAGGATTCATTATTATCAATATGGAACTTCCTATGCCCGGCTGGGTTAAAGGCGGTTTGGTCGGTTTAATTCTTAGTTTACCAGATGCCATTGTGACAAAGCATTATGCTCCAATTTTGGGGCTTGGCCTGATCGGGGGTATTCTTTGTGGTTTTTTTAGTAAGTAGTATGTCTTTTTAACTTTTTTTAACTCTTTTTAACTTTCATTCAACTCAAATTCAACTTCTTATCAATAGCGTCTACAACAGTTATCTCAGGAATCAGTATCAAAAGTGTAAAGTAATTTCAGTAAGAGTCAAAGTGTCTTTTTGATTTGTGCTTTTGATTTTGCAAAAGAGGAATTCATTTAAAATCATTCAAAATATTTCACAATCCTTCATAAGCATTAAGGTGAAGTTTTCCGTGTAATAGTTTTGCTTTCTATGATGATGGATATGAAAGCGAAGGAGAAAAATGAAAAAAAGGAAGAGGTTTTTGTTTTAAAACCTCTAACTCACAAACAACTGGCAGAGATGTATGGTGTAAGCTGGTTAACGTTTCAAAATTGGATTAAGAAAGTGGAAAAGGAAGTAGGTAAAAAAACAGGGCACTTCTACCATGTGCCCCAAGTCCGAAAAATCTTTCAGCTATTCGGAATACCAAAACAGATCAACGTTTCGGTTAATGATGTTGAAGAATTATTTAAGAGCCAGAGTTAATTATCCCTTGGCGTTTTCTTGAGTTGCTCTTTCAAGAGCACCATATCACCCTCCAGCGCATTAATCCTCTCATACAAACCAGATGGTTCTGGTGCCTGACGGGTGAGCTTGATTTTGAATTTCCAAACCTCTTTAATATTCTCAACTGGTAGAGGAAACGTTGGATACTGTGGGTCTTTGTTATCGGATTTACAAATAATAACTCCTCCTTTATCGAGGTAATTCAAACAACGTTTCAATACTATGTTATCAACTTCCTGGGCATTATTTACAAGAATGTAAACGAAGCCGTCTTTAATCTCTTCCAGTCTCTCAACATATTCACCCACCACAATATCTCCCGGAAAAAATCCTGTACGATCAGCTAACATGCTGTATCCGCTTACTTCAAAAGCTCTGTACGTTCCGTGATTCAGGCCAGGAAGCCAGAAGGTTGGAAGATGCTCAATGTATTCAGGTTGTTGCGCTCCTTGTAGGTATCCGGCCTGGGCTTTAATCGGAACCAGCACGATATTATCTTTTCCGGTTTTATCCACAGTAGTGACTAAAGTCCTGACCGTAGATACAGTCATTTCTGTCTGTTTTTTGCCCTTTGTATGTCCTACTAAATTATCCCAACTTGTTGAGTAGTACTTAACTATCTTATCAATTGACTCCAAAGAAGGGTACATTTGGCCACTTTCAATTTGCGACACGGCTGAACGGCTTAAATCCACAGGAGCGCCAAATTCCTCCTGAGAAAGCCCTTTTTCCAGCCTTAAGACCTTAATTTGGTTTCCT
>Ga0075163_10006576_pt1 | contig 15413 bp, 7 predicted proteins | sample JI1023141ADNA_FD_71478 | JGI IMG/M metagenome (GOLD analysis project Ga0075163, IMG submission 71478) | Wastewater effluent complex algal communities from Wisconsin, to seasonally profile nutrient transformation and Carbon sequestration -... | ecosystem: Engineered > WWTP > Effluent > Algae... | reverse complement strand
TCCAGACGTTTATGCAGGTGGTAAAAGAAAGTTATGGATAAAACAATCATAATGCAAGCTTCGATGGTGCTAAAAAGACTATGGGGTTCAGCGAAATTTGCTAACAGAACAAAAGCAAGAATAGATATTGAAGCGTATGACCAGATCAGATATTTAATAAGGCTCCTCAGTGATGCAGAACTGAACTCATAGTAGTAAATAAGTGCAATTAGAAGAAATTCCAGAACCGTAAAACAATTCTGTACAGTATAATAACCCTTGACATAGCTATCTGCCAGCAGACGACTGGCAAATTCGGTTATCACGCTAACAGAAAGGTAAATAAATAAAACCCTCAACGATTGGTTGAGGGTCTTTATTTTGAAAATGGCAACGAAAAAGGGAATTACAGCGCTAAAAATGGAAATGTAATGAAGCGTTGTATAGAATGAACTAAAATTCATTAAGAATTGAGTGGATTTGCCGCAGCACAATCTTGCGGACATTTAACAGATCGTTCGGCTAATAGTCCATTGTAAAGATCGTTACCATTGGCGTCAACCCCAACAATGATTATCTGTTTTGCACCGGCATCATCCAGCGCATAGTATTCTCTTATCCCTACGCAATCTGACTGGGCCAATATAGCTTCAATGGCTGCCCGTCCAAAATAGTGAGCAATTGTTTGACTTGATGTAATCGTGTTACGGTAATTTTTGGTCCAGGCAGAAGCCTGAGCCAGTGTGATGTCATGGGGTTCATTTCCGGTAAATGTCATAAGAAGTAAATTTTAAGTTTGTAAATAGTTTTTTGTCTAATATATGTAGCCCTTATTAATAAACAAAATCCCACGATGGGAATTATAATTTTGTAGATAAACACTACCAAAACTCAAACTATTCATATTTTATTCTACATGAAATAAACTCATTTTTTTCCCGGCCGGCTTAGATATTTTAATCCTTTTTTCCATAAATAATTGAAAAAACTTATGTCGTTGTCCAACCCTATTTTTTTCATAATTTTGCCTTTCTGGCGGTCGATTCCACTTCTTGTCATATCAAGTGTTTCGGCAATTTCCTCGGCCTTCTTTTCAGAGGCAATCAACTGCATAATTTCTCGTTGTCGTACAGAAAACTCAGCAAGTACTTCTTCCAGATCATTGTGAAAAAATGTTCCTCCCCGATAAACTTTTTTGATGCCCGCTACAAAGTACTCACGATCACCCGTTACCACATCCTTGGAAATGAAACCTTTCGCTCCCCGCCTTTTATAGTCCTCCAACAGTACTTGTGATTCATATAAACTGAGTATAATTATCTTTTGATCCGGGTGATGAACACGAATATGATCCAGGGTTGCATTACCGTCCATAATCGGCATTTCCAAATCCAGAATAACAATATCGGGTGTAATTATTTTTAGCAGCGAGATCAGCTGTTCCCCATTGTCTGCTTCGCCGACTACAGAAATTTCAAGGGATTCTAATTCCTCTTTTAGACGAGTCCTGAATCCAGGTTTGTCGTCTGTAATAATCACATTAATAAGTTCGGACATGTTCTAATGTTACTTGAAGCATAGGTAAACCCATTACCAAATTTGATAAAGAAAATTTGAACCGTACAAATTAAATTGTTAAAAAAGTCCGAAAATTCGGACTTTTTAGGCCATTTTATTTTTGCGTCAAGTCGACTGCTTAAATTCTAACACTAATTTTACACTGAATATTGAACTACTTGATTTGAAACCAATACACTTGAGGCTTTGCTTTTTCAGTTTTCATCACACGTTATTTTGGTAACAGTGGTTTGATTGATTAATCGGTTCCCGACACAGTAATTATTATGGTAAAAACGAAATTATTAGAAAACCTGAGTGCCGTTATTGAACCTTACCTGTTCTTTTGGAGAGAATGGATAGGCAATGGAAATTGCAATCTCGACAAGCGTGAAATCGAAGTAATTGATAAGCACCTCAATAATGATTTCAAAATGGAGTTTCTGGAACTGTTGACCTATAACGAAAGTACAAGTGAAATTAGAGCAATCCTCCGTAAATTGGAATTGGGTTATCCCGTGTTTAGAGAATTTGTCGTTCTTCATTTCCTGCAAACCATTATGGATATGGCAGCCCAAAATGGCCGTGATTCTTTTCTCAAAACACCCATCCATCAATTAAATTTAGATACTCAATTAAAGAACTGCCTTTCAAAGTTCAATTGTCACACCTTGCAACTCGTTTTTATTGTTTACAAAGCAGACGACTTTAGCCGTGCATGGTTTTACAACATAATCGTAGAATTTCAAACCATTCAACAAAATGTAAAAGCACTTAATGCAGATCAGTTTTGTACTTGGAGTGAACTTAAAGAGAAGTTCATGGAATAAAACAAACCTTGTTTTTTAATAATCAAATATGCAAATATCCCTTAATTTATGAAACGATTAAATCCCGCAAAAAAAATTCTATTGTTTTTAGTCCTGCTTTTCAACGGGGCTTCAGGTATTCATGCCGCCATTTCAGGAAGCACGGTTGTATGTGCTAATACCTCTATCATGTATTCTTCTTCTAGTTACCCCCTTGGTTATACGTATAACTGGACGGTGAATGGCGCAACGCAAAGCGTTCCCAATGGCCAAAATATTGCCGTTACCTGGGGAATTGCCGGCACCGGTATGGTGAGCCTGATTGTGAAGGATAGTTATGGTGTCATCGTTTATACGGGGTCGGTTTCCGTAACAATAAATCCGCTCCCGTCACCAAAAATAATTCCTCTAAATGCAAACGGTTGCAGTTATCCACTTCCTCCAAGGCCGGGCGATGGAACCTTAACTATTCAGCCTGATTCCACGGATGTGTGTTACATTGTCTGTGACTCTTCACTTTTTAGTTATTCCGCCGCCATCCCTGTTTCCGGCCATACTTATAGTTGGTCGGTAATTCCATCCAATGCCGCATTGGGATTAACGGTGACTGGTTTGGGTCAAATAAAGATTAGATGGGGCTTACCGGCTAATTCGCCAGTATCACTTAAATTATACGAAAAGGATAACGCAACGGGTTGTTCCGACACTGTTCAGGCATGTATTCGCATTATAGCACGGCCCAATGCTACCTTTGCCACTTTTCCAGCAGCAGTTAATAATACCATTAATATTTGCAAGAATGCGACAGTTGCTTTTATAGACCAAAGCACCGCGGACCCCAACTCCAGTATTGCTTCTTGGTATTGGACATTTGGGGATGGCACTTCTTCCATTTTGCAAAATCCGAGCCATAGTTATACTGCAACCGGTACCTATGTGGTTAAATTACTTGTAAAAAACCAATGCCACTGTCGGGATAGTATGAGGCTTACCGTTAAGGTCGAAAGCCAATCTGGACCGGATATCACTTGCATATCACCGGTATGTTATAGCGCTTCGGCCAAATATTGTACCAGTTATACCTGTTCCCCTTATTCGTGGAGTGTAAATAATGGAACGATTGTTTCTGGTGGCGGAACGAATTGTATTGATGTAAACTGGGGAGGAAATGGGCCGGGAAGTATCACCTTGCAGGGAACGAGCTGCACGGGTTCTTGCGCTTATCCAACTCAGGTGCTGGTTCCTATACTTTCTTCTACTATGACCATTATGGGGTTAGGTACAACCAACATACCAAATATGCCTGTTACGGACTGTGCTTGCGAAAACAGCACAAACGTTTACTCTGTAACAAATGTACCAGGGACTATATATAATTGGTCAATAAGCACCGGTACCATTCTAACTGGACAAGGCACTAACGTGGTTTCTATATTTCTGCCTCCAGCAATTCAGTATGTGTTTTTAAATCTCACATACACCAATAGCTTTCTTAACTGCTCAGGTGTTGCTACCAGAACAATATTTGTAGGTAAACCTATTGCAATTTCCGGCCAATCGGTTATTTGTCTTGGAAGTCAACCGACGTTGAGCATGAGTCCGTGGGTGTCACAAAGTTTTGGGTCGCTCAGTGTGGTCGATCCTCTGGGGAATTCCATTTGGAGCGGCAGTACAAATGGATCTTTTCCAAACATTTCCTTTACTACCGCTGGAACGTATATGTACAGTATTTATTTTCTTGGAGCATGTAACAACGCCTTTAATTTTCCGGTGCAAGTAATGCCTTTACCCCCACAACCAGCAGTAAGCATTAACACCGTTATTTGTCCTGGGCAAACCGTTTTATACACAGCCGCACCATCATCGGTAAATCACTTTATACATTGGGCGGTAACAGGTGGTGTGCCTAATCAAACTTCCGGCAACGCTATTTCAGTAACCTGGAACCAAACAGGCCCTTGGACAATGACTGTTACGCAGCAAAGCACTATGCCGCCGAGTTGCACCAGTGTTCCACTCATTTTTAACATGGTTAATTCCGCACCACCAACACCTGCTATCAGCAGTGCCAGTACTGCCTGCGAAAACACCAGTATTACTTTTTCAACTTCTGCTGTGGCAGACAGTTATAACTGGGCCGTTTTGCCTGCAAATAAAGGTAGCATCATTCCCGGCACACCGGGTAGTAGCATGGTTTTACAATTAAACAATGGAACGGCGGGAACCGCCACTGTTTTTTTACAGATCATTACTTGCGGCAGTAGTGCTACACAAAGCAGGGTGATTACCATTACCCCAATGCCGACACCAACAATCACCGTACCGAGTTTTATATGTCAAAATGCACTTAACGGCTATCTGGGTACCAGCCTGGGTACCAGTTATGCCTGGACTTTCGGCGATGGTTCGCAAAGTATTGGGCAATTGGCCTCACATGGTTACACATCGCCAGGTAACTACACCATTACCCTGGCTGTAACAAATCCCGGTAGTTGTGTGGGAGCAACCAGCTATGGCAGCAGAAGTATAACTGTAATACCAGCGCCAATTGCAGGGATTACAAGCCCTAACAACTTAAATGGCTGTTCCAATGGCAACTCTTACACCCTTTTCGCTATTGGACAAACCATGCCAGGTACACCTACCTATACCTGGTTACCGGTAAGTAGCAGTAATTATTCAGTGATTACACCTCTCTCTGGTGTACATAGCCTGACAGTGAGTTTAAACGGATGTACCGCTTATACGACCGTGATGGTCACTACAACAAATTGTCCAACGTCAGGCAGTGGTACAAATACTCCTTGCGTGTTCGCTACTCCCGGCACACATCAGTGTTATTTTACCACCTCGTTCGGGGCCTCCTGCACCGACTTGTATTTTAATCCGGTTATTATTGGAAGTGGCGGGACGGTTACTAATTGGGAATTTGGTAATCCAGCCAATTCGACAAGTACAATTTCCAATCCTGCATTTTCATATAACAGTCCGGGGTATTACAGCGTGAAACTTACGTGCAGCTGGCCAGCCCAAAATTTTGGATTTTGTTTTAAAGACACAACCATTCAAGTGGTACTGCCTATGAAAGCACGTTTTAATAGTTACTTTAGTTGCGGCAGCGGCACAGGATTAATTACCAATTTTGTGGATCAGAGTAATTACATTCCTACCACTCCCATTTCCTTTTGGAGTTGGACGATTAACCCCGGTAATTACACAAGCAGCAGTACCAATCCATCCTTTAATCTTGCACCCGGTAACTATACTGCGCAGTTACAAATTACCTCTGTAAACTCACCCATAACTTGCAGCACCACCCAAACAATTGTAGTACCGGCAAGGCCGCTGGCTAGTTTCACGGTTCCCACAAGCGTTTGTGATGCAACGCCTTTTACCTTTACGGCAACTGCCAGCCCGAGCACGGCGGTATTGAGTTATTTGTGGAATTTTGGCGATTTTACGAGTTTATTTAAGTCAACACCCACTATTACAGCAACGAAAGTTTACCCATACTTACCAGCCACTCCAATTTTTAATTCAAACTTAACAGTAACAGATATTTATAATTGTACAAGTACCTCAATCTCAGGTTCTATTGGTGTGAACCAAAACAAATTCACAGCTACAAACGTAACGGTTACCCCTCTTGTTAGCTTGGTATGCCAGGGGGATAGCGTACAACTTTGTGCGGTGTCTGTGGGTAGCGTTAATCCTAATACTCCTTTTACTTATCTCTGGTCAAACCTAAAAACCAGTTCCTGCATTTATGCTAAGCTCTCTGGGCCTTATGCTGTGACGCTGACAGACGCGTTTGGCTGCAAGAGCCCTCCAAAAATTGGTAGTCTGAATAGCATTTACGTGCCGGTACCACTTATTTCGGGCGAACGCAGTTATTGTTTGGGTGAAAAGCCTCTGCTATCCATCGACCGGGGGACAGGTTATACCTATAAATGGAGTTACACCAACCCAACTTCATACACCACCGCTGCTTGCAGTTCACCTTTGTTTCCACCAGCGTCTGTATGCCCCCCAATGTCCCCCAGCATAGCCGCCAATTATACCGGCACAATGACCCTTCGGGGCTTTATCACCGAAACGGTGTCAGGGCTTAATTGCAGTGCGAGCGGCCCAAGTGTAAATATAGTGGTACACCCGTTGCCTTCATCACCTGTTGTGATTAGTAACCAGTGTGTGCAACCCACAACATTAAATTTGTCAGCAACAGGCACCGGAACAATGAGTACCCTCTGGAACACTGGCGCTCAGGGTAGTGCCATTAGTGTGAACAATCCCGGCAAATACTGGGCATCCGTTGTAGATAATTTCGGTTGTAAGAGTATTGCCGATACCGCTATTGTGTGGCCACTGCCTGATTTTAGCCCTTTGGTATTTGGTTGTTATAGCATTTGCGATACGGGTAGCGTCACTATTCCAGCTCCGCCGGGCTACGCACAATACACTTGGTTTAAAAGTGGTTATGGCGCTATTGCCGGTCCATCGGCCTCGCCAGTCAACCTGGTGTTTAATAACCCAAGCACATTCCCGGGAGGTAATGCAGGCACCTATAGCCTCGCACTCACCTCTGTTAACAATTGTACCTCGGTTTCAAAACCCATCACCATTGACATAAAACCTTGCCGCACCTGCACCATGACAGCGACTTCCACCTTTGTATGCAATACCAATACAAACACTGGCGCTTCTTATTACACATTTACACTCAATGTAAATCTTGGCGGCGGGTCAGCGGCTTTTTATGCGTTGAGTAGTCCTAATGGTACAATCAGTAACCTATCGGGCTTTGGGGGTTTTAATGCTGGTAGCAATACCGTGACCGGTACTTTTGCACCACCTTCCAACACCGCAACAGCTTCTTGTATGTCTTTTTCGCTCACCTTCGGTGATGGCAGCAAGTGTTTTTGGAACAAATGTTTTTCGTTACCACCCTGCAACCCACCACAATGTAGTATCCAGCCGACCTTGCAAATTACCTGCCTGAAAGTGCCAGCCAATGGCAATGCGGTTTATTCATTTAATCTTGGTATTAGTTATACCGGTAGTGGTACAGCAACGGTAAACCTGGCTTCAGCTCAGGGAAATGTCAGTCCTGCAACAACCACGATTAGTTCTGGCCTTAATACCATTTCCGGTACCTTTGAGGATGTGCCGGTGTTTGATGGGACCATGTGTATGGATGTATATTTAGCAACTCCTGCTTCTGGATGGTGCCAAAAGCAGGTGTGTAGTCCACTGCAACTGGTGTCACCGTGTTTTTCAGTTACACCGATTTGTACAAACATCACCATTGACGCGCCTACGTTTGATTGCCCAAAAATGAATAGCCTTGGGCAATTGGAATATGATATGAGCCTTGACCTTAACAGCTCTTCCGGCACATATAGTTATTACCTGATTTCCGGGCAGGGTATAGTAGGGCCACCCAGTTCAACACTTGTCAGCCCGCCTGTGGTTACCAGCACAAATACCTTTTTACAAACTCAGCCTTTATTGCAGGGTAATAACCTCTGCTTTACTTTGGTGGCCACCAATCTATCTAACGGGCAGATCTGTAAAAAGCCTTTTTGTGTGACCATCAATCCCTGCATACCCAACAGTCGTCTTACCAGCAATGTAATTGTAGAACTTTATCCAAACCCAACCGGCGATTTTACAATAGCTGAATATACGTTGGATAACATTGAACCGATGACGTCATCCGGTGAAGGTTACAATCAAATCAATATCATTGACCTAAATGGACGTGAAGTCTATAACTTAACATTGGAAGATACCAGAGGCAGTGTGCAAATAAACACTTCCAATTTAATTCCGGGCATTTATTTTTTAAGGGCGATGGACAAAGGGCAGGTATTGTTAGTAAAAAAACTAATTATTCAGAGATAAATTTTCTTGTGATAGAATAAACCTGAATTACCGGACAATTGAACGCTTTTCAATTGTCCGGTTTAATTGTTAAAGCCATTTCACAATCCAATAATTTTATTAAATTTGATTATTAAATTGACAGGTATTGACAATATGATTACACATTTAAGAATAGTTTTGTTGAGCGGAGTTTTTGCATTGTTAGCCGGGAGCCTAAATGCTCAGGCGCAAAGCTGGAAGTGGGCCAAACGTGCCGGAACTACCGGCGATAATTTGCCATTTACGAGCGTTGAAGAACAGGTAACGGATGTAAAGGTGGATAAGGCAGGAAATATTTACGCCACCGCTTACTGTTATGCGAATCCTTCTTTTCAAAACGGGCAGATTTTTGGTGAAACCACGCCTAATGGTTTTGGTTTGCAGGATGCTTACCTGATAAAATACAGTGCTTGTGGTAAAACCTTATGGAGCAGGCGAATGGGTGGAACCGGTTATGATCAGGCCAACTCGCTGGTGTTGGACAACAGTGGACATGTATTGGTTTTGGGAACATGCAGCAATGGTGCCGGTAACAAAAAATTTGGCGATGGGCTACACGATACACTTGTAGCTTATGGATCAAACTTACAATTTATCGCAAAATTTGATACCGCCGGTAATTTTAAAGAAGTAAAAGAATATCCCTGGGCTTATGGAAAAATGCTAAAGAACAGTGTGGGCGATTACATTGTTACCGATGGATTGACAGGCGCAACAATTAATACGCTTGGTGCGGTCACTTTTACTTATGCTTTTATAAGTGTTACTCCTTATTATCCAGAAATATATGGAATTGCATTAGATAAAAATGATAATATTTATCTTTCCGGCTTATTTAATAATACCGTAAATATCGGACCAGGGACAATATTGCTACCGACGCCTTCAACAGCTATACCAAATGCAAATGCTGTAAACAGTTTGATTATGAAATTCTCTCCTTCGGGAAATATGCTCTGGTATAAAAGGGGAAATTCCAGCGTTTCAGATGCTCTGGAAGGATGTACAGTTGATACTAGCGGGACTAAAGTTGTCACCGGCGGAGCTATTTGGAATGGGGGAACTTTGTTTTCCTATTACGCCAATACCGGAGTTGGAACCTATGCGAATTTATTTTTGATTCTGGATGCTGCAACTGGCACATTGATTTCAGCAAAAACTGGAACCTTGAATTATCAGGGATATATCACGCCAACATACACTGACCGTGATAATAATTTTATTTGCACTGGAAGTATTAATGGTTTTTTAGCTTTTAATACCACGTCCTATTCAGCTGCGGGACCATCGGGAAACAGGCAAAATTGCATTGGTAAATTTGATGCGACAGGTAATTTTAATTACATCAGTTTATTACCACAAGTTGGAAGCACGAGCGGATTTGAAAAGATTAAAGGACTTGACGTCAGTGAACAAGGAAATATATACATAGGTGGAATGTTTGGTGGTACGTTGGACAGCCTCGGCGTAGCAGTTAATATTATTGGCGGTCAGGAGGACGGTTTTGTAGCTAAATATGGTTTTGCCTGCAATTCAAACGCCAGTTCATTAAGCCCTCTTGCCCCAACCAGTCTTACCGCTACGTCGCAAGCTCCTACCACTAATTATGTTTCCTGGATAGATAATAGCAATTATGAAACAGGTTTTGAACTTTGGGCTATGGGTGGCAGTATGCCCACTTATTCGTTAATAGCAACACTTGCCGCTAACACCACCACCTACAATCATGTTAACCTTCAGCAGAATACGACCTACTGTTATAAGGCCCGGGCTACCAACACGGTTGGCCCAAGTGTTTATACAAACATTGCCTGCGTTACAACAGGCAGTACTACTGGTATAACTCAACAAACTGCATTAGCGGATTTGAGTATTTACCCCAACCCAACGTCAGGGGCCGTTACGCTGCAATTTGTAAGTACTGCTACCAGTGCTCAGGTTCAGGTAATGGATAACATGGGCCGGTTATTAATTAGCAGGCAAATACCAACCAGCGCAGTGGATAATCGTTATCAACTTGATCTTCCCCTCGTCAGTGGCTTATACATCGTTAACTTATCGACCGGTTCTGCAACACTTGTTAAAAAGGTGGTTGTGGAGTAAATGGAATAAATTCCGTGAAAGTGTTTTTTTAAGTGGTTTCTATCCGTAAATTTAAAATATGGGAACCCTTAAGTTAAAAGCACTGATTTTTTTAATCCTTAATTGCCTTATAAGCAACGCTCAGCACGAAATTTACGGGCAAAAAGAGGTGACTGAATATTCCATTACCTCTTATTCCATAGCAGTTAGTTCATTTGATGAAGTAGAGTGGCGGATTTCCCCAGCGAGTTCTGGCTTAATTATACAGGGGCAGAGTGCCCCTGTCATTGACATTCAATGGAATGATCTTACGTCGTCAAAAGACAGTGGGTTTTGCCATGTTATGGCCTTTGTAAAAGTGCCAAATTCAGAGGTTACCCTTAATTATCTCAAAAAGATTCGCATCTTAGAAAAGAAGGAGGATTATCTCCGAAGCCAACAAGTAAATGGTCGTTTGTCACGCCAATCAAAAGACGGGGGCAGGTTTTATTATTCTGTGATTTGTGAATCTTCAATTACAAAACGTTCTTTTCAATTTATTGACAGTTCCTTATTCTCAGAAAAACCGCTCGAAGTCATTTGGGGTATTAAAAATACGGCTGATAAAAAAATAATTACAGGCAAAGGCAGAAGGATGAATGTGCCTCTTTCTCCGGGTAAATATGAAATCACGCTTACGCACCAGTTCTTTACTTCATCCAAAAGTTTAATGGACACCTTGAATGTCTTTTCGGCACCGACCCCCTCTTTTGTTCTTTCAAACCAAACACCATGTATTGGAAGCCCAATGACATTTAGTAATACCAGTAGAGGTGTTGAAGTCACAAGCGAATGTTTGTTTCATTTTGGAGATGGGGCTATATTCAAATTACCCCCCCCACAAAAAGTGGTTTATCACAGTTATTCGGGAAATGTTTCACAGGGACTAGTTCTTTTACCTTATTTAGAGCTAAAAGACATTTACGGATGTCGGTTTAACAGCAACGAGCGGGCTATTAGTCCACAACAGAACAAATTCAGTTTTACAAATGTGACTGTTAAACCAGCTTTATATACACTTAAACAGGTGGGTGACGAAATTCAGCTAGTTTGCACAATGGGTGGAAATAATACTCCGGCCAATCCTAACGCTCCATATACATATTTATGGAATAATGGTCAGCAAGAGCAGGTAATAAAAGTAAACAGTAGTGGATACTTTAGTTTAGTCGTGACCGACAAATTTGGTTGCAAAAGCCCCGTTTTAAGGGCAATTGTCACTGAGCCCTTTAATAAATCCTTAAAGCCAAGAATCAAAGGCCCAACCAGTATTACGGCGGGAACTAAAATGAGATTTGAAATGGATGAAAAGAAGGAATGTCTATATCAGTGGAAATTTATTTATAATGGGAAGGAACCCACAACAACCATTCCGACCAATGAGAACTTTATCATTCCAGAAGGATGGGAAAAATCGAAACCGGGTTGCTTGGAAGTGATAGGTATTTTATTGCAGAAAAAGGATGGCAAACAGGTAATTCAGTATAGTGATACATTAAGAGTAACTATTTATTGAACAAGGAAAAATAATAAGAATAAACTGCTAAGGAAAAATCGGCAAAGAGGCAAACGGAATTTCACATGTTAATAGTAGGTTATTATTTCTTTTATTGAGTAAAGTTTGAATTCAGATGAGTGAAAAGTGTTTGTAAATGCTATCGAAGTCGTAATTTCGTTATTATTCGCAGCATAAAAATTAATTTCTGAGCTCAAAAGCGACAATTACGAATGCAAAATTGTATGACAAAAATAACTTTGCTTATATCTATTTGTTTAAATTTTTGCTTGAAGTGTCAAAATTTAATATGGGCAAAAAGTTTTGATGGTCCTTCTGGAGAAATAGGATCTTCCTGCGCAATTGATCAAAATGGAAATGTATATACAATAGGCAGTTATAATGGTACAGTAGACTTCGATCCGGGTCCAGGTGTTTTCAACCTAACCGCTACTTCGGCTGGATATTTTGACATATTTGTTTGTAAATTAAATGCATCAGGAGATTTTGTATGGGCTAAAAGCATGGGAGGTAGTGGTACCGATTACGCGACATCAATAACAATAGATACTACCGGAAATGTTTATACTATTGGACACTTTGAAAGTTCCTCAGACTTTGATCCCGGGTCTGGCTTTTTTAATTTAAATTCTCAAGGCTTTACCGATGTTTTCATAAGCAAATTAGATTCCTCAGGAAATTTTGTATGGGCTAAACAAATTGGGGGTACTTTGTCTGACCGCTCATATTCTATTTTACTTGATCCTTCAGGAAACATATTTATAACTGGCTGTTTCTTTGGCACTCCTGATTTTGATCCAGGTCCAGCTGTTTTTAATTTAACATCTTCGGGAGGATGGGATATTTTTATATGTAAATTAGATGGTCTTGGTAATTTTGGTTGGGCTATTAATATGGGTGGAATATCTTTCGAGTTTTCACACTCAATGGTAGTTGACTCACAAGGCAATCTAATAATAACAGGTTTTTTCGATTCAACAGTTGATTTTGATCCTGGATCTGGAATTGTAAACCTTACCTCTGCAGGCTCTTATGATGTATTTGTTGCAAAGTACACTTCTACTGGATCTCTGATTTGGGCAAAAAGAATTGGGGGTAGTGGGGGCCCAGATATAGGCTATTCATTAGATGTTGATAATTTAGAGAATATCTATGTAACTGGTGTTTTTACCTTCACGGCAGACTTTAATCCTGGCGTACCGGTATATAATCTCATAGACTCTGGAAACGGTAGCACATTTATCTGTAAACTTGATAAGTTTGGTAACTTCTCTTGGGCAAAAAGTCTGCAAGGATCAGGTAGTTTCGAACCATGGTCAACTGTCAGTTTAGATTGGCCTGGAAATATTTATGTTTCAGGTCAATTTAGTGGCACAATATATTTATCTTCTGGAGTGTCAACAACAAGTTTATCTAGCAACGGATCTGATGATTTCTTTATTTGTAAATTCGACTCACTAGGAAATATAATTTGGGCTGAAAGCTTCGGAGGTATAGGATTTGATCATTCAACTTGTTCAGTTGTGGATAGTTTTGGTAACATATATCTAACTGGTAGATTTGATGACACAGTTGATTTTGATCCGGGAATAATAAATTATAGTTTAACATCAATGGGGACTGATGTATTTGTGATGAAACTTTGCCAAACACCCCAAATATCATCCATTCAAGGTAATCCTAATATTTGTTTTGGTTCTGTCGGATCTTATTCCATTTTTAGCAGTCTTGGGCCTCCGTCGTATACTTGGTCATTACCTAGTGGATGGATTGGAGCTAGTAATACCACAAGCATCAATATAGTTCCAGGAAATATAGGTGGAAATATTGCTGTTTCGTCGATTAATGGTTGCGGTTATTCAACTCAAACTTTAAATATCAATATTTTTCCTTTGCCAACTATAACAGCAACTAGCAATAATCCAATAATTTGCGAAGGAGAATCCTGCATTTTGACCGCACTTGGTGCTAATACATATACTTGGAATGATTTTTTAATCGGCGCGAGCATTATAATAAGTCCTACAGCAACGAACGTATATTCCGTTTCAGGTATTGATATTAATGGTTGTATTAGTTCGAATTCTGTCGTACAGATAGTTGATATATGCACAAAAATTGAACCTACTATGGGAATCGATACTAAAATTAGCGTGTTCCCAAATCCAACATCTGGAAAAGTTACTATTATTTCACCTTATCAAAGAATCACTTTTGAAATTTACAATTCAATAGGACAGCTACTATTGTCCTGTTATTTAGATAATGAGTTCTCGGAATTTGATTTAACAAATTTCGCTGATGGAATTTATTTTACTAATTTCTTTAAATGCAATATGCCTATTTTAATGGGAAAAATAATTAAGATGTGAAAAAGAGATGATGAACATGGTTGTGATTTGCTTTCAAAACGTACCTTTGACTTATTGATAAATACCAGTCTTTAAATTGATTAATAAAGTTTTTCAGTTGTGATTTGCTTTCAAAACGTACCTTTGACTTATTGATAAATACCGCATCAGTGCTCACATCACCCGGATAAGCAGTTGTGATTTGCTTTCAAAACGTACCTTTGACTTATTGATAAATACCTAGATTCTGCTAATCCATTTTCATAAATGGGTTGTGATTTGCTTTCAAAACGTACCTTTGACTTATTGATAAATACCTTTGCGCTACTAATTTAAGTATTAATACCAGTTGTGATTTGCTTTCAAAACGTACCTTTGACTTATTGATAAATACCCTTATCTTTGTCATCATGATAGCACAAAAAGTTGTGATTTGCTTTCAAAACGTACCTTTGACTTATTGATAAATACCCTGTGTTGATAATGCCGAAACGTATTTACAGTTGTGATTTGCTTTCAAAACGTACCTTTGACTTATTGATAAATACCGTTTCTTTGACATCTTGCAACAACCGTCCCGTTGTGATTTGCTTTCAAAACGTACCTTTGACTTATTGATAAATACCCCTTTAAAAGTTCATTTGTGGCCCATACCAGTTGTGATTTGCTTTCAAAACGTACCTTTGACTTATTGATAAATACCCTGTTCCTCTAGGTTGAATTTGAACTGTTAGTTGTGATTTGCTTTCAAAACGTACCTTTGACTTATTGATAAATACCCGGGCTGTTTAGTACCCTCGTCATTGTCTAGTTGTGATTTGCTTTCAAAACGTACCTTTGACTTATTGATAAATACCTCCAACAATGGACAAAATAAACAACGTGCTGTTGTGATTTGCTTTCAAAACGTACCTTTGACTTATTGATAAATACCTATAGCATTAATAATTATAATCAACTCAAAGTTGTGATTTGCTTTCAAAACGTACCTTTGACTTATTGATAAATACCTAATAGTGCTGGAAATGCAATTACTTTTCAGTTGTGATTTGCTTTCAAAACGTACCTTTGACTTATTGATAAATACCTTATTATGAATTATTCTCGAAAGGAAGTAAGTTGTGATTTGCTTTCAAAACGTACCTTTGACTTATT
>Ga0075163_10006575_pt1 | contig 15413 bp, 11 predicted proteins | sample JI1023141ADNA_FD_71478 | JGI IMG/M metagenome (GOLD analysis project Ga0075163, IMG submission 71478) | Wastewater effluent complex algal communities from Wisconsin, to seasonally profile nutrient transformation and Carbon sequestration -... | ecosystem: Engineered > WWTP > Effluent > Algae... | reverse complement strand
CGAAGATCCGGAGGAATTACTGGTAGTGTGTTTAGACACATGCTAGTTGGCTTGATGCCAGCACGTTGCATGCTTTCTAGCAGTCGAAGTCGTTTCATCAATTTCTTTCGTCTTTGACCTTTAGCTTCTTCTACTTCAGTCTGTAATCTTTCGATAAGTTCGTCCAAATCAACCCCAGCAAGTAATTCACGGAGTGCAGAACCACCCATTCCAACATTCACGATGTCTTCCATTTCGTCTGGTAGGTTTCGGTAGTCGGTTTCTGACAATAGAGCACGAGTCTCTAGGCTAACGAGTTGTTCTTTGTAGATTGCAAAGTCTGCTTCTACTTCTTCAATTTCTTTTGTTTGCATTTCTGCAAGTGCTTTGATGTTTGAACCCTCAATTAGGGCTTCTGCTTCGTAGCGTGTCTTAATAGCTTCTTTTGCTGCAGCAAATTCTGCCTCTTTGTCGGCAAGTAGTTTTGCTTTCGCATCTGCGTCAACACTAATTACTACGTAACTTGCAAAATATGCAATTCTCTCAAGGTTTTTGACAGTCATACCAAGCAACAATCCAATTGCTGATGGCGTACCACGAAGGAACCAAATGTGGGCAACTGGTGCAGCCAAGCTGATATGACCCATGCGTTCACGTCTGACAATACTACGTGTTACAAGCTCACCTTTTTTATCAACAGCGGCTTCTCGACTTCTAACACCTTTGAATTTTGCATCATGCGGATTAATATCTTTAACAGGTCCAAAAATCTTTTCACAGAATAATCCATCACGTTCAGGTTTCTGAGTACGGTAGTTGATTGTTTCTGGTTTTGTTACCTCACCATGACTCCAGTCCAAAATATCATCTGAACTAGCTACTGCTAATCGAACTGCATCAAAATCTTCAATGTTGACGCTTGATGTATATCGTCTCATTACAATGTCTCCTTCTCGTCTTCACTATCGACAGCATACTCATGTTCTAGCTCATCTTCGCTATCTATGGCTACTTCTTCAATTTCTACACCTTCAGCATCAACAACGACAAAATCACCATCTTCGATTGCATCTTCTGTTACGTCTACGTCAGAAATTTCACTATCTGGTACATCAATTACAGCAGGATGAAGTGCTTCGTCTTTGACGTTATTTGCTAAAACTTCTTCTGCATCCAAAATTTCAATTTTGTCAGCATCCTTAGATATCAAATCAACTTTAAGCCCAAGTCCTTGTAACTCTTTAACTAGAACGTTAAAGCTTTCTGGAACTTTTGGTCCTACAATCGGCATGTCTTTGATGATAGATTCGTAGGCCTTTGAACGTCCGTAAACGTCGTCAGACTTGATCGTTAGCATTTCCTGAAGAGTGTGGGCAGCACCATAAGCTTCGAGTGCCCAAACTTCCATTTCTCCGAATCTTTGACCACCATTTTGTGCTTTACCACCAAGAGGCTGTTGAGTAACCATAGTGTATGGTCCAGTGCTTCTGGCGTGAATTTTGTCAACGATCATGTGGTTTAGCTTGATCATATACATAGAACCGACTGTCGTTTTTTCTTCAAATGGCTCACCTGTGCGACCGTCAAATAGTTGCTGTTTACCATCTTCTGGTAGTCCAGCCGTCTTTAGAAGTTCACGAATTTTGCTAGTTTCTACACCGTCAAATGATGGTGAAGCTACCTTGAAACCAAGTGCTTTTGCAGCCATACCTAGGTGAGTTTCAAACAACTGACCGATGTTCATACGACTTGGCACACCAAGCGGGTTCAACACGATATCTACAGGTTCACCATTAGCTGTGAATGGCATGTCTTCGACTGGTAGTACTCGGGCAATAACACCTTTGTTTCCGTGACGACCACCTAATTTGTCTCCAACGGCAATTTTACGCATTTGCGCAACAAACACTTGAATCTGCATGATGACACCAGCTTTAAGCTCGTTACCATTAGCACGAGAGAAAACTTTGACACCAACAACTTTTCCGTGCTTTCCGTTACTCATTCTCTGAGATGTATCACGTACTTCTTTGGCCTTTTCACCGAAGATTGCACGTAGTAGACGCTCTTCGCTTGATAGTTCTTGTTCACCTTTAGGTGTAATTTTTCCGACTAAGATATCGCCAGGGTGAACTTCTGCACCGATACGGACAATTCCGTCTTCGTCTAGATGACGCAATGCATCTTCTGAAACGTTAGGAATATCACGAGTTACAATTTCAGGACCTAGCTTTGTTTCGCGGACTTCTGTCATGTAGTCAACAATGTGAACTGACGTCAATGTGTCGTCTTGTACAAGATTACGAGATACAACGATTGCATCTTCAAAGTTATATCCCTGCCATGGCATGAATGCGACAGTCAAGTTCTTTCCAAGTGCTAATTCGCCGTTATCAATAGACATACCTTCAATTAGAATGTCGCCCATTTTGACTTTGTCTCCACGGTCAACCATAACTTTTTGGTTGATTGATGTTCCTTCGTTAGAACGTAGGAAGTGCACAGGTACATATGTAGTCTTGCGTTTGTTATAGGCCACAACCACTTTGTTTGCACTTGATTCTAGAACTTCACCGTCTTCTTCTGCAACAATAACTTGTCCGGAGTTCAACGCAACTTCACCCTCTAATCCTGTTCCAACAATTGGAGATTCAGGCATAATCAACGGTACAGCTTGACGTTGCTGGTTACTACCCATCAGTGAGCGGTATACATAGTTCTTTTCAATGAACGGAATAAGTCCTGCACTTGAACCAATAATTTGACGGTCAGCGGCATCGATATAGGTAACTTCATTTGCGTCAACCACTGTAGCTTTCAAACGGCTACGGACACTGACACGACTATCGACAAAATGTCCATCAGCTGTCAATTCTTCTCCAGAACTCGCAATAACAGCTTGTTCTTCGTCAGCTGCATCTAGAAACACAACTTCGCTAGTGACAACAGCTTTAACTGGCCATGTGGCTTGTTTTTTGACTGCACTCAGTTTTTTTGCTTGGTCGGCAGTAATTTTGTCACCTGATTTTACGATAACTTTTCCGTTTTCGTCTTCTAGGTTTGCGGAGGCAATATGGCCAGCTGCATTTTTTGCAGTTACTGCATTTGTAACTTTTCGGTATGGAGTTTCCATGAATCCGTAATCGTTAATTCTTGCGTACATGGCCATGTTTAGTACAAGACCAATGTTTGCGCCTTCTGGGGTCTCAACCGGACAGATACGTCCGTAGTGAGTTGCATGAGCATCACGCACTTCAAACCCAGCTCTTTCACGAGACAAACCACCAGGTCCCATAGAACTTAGTCGTCGTTTGTGAGCAAGCTCAGATAACGGGTTAATCTGGTCCATGAACTGTGAAAGCTGAGAACTAGCGAAAAATTCACGAACAGCAGCAACAATTGGACGGGCGTTGATTAGCTGTCCTGGAGTCACTGTTTCTATTTCTGACATGGACATACGGTCTTTTGCGTTTCTCTCCATTCGGAGTAGTCCGATACGGAATTGGCGTTGCACAAGTTCACCGACAAGTTTGATACGGCGGTTAGCAAGACTATCGATGTCATCAGGTTCGTCTTGAGTGACGTTTAGTCTAATTAGTTCTGCAACAATAGCAGTCAAGTCCTCTAAACGCATCATGCGGTTTTCTGCAGTATTAGGTACATCAAGGTTCAAACGCTTGTTGATTTTGTATCGTCCAACTCGGCTGAAATCAAATCTTTTGTAGTTAAAGAACATGTTTTCAATCAATGAACGAGCGTTGTCGACTGTTGCTAGGTCACCCGGACGCAAACGACGGTAGACTTCGATTAGTGATTCGTTGACGCCTTTTGCTGGGTCTTTTTCAAGCGTTGCAGTCACGTAGCTGTTTTTGCCTTGGTCCACGTGTTTGAATGCTTCGCGCATTTGTGTTTCTGTCATTCCTAGTGCACGTAGGAGTGTAGTTACTGGGATTTTGCGCTTTCGGTCAATTTTGACAAACAAAGCACCAGATGCGGCGGTTTCAAACTCTAACCAAGCACCACGTCCTGGGATAACTTTTGCGCCGTAGTAGTTAACACCACCAGATTTGTCGGCAGTAAAGAATACGCCGGCGCTTCTGATAAGTTGGCTAACAACAACACGTTCAGCACCATTGATTACAAATGTTCCACGAGTTGTCATCCATGGGTAGTCACCAAGGTAGATTTCTGATTCTTTTACTTCTCCGGTAATTTTGTTTGTTAGCTCTGCAACAGCCTTTAGCGGTGCTTCAAAACTAATGTTGTTTTCTCTTGCTTCTTGTTCTGTAGTTTTAGGTTCTTCAAAATGATAATCTTTGAACCTTATACTTAGCTTTGTGCCAGTATAGTCGTCAATTGGGCTTATTTCGCTTAGGATTTCGCCCAAACCTTCGTCTACGAACCATTGGAAAGAACGGTTCTGGTGATCTACTAGATTTGGTAGATTGATAATCTCTTTCTTTTTGTTAAAGAACTTGCGTGCTGCTGCACCTTTAAGTGCAGGCATATCAGTGGTTTTAGCCATCTAGACTCCTAAAAAACACCTATCGAAACCTGTGCACAGTATCAATAGTTGTTTTTGTTTAGTTAATAATAATTAAGTGTTTACCGGAAGAACACTTGCCTACAGTCGAATCCCGCGAGCTCTCGAGGAGAACATCGCAACTTGTGAGCATACTACTTCTTAATATAGTAGTTTGGAGCATTGGCCTGCAATTGTCAAGTGTGAGTTACTTGAGCAGGTTGAAAAGTTGAAAGTTTCAGGGTTGAAGAGTTTAGGAACTTTTTACTCTGTAACTTTTTAGCCTTTAACTGTGCGTTTTATTTTATTACCTTGTCGGCGATGCCGTAGGCTACCGCTTCATCCGCTGTCATCCAGTAGTCACGGTCTACGTCTTTTTCAACTTTGGATAATTTTTGACCCGTGTTTTTTGCCAGAATTTCGTTCAATAATTCACGAACTTTTAGGGATTCTTTGAGATCGATTTCCATATCAGATACTTTGCCACGAGTACCACTTGATGGTTGATGAATCATAACTTTAGCGTGAGGCAACAAGAATCTTTTGCCTTTTGTACCAGAACTAAGTAGAAATGCTCCCATACTAGCCTGCAAACCTATACCGACAGTAGATACATCGTTTTTGATGTGTTTGATGGTGTCATAGATAGCCATGCCATCATAGACACTACCACCAGGACTATTGATATATATCTGTATATCTTTCTTTGGATCTTCGTTTTGCAAAAATAACAGTTGTGCAACAACTAGGTTAGCTGTGTGAGAGTTCACATCTGTGCCTAGGAAAATAATTCGTTCTTTGAGCAAACGGCTGTATATGTCATAGGCACGCTCTACTCGTCCATCGTTTTCTATTACTGTTGGGATAAGAATTGAGTTTGTCATTAGCTAAGTATACAAAACTAAATTAGCACTCGTCAAGTCTGAGTGCCAATGTACTTTTCTTTACAGTTCAAATTCTTCTACAAACTTTACTGCAGTACAAAGAGAGGTTAGCCCAGAACCAATTTCGCCTTCTCTGCCTACATATCCTTCCCAATCTTGAAAATCTTCTGTCATCAAAACTCTCAGCCCGTTTTTATCTGGAGCGAAAAAATCGAATGTCATTCCAGTGCTATCAACGTCAAAATTTCTTGCAACCCAAGTTGGTTCACCTTGTCTTATAAGTTCGGCTCTGCCATGATAGTATCCTTCGATCTCACTTTCTGTTTGCGGTATTGTTCCCACACCAAATAGTTTAATAATGGCTACTCTTTGGTCGGCTATATCTCTTTGGATTGCTTCTCTAATTGCTTCTCTAACTTTCAAGTGCTCAGTATCGTTAAATGCCATAAAAATTCCTGTTATTTTATGAGAGTATAGTACAAAATCTAATTTTATTATATGGTTTATACGGTTTTTAGGAATTGGATGACTTTTTCTGAACGTAGGCGAGCATTAATCTCACGTCGTGAATCAGGCAAATCTAACTGTTCCTGCATTTTTTTGTCAGGGTACTGACTCTTTAGCTGAATCATCCTAGCTTCTAGCTCTTCGTCGGATACGTCAATTCCTTCAATATCAGCGATTTCACTCAGTACAAGTCCTGCTTTGACACGACGGATGGCTTCTGGGCTAACTTCCTTTTTTTTGTATTCTTCTTCTGTTGTGTTCTGAGAAGTCATAAATTCGTCAAATGTCATTCCCCTCTGCACTACATTCTGACGAACTTCTTGCAAGATTAGCTCTTCTTGCTCATCAATTAGACTCTCAGGGATCTCGACTTTTGTTTTGTCGGCTAGGTCATTGACTAGCGCAGCTTCATAATCTCTCTCTATTTTGTGCTTCTGTTCGTGCTCTAGCTGTTTTTTGACATCGGCTGTTAGCTCTTCTAGTTTTTTGAATGGACCTACTGTTGCTGCAAATTTGTCATCAAGCTTAGGTAATATAACTTCCATGACCTTATTCAACTTAACTGTGAATGTAACTTTTGCATTTTGCAAATCTTTGACTCCGTATTCTTTCGGGAACGTCACGACAAATTCTTTGGATTCTCCGGGTTTCATACCGATTACATTGTCTTCAAATCCAGGAATAAATGTACCGGATCCAATAGCCAGCGGATAATCCTTGCCGTCTGCGCCTTTGATTGGTTTGTTGGCTTTGTCGACACCACTGAAATCAATCCAGGCTTCATCTGTAGTTTTAACTGCTCTTGATACTTCTTTTTTCTCAGCAGCACGTAATTGTAAATTACTAATGACACTATCAACGTCTTTTTTTGTAATTTTTAATGCATCTTTTTCTACAGTTCGTTTCTTGTAATTTGGTAGTTTAACTTTGCCGACAACTGGGATTACAAATTTTGCTTCCAAATCTGTGTATGGAACAAATTTTGTAATTTCAACTTCAGGGTTTCCAACAGGTCGAAGTCGTTCTTCTTTTAAGGCAGCTACGTATAGCGTATTGACTGCATCATCCAGAAATTCTGACTGAAGTAATTGCTGGTCTACGTTTTTTTCGACTAATTCTATCGGCGCCATGCCATCACGGAATCCGCTTAATTTAACCCTTGGGGCTAATTTTTTAAGTACTCGATGCTTAATCTTGGCTAATTCTTCTGATTCAGCAGAAATAACCACATCTGCCTGTGTTTCTTTAGGTCTTTCAATATGTAATTTCATCCCGCAACTCCAATGCTTTTAGTATTCAGATTACTACTTTAACAGATTGAAGTCTACTTGTCGAACTTGTGAGTTACTCTAGCCTCTAGCGTCCTTGACAAGACTAACGATGCGTTGCAATGAATGCTTCTCTTCTTTGCCGGTTTGCAAGTTCTTGAGTACGTATTGTTCATTCACAACTTCTTCTGTACCTATAAAAAGACAGTGCTTTACCCCTGTTTTGAGGGCATTTTTGAACTGTTTGTCTACTTTTTTACCAGAATAATCTACTGCAACTTTGACTCCCATTTCGCGAAGTTCTGTGGCGATTTTCTGGACAGCGACAACTGAATCATCATCACGTATTATTATTAATACTTCTGTCTTTGGTTTAAGCTCTGGTACTAGTCCATGTGTTTCTAGAAAATCCATGAACACGACATCTCCTACAGCAAATCCAACGGTTGGGATCGCATCCACACCAAATTGTGCAACAAGACCATCATATCTTCCGCCACCCAATATTGCTCGATTATTTTCAGGGCTAAGGTCAAATGCTTCAAAAACTATATCTGTGTAATAATCGAAACCACGCATTAATGTAATGTCGAATTGAACGTTTCTAATACCCATATTCTCACAGTTTTGTAGTAGTGTATTCAGTTCTTGGACACTAGGGCTAGATAGCAACGTTTCTGGCAGATCTTTGATTGCCTTGCACTGTAGAAGAGAAATTATTTTGTCAGTTTTGGACATGTTCTTAGTAACCAAATCGACTTCTTTTCTAAATTCTGCATGCGTCATTTTGTCCATTCGGTCGGTTAGCCTAATCAATCGTGCGGACTGATCATCGTTCATTTCACAGATAAATTCGAACATTGTATTAACCAACACTCTGCTATTCACCTTTATGACATAGCTTGACCGTTTAGCCTTAAATGCCCGGAAAATATCATCTGTAATCTGAAGCATTTCTAATTCTGCGGTACCAGAACTAACCCCAAACATGTCAACATTCAGTTGCCAGAATTCACGCAGTCGCCCCCTTTGCATGCGTTCGTAGCGCCATAAATTAGGGATAGAATACCAGCGTAGAGGATATGGTAATTCCTGACGTCGTCCGGCGACCATACGGCTAACTGTCGGCGTCATTTCTGTCCTAATTGTGACACTTCTGTCTCCACGGTCTTTGAATGTATAGGTTTGCTCATTGACAATCTCTTGGTTGCCCTTCATCAGGTACAAATCTGTCGGTTCTAGAATAGGTGCATCGTATTCTTCATAGCCATAGCGCTCTACAACCGTCTTCCATTTAGAAAACAGCCACTGCTGTTTGCGTTTGTCTTCCGGATAGAAATCTCTTGCACCTTTATAAGGATTTGTTGGTACTTTCATATATGTCATTATCATATACTTATGGTTTGTTTACAAAACTTTCGGGAGCCCTTCCGGCGAAATGAGCGAGATTTACTTTGTTTTGTGGCTAAAATACTCTATAATAGCGAAGTTAATCAATTCTAATCACGCACGAGTGGTGCTCTATACAAAAAATGTAGACACGTTAGCGTAAAGCAAAAAAATTGTCCGTGAAGACTCTAAACTAAAAGTACATTAAACAGTTATAAGCGCGAGTGGTGGAATGGTAGACACGCTAGTCTTAGGAACTAGTGCAGCAATGCGTGGAGGTTCAAGTCCTCTCTCGCGCACCAAATGAAAAAGAACTGCTTAGACTCAGTTCTTTTTCATTTTATAGCTACTTTTTACGTCGGTAGAATACTAGTTTTGCGTTGCCGTAGCGTTTTTCGTCAAGTTTATCAAAACCTTTGAATTTCGCATGTTCTGCGGGGGGGAGTGAAACAATCAACAAGCCTCCGATTTCTACGTATTTGGCTACAACGTCTAGAGCGTTCATCGATACGTTGTCATATGGCGGGTCCGCAACTACAATGTCAAACAATCTGTCTTGGTTCTTGAGCCAAGTTTTGATATTTGCCCGATATACTTGTAGTTCATCGCTATCGGTTACCAAATCACGGTTTGCTTGTAATACATCGTACGAATCGGCATTAATTTCTACAGCTTTCACTCCTACTGCACCTCTACTTAATGCCTCAATTGCAATTGCTCCGCTTCCGGAGAATGCATCCAAGAATGATCGTCCTTCTATATCGCCAATAACATTAAATAATGCACCTCTAATACGCTCACTCATAGGATGAGTTCTATGGCCCCGAGGGTTTTTGATGATTCTACTTTTGAATTTTCCGGCAATTATACGCACGTACGAACTCCGTTCGAAGAAGTATGAATTATGAGATTTGAATTATGAGTAAGCAGTCCTAACCGTTGCAGATTCGTAATTCGTAATTCGTAATTCGTAATTCTCACTTGCGACCTTTCAGTAGGCCCGCGTCACGCATGGCGCTGTACCAAGATAGACAGACTGTTTTGATCATAATTGGCCCCAGTTCATTACGGACATCACGGACAAGTTTAGGGCTCCAGCCCTTGTCGTGGAATCTATCATACATATCAAGTAGCGCTATTTCCCTAGCTGCCCTCTTAAAGTATTCCTCGTAGCCGATTGTTATCATGTTTTCTATATCTGTTTCAGTTGGAATCCCTGCTCTCATGGATAACGGCGCCATAATTATCGCAACTCCCGCTTCAAACATGGCATGCATAGACATAAGCCCACCTGAACCCCACATTGCCCAGTTATTTTTGATTAACTCACGCTTTGTGTCGCCAGGGATAATAAGCTTGTTTTTGATAGAATCCCTCTCATGCATACCACCACCACGAAGCTCTTCTAACTTCTCTTCATAAGGGAAATGATGAGCTGGAGTCAAACCATCTACAATGGCGTGGGCTAGCCAAGCAGTATCAAACGCTGCCCTTTCTGGTGTCCCATTTTTTAATTGCTTTACAAGTTCAGAGTAGTGTTGCTCAATTAATACTAGTAACTGCGTGTCATCTTCATCGAACGGATCATAGAAATGCCATGGTTCATCAACTGCCGGACTTTTGCGCTTGATTCCGTCAGGGCCGTTTTTGCCCTCAAAATGAAGAATATCCCTAAGCGACGGGAAATCCGACATATCTTCTGTAATTTTCAGCAAATATTTATAGGCAGAGCGGTCAATTTTCTGATGGGCGCCTAAAACTGCTCCTGAATAATTAGTGAGGGTGGATCCTGAATACATATTGGGGGATGGGCAATAGTAAATGGTAAATGGGGAGCTCCCCAGCTACAAACTACCAGCCCCTATCTTCTAGTTTAGGTTTGTGATGGTGCGTAGTTTGTCTACGCGTGCTTTCAACTGAGGGTATTTTAGCAGACTTTCATCTTTTATGATAAATTGCTTGGCAGCCATCCGGGCGCTCGTTATCAGCTTTACATCTGTTAATTTGGCAACTCGTAAATCTAATTCGCCGTGTTGCATTGTTCCGTATATTGCACCTGGACCCCGAAGTTCTAGATCATATTCCGCCAGTACAAAACCATTATTTTCATGTTCCAGCAACTTTATTCTAGCTGATGGCTCTGCATTTTCTGTCATTACTAGATAACAGACCGAACTTTCGGTTCCACGCCCTACCCTACCACGTAGCTGGTGAAGCTGTGCAAGCCCAAATTTGTCCGCACCCTCCACAACCATAACACTGGCGTTAGGTACGTTTACTCCAACTTCTATGACAGTTGTTGCAACTAATACGTCAGTATTACCAGTTACAAATTCTTGCATTACTGCATCTTTTTCGTCTGCTTTCATTTTGCCGTGCAAAAGTCCTACCTTATAGTTTTTGAGCCATTTTTTAGATAACTGTTCATGTATTTTTTTGACGGACAGACGACCAGCATCATCTTCTTCTATCTGTGGACAAACGACAAAAACTTGTCGACCCTTATCGATTTCTAATGATACATTTTTGTAGAGTTTTTCTCTATTTTCTGGAATATGTATCTCGGTTTTGACCGGTATGCGTCCAGGGGGCATTTCGGATATAACTGAAACATCCATTTCTCCGTATAGTGTTAGCGCCAAACTACGAGGAATAGGAGTAGCGGTCATACTGAGAACGTGCGGTAAATACTTGGCCTTTGCTTGTAATCTCTTTCTTTGTTCTACACCAAACCTGTGTTGTTCGTCGACAATAATCAACCCTAGTTTGCTAAATATTACTTTGTCTTGGAACAATGCATGTGTGCCGACAATTAGTTGCGCATCACCTTTGCTAATTGCCAAATATGCAATTTCCTTTTGTTTGGCAGACATACTTCCGGTCAAAAGTATTAATTTTTCATGATATCCAACTTTTTCTAACAAACCATGTAGTGACTGAGCGTGCTGATTTGCTAGTAATTCTGTTGGCGCCATAAAGGCGACCTGGAACCCAGCCTGCATTGCACCTATTGCAGCTAGAACCGCCACAACTGTTTTGCCTGAACCCACATCGCCCTCGACAAGTCGGTTCATTGGTGTACCGCTACTCATGTCCTGAAATATGCCCCATGCAACTTTGCGTTGATCATTGGTGAGGGCAAAAGGCAGGGATGTTACAAACTTCTTTGTCAACGCTTCTTGAAATGGAATTTCGTAGGAATGTTCTTTGCTGTAGGCTTGTTTGTTCAGTTCACTTGCGAGAGTCAGCTCAAAAACTTCTTCGAATCCTAGACGACGTTTCGCTAGTTCTAATGCCTCTACCGACACTGGGAAATGCATTTCCATTAGTGCACTTGCTTTGGGCATCAGATCTTCTTGGTTTAGGAGCCAATCTGGTAGGGTTTCAGACGGAGTATAGCCCAACAGCGCTGTCTTGATTATCTTTCTAATTTGCGAACCACTCAAACCTTTGGTTAATCCATACTGCGGAACAAGCCGTGCAGTATTGACCGGAAATCCGCTGACCAATTCACAGGCTGGATTAGTTATAGCAAAAAATCGATAATTCTGAGCAAATTCACCTGACACAAAGTATAGTTCGTCATTTTTGATTGATTGTGCACGGTAGGGCTGGTTGAACCAAACAAGTTTCACACTACCTGTATCATCAGAGGCTAGCGCTTCAGTCATATGCAAACCTTTGCGTGAATAGCGTGAAACCACCGAACCAATTCTCACCTGTAGAGTTACAGGGCCTGGGCGTATCTGGCTGATTCGCATAACTTGAGAAAAATCATCATAACGACGAGGCACATAATCAACAAGATCCTGTACGGTATGAATTCTCAGTTTTTTGAATTTTTCAGCAACAGCCGGCCCGACTCCTTTTAAACTAGTAATATCCTGCATATAACCAGTATGCCACATTCGATAGTGCTATATAGTAACGGCTCCGTTAGTAAGTTCGAAAAGCGAAAGCGTGCATTCTGTGCAGACCACAAAATGTGCAGGCGTTCGGTCATCTGCATTATTAACTTTCAGAGGGCACGAGTCATGTACACCTGTCATATCAGATTTGAGGTCAACGACTATTCTTCCGAAATCTGTGACAAACAATTCTCCATCGTCATCAGTCGATACAACATTCATATTTAGGACTTTTTCACATTCAATTTCTTTAATGTATCCCTCAGGATGACAAAGAGTCTCTCTCATATATTCTCCTTATTTGATTCAACCATAGCTCAAATACGAATAAAAGTATAGTCTAGTAGAACTATACTTTTCTAAGTAGGTAGACGGTTGATGGACCAAAATAGGTTTTGGCCAATGGCTTCTGGAGTGATTTTTCTAAACTAACCAATACTGATTTGGGCAATATCTTTTTCAGAGTAGGTGAACGGAAGTTTGATACAGACAATACCTGCTCAACCTTGAATCCGGTTTGGGCTAACTGTTTTTTGACTGTTTTAGGATTGTGATTAACAAATGGAATGTCGCTTTCGTGAGTTTTGATATCAACAGGGTCTACTGGCATTTTCTGAAATTTAACTGCGTGCTTAATACGGTTTTTAAAATTACTATAGTTGGCAAATTCTATCAAAAAGTAACCATCTTTTCTAAGTACACGGTAGATTTCTTCGAAAGCCGGAACAGGATTTGGCAAGTGGTGGATAACACGTACTACCATGGCAAGATCGACTGTATCATTGTCAAACGGTAGTTTTTCTGCCTGTGCTAATATTGCATCAACTTTAGGTTTTCCTTTTAAAAAGTCCTTAGAAATATCCAATTGCTGTTGCGATGGTTCTGCAAGAGTTACTTTGTCGGCATAATCACGAAGTACTACAGAAAGTCGGCCATAGCCTCCACCGACATCTACTGCTTGCTTGAATTTCATATCTTTGAGCAGTCTTCTTATGGCAATTTCCTCGGCAGCTTGTTCGTAATCTCGTCCGTCCCAATAACGTAGATAGTTGTGTTTTGGGTCATTGTATTGATCTGCTTTGTTTAGTTTCTTCGACGTTGTTTTATTCATCTTTTTGATTCCTTACTTTGAAAAATGTATTCATATTTAATTTTTAGCCCTAAATTAATATCTAGAGGCATGAGTCGATGATGAGTGTAACATCATTTTACAAGTTCTACCAAAGCATTTACATTTTTGCCACGTCGAATTACGCAGTGACCAGCTATAAAGTCATCGTTGTCTAAAGTTGATTTTTCTAAAGGTAATTGAGAGCCATTTATGTATATCGCATTGCCTTGTAAAAATCTACGTGCCTCACTCTTTGATGATGCAAGGTCAGCGTCGACTAGTACTTGAGCTAGCTCAGTACCTGCTTGCACTGAAATAGTTAAGAGCTCAGTTTTTAGTTCTTTGAAATCGTTTTCAGTTAGTAGTTTATAGTCTTGACCGCCAAAAAGTGTCTCGCTTAATTTCTGGACTGATTGTGCCCTTTCCTCGCCGTGTACATTTTTGGTAACTTCGTAGGCAAGAGTTTTCTGGGCTAATCTATTACTACGTGCCTCTGCGTGTGATGACATTATTTCTTCGATGTCTTCTTTTGATAGCTCGGTATACACCTTCAGGTACGATTCAGCGCCTTCATCATCAATATTTATCCAAAATTGATAAAATTTATATACACTTGTTTTGGATTCATCTAGCCAAACTGCACCATCTTCGGTTTTGCCGAATTTTTTGCCTGTTGCTTTGTTAATAATTAACGGAAGCGTAATCACGTTGACTTCTGCTCCTCGTGCTTTGCGCACTAATTCGACACCAGACAAACAGTTGCCCCATTGGTCAGATCCACCTAGTTGCATAGTTACGTTGTAGTTATCATACAAATATAGGTAATCCATCCCTTGAAGTAATGTGTAACTAAACTCTGTATAACTAATTCCACTACCGTTTTCACCAATTCTCTGGGCAATATAATCACGTTGAACAAGTGGAGTCATAGAAAAATGCTTACCAATATCACGCAAGAAATCTAGGACATTCATGTCTTTCGTCCAGTCCAAATTGTTGACTAGAGTAAACTCTGAATCTCCGAATATTTTTTTTAGCTGCTTCTCAGCATTTGCAACGTTTACAGCTATTGTCTCAGTTGTTTGCATTAGGCGTTCTTTGTCTTTGCCGCCTGGATCACCAATTAGGCTTGTAGCACCACCGGCAAGTAATATTGCCTTCCAACCGTGCTTTATAAATACCTTGTCAAACATCATTGCCGCTAAATTACCGATTGCCTGTGAGTCTGCACTTGCGTCAAAGCCATGATAGAAAGTCTGTGTGTCCCCATCTAGTTTTGAGATGTCGTCTAATGTTGTCTGTTGGATAAATCCACGCCACTGTAATTCTTCTGATAATGTCATAGAAATAAGTATACCGTATTTCGTAGATCGCATAACGTATAAAAGCTCGGAATGGTAATTCTAATTATTTTCGCTAGCTGAGAAGAAACTGAGTAAAAATCAGTTATTCTTATATACGCATCAAATCCGCTTATATTTTGCTATACTAGTGGTTGATTAACTGGAGTTTTTGAAAAACCACATATGGCTGAAAAAAAGAAGGCTGATTTGTCTGGAACACGCAGGGTTAAAGGCAATAAATTTACTACTAAATCTGGCAAGACATTTAAAGTCAACAAGACACTGACTGAACAGGCTAAAGCAAGGCGTGATGCTAAAGCATTACGAAAAGCAGAGCGTAACAAAGGTCTTCCAAACGGTAGGATTAAACGTACTATCTACAAAATGCACCCTAAGCGTGTATATGCCTACTGGTTTAGTCGAGATGGGTTGATAACTGCACTGAAGGCTTCAGGAGTTGCAGTAGTTGTTGGATTCTTTTTACTGATTGCTTTATTCGCAT
>Ga0075163_10006574_pt1 | contig 15416 bp, 19 predicted proteins | sample JI1023141ADNA_FD_71478 | JGI IMG/M metagenome (GOLD analysis project Ga0075163, IMG submission 71478) | Wastewater effluent complex algal communities from Wisconsin, to seasonally profile nutrient transformation and Carbon sequestration -... | ecosystem: Engineered > WWTP > Effluent > Algae... | reverse complement strand
GCGAGACACTTTTGCCAGCGCCACGAAAAAGGCCACGTCCCTGCGGGAAGTGGCCTTTTGATTCACCTGGTGCCGGAAATAGGAATCGAACCTACGACCTCATCATTACGAATGACGCGCGCACCGCCTCGGCCGAACAACTGAATCCTTTAGGTTCAATCAGTTAGGCAGGCGGATTGCCCCGCTAGCGGCCCATAAGTGCGACATAAGCCATCACCGAGGGCAATACGTCGCACCGGATGACACAAATTCGACTTGGAACACTGAAAAAGCATGAACAGTGCTTCGTTAGTGTTCCTTATCACGAGGCGGAAGGGGGTCAACTTTCCCGATTGTGTCCTTACTACGAATCTTGCCATCAAGGCCCTTGGTCGTCAGTTCACCACCGCCTTGATTCTTGAGCATTTGACGACCAGCCTGTTCCGCAGTTCGTTGGGTTGTGTGTGTCGATGATGCTCGGCTTGCGTCGTTCCGCTTATTTACCCACACCCCATCAGCACGCTTGAAAATCGTACGGTCATTTGACTTACTCATCGGCCAACTCCTAGTTTGACTTTGAAGATACCGGCGACGCGCATTGCGTCGCCGGCCTTACCCTTTAGAGCTCCTGCCAAAGCTTTGTAACTTCCATGGCTTCTGCACTTAGCGAGTCAAGTGTGGCTGCACGACAACTGCTGACGGTGTAGACCTTGCCAGTAAATAGGTCGACAAACTCAATTTGGTCTGGGCGAATCTCCACACCATTTTGACGCATCACCCAATAGGCAATTTCAACTAGTCGATTGGCGGTTTCAGGTCGGTACTCCTCATTCCGACAGTTGAAGTAAATAATCCGCGTTTCGCCGTTTTCCGTTGCTTGCATATCAGGCGACAGCCTCAACTCCACGTCACCGATTTGCGCGTAGTACCTATGGTTAGGCACCGGCTTGAGCCGTCTATCCGATAACGGATTTCGCTCAAACGCATCCAGTACTCGGTAATTATGGTCACGCCGTGAAGGCTGGCGAAAACTTTGAATTTCAGCTTTCGTATCAACCAGCGCGGGCTTACCGGATTGAAAGTACCGGCGCATACCAGCAATCGCATGCTGGTAATACGGCGTACGGAATACCCTGTCACCTTTATCAGGGTACTTTTGGTCGTAGAGCATTTGCGCCATTTGTTGCAGTGGCTTGTCCAACATTTCAGCAGCTGACCGCACAGTCAATCGCGGACGCTTCTTCCTTGGCATATCAGCCATGGGGGTAATCCTCGTGTACGTTTAGGGATAGCCTGCCTTCGCAGACCGCATTGCCTTGCCTACTCCTGCTCCTTTGGCAGAAGTTGTCTGCGCTGAACACCGGCAGAAGGCTTCCCTTTGCGCAACGCGATATACCGCGATACGATGTCAAGTGTCCCTACCACGGTGACACTTGACGAGGCACGCCTCCAGTGAATGGCTGGGTCAGCGCCCATCCTTCCCGGACCGTGTCACAGCGACCAGTTCACGCGCTAACGTGGCTGGTCGCTGCGTCAAGTTTTGAAAGCGGTGTTTTAGTCCCGCCTTCGTTTATTCATCCTCGCCCATGATTTCCCCAGGCTCCAGAACAACCGCTCTACAGCGATTGGCGCAATGCGCCGGAACCTAGCCTGCGTCGATATATATGGTCGGTTCCCCACACGACCACTACATATCCCCCCAACGCAGGAGGTCTGGCACTAAATGTGCTATTGGCCAGACTTCGGGTTTGAAGCTACGCCGGCCGAACCGGCCTGTCAACGGGAAAACTGCCTTGAATTCTGGTACCCCGCTCTCGTTTATGTGGGAGACAGGTTGTGCGGCCGGTCACAGTTCTAAATTACGTGCCGAGGGTCTGGCCCCTCTAACAAAGTAGGATTTTTCCTACGTCTATCAGCGACAGAACCTGACAGACACGGGCCTGGCTGACCTTCATCCTGACCCTGCCCCCGGAAGCATGCCCCTGCACTGACAAGTAATGTCGCTCAGCAGAAGGATTCGGGTACGACCTTGAGCAAGTCGGTAGCTGGACCGGGGGCAACTATTCAAACAGGGACTTTGATATGGATGCTGAGTTCTTCGTAATCATGCCAGCCATGACCGGATGGGACGTTTACCACGGCATGGAAGGTCAAGGCTGGTTCGCCACATGGAACGATGCAGTAGTAGCTGCTGACGCAATGGCTGTGGCTCGACGTGATGCTGGCGATACAACCACTGCGGTCGTCGTCGAGCTAGCAAGTCGGGACACAGCTGTTGTCAGCATGTATGCGAAGCATGCTAGGGCTGCCTGACTAGATAATGCGCTCATGTACCCGCTCAAGGTGGGTTCGGCTTAAATTAACTACTGGACTCCACTTCACTCACTGCGAATAGCAGCCCAGCGCTAAAGTTGGTCGAATTTGCGTGGATGTCGCCAAGCCATAGTCAACAACCTTGTCACTAAGGCAGTAGACCGTATCGGGCGGAGCATACTCTTCAATATAGTAGTCAGCGCCAAAGAGTCTGCGTTTTTCCGGGTCTACAATTCTTGCGACGATGTATATTGAACGTTGCTTATCAGCATCAATGTACTTCCCATGTTGGAGCATTGCAGCGCGCAAGACTTGTGGAACTTCAGGGCCAGAAATGTGCTTCTGCACATGCAACGTCCAAACATAATAGCCATCCATGCACACGCTGTTCTCTGGGCAGTCCATAACTACATCAGGCAGGTACTGCTGTTTACGTGCGACCCCAAAGAAAGCGGAGTGTTCGTTTGAGAGCAAGTCTTTCTCATCCGCTGCTATCGGATGGCTCACAAGCAAAAATACTGATAACCAGACTGTTTTCATATGCGGTCTACGCCTGAACTACGCCGACCGTAGGGTCGATTCTGAAGCCGAGGATAACGAAACTGGAAAAAGCTAGTTATCCTGATATTGGTTTGGGTGGGATGTTTTGTTACGCCGAAGTGTTATCCAAACTATCCGCACTAAAATGTATGCCAAGACAGCATTTATCGTAAGAAAAAATCCGAAGAAGTAGTCCATTTGCTTCATGCTCAGGAGGCGCGGCCCGTACTTGGGCATGTACCACTCCCACATGGAACTCCATGGTTCAGTAATCGCAAACACATAGTTCAAGCCTTGCGCATAAGGCCCGACAACAATATCTGAGGTCAAATGGACCGCATATACGCAGATAGGCAGCAACAGCAAACCGACAAGCCACAAGCGTCGCGTTGCATGTTTTAGATTTTCAGTAAATGTGCCCATCGCGTCTACGCCTGAACTAAGGCAGCCCGCCCAGGCTAGCTACCCTGTCTACTCCGTAACTTTGCGGGCTCGACTTGGATGAATTGTTAGGCTCAAACGATATCCACTGCATGTCACTGCTCCGGACAACCCACACGCCGTTAATTCGCTCTAGCTGGGCAGTCCAGCCACTGCCACCAAGCCCGCCCATATAAGTGGAATACTCGACTTTGACACGCCAAGGAACGACACGATGAAATTTGTTAATGACTATCTGCTCTGCACGTTGGCCGTTTATGTAGATGCCATCGTAACGCCCCTTTGTGCAGTTGCTCCCGGCCACAACATTTCGTTTTGCACTTCTGAGTTTTGCTAATAGCTCAGGACGTGGGTCTTTGCCGAGAATGGTAAGACAAGAAGAAAGATAGGGATGCGGCGGAGAATCTAGAATTAGACTTACGACCGCTTCATCAGGAGCCGAACCGCATCCGGATAGCAATAGGGTAATCCCGACCAGTGCAAATCTTTTCATAAGCCCTAACGCCTCAATTAAGCCGACCCGCAGCAACGCGGCGACTGGGTGCGAATATAGCCGAAGGCGTGCACTCAGGCGCCGCCCGGATGTGGGTTCGGCTTGAATGAATTGTTAGGCCCCAGCCCGGAAGCATCTTGGGTAGGGCATGAATCATCGGTTGCCACGCATACGTCTAGTGGCTCGCCTTGAACCCCCGATGGGGAAACAGGTATGACGTTAAAACGCCAGCGCACTTCACCATCATCGTCAGGGGTGATGCCCACCCAACCCCAAGTTAGCGTGAGTGTTTGCGGTTTGATGATATGTGCAGCCAATGCGTGGGAAGGAAATATCTCAGAGTCCCTGACGCCCGCAATTGGTCGAACAAGGAAACCTTGGCGCTTGAACTTGCGGAAGGGTTTGCCCGTGAGGGTGACAACGATGAACCCAACGCCATCGCAACTATCCCCTGCGCCGATGTTGGGGAGTAAATCGACTGACGTTAGGTGAGCGGCAATGGGTGGGGCTGCCAGCGAACTAGTCGCACCCACATGATACGGCTGTGACAAGCCTAAACTACAGGCTGATGCGCCGTCTGGAAAAGCAGCTAGAACCCACAAGATTGCGACGAATGCTTTCATGAGCCCTAGCGCCTGAATTAAGCCGTGCCGCGATGCGGCATCGGGTTGAACAAATTTTTAGGTGCCATCGGCGTTGAGTGAGCAGCTGCGGCAAAGGTCAGGCGGGGTCTCGCCAACCGACCAAACGTTCTTAGTACTGTCATATCGAAAGCAAACGTCCCTGCCCGGAAAGTCTTTAAAGCTAAAGGCGATTGTCTGAGTGGTAAAGCCATCCACTTTGAACGTTGCGCTGTGCGCCATTTTTGCATCTAGGACAGCCCAAGCACCAAGCACACCCGGACGCAGAACGTCTACTTGCTCACCATTGCTGAATAAGATGGTGTGCACTGCGGCTGCTTCGCTAGGAGAGCCGCCTCTTATGCAAGCTAGAGCATCACCTTCCAAAATCGGCTTTGAACCATAGGCCGAAGGCGACAGAAGAACCAGCAAGACAATTGCGATTATTTTCATAGCACCTAACGCCTGAATTAAGCCGACCCGTACTGGATTGGCGCTGATGCCAATATTACCTAGAACCAGCCGAAGTCAGAGAGCCTAGTGCTGGTTCGGCTTAAATGATTTGTTAGGTCCCATCGCAGCGGAAAGCTGACGTTGCAAGTCTCGTACTTGCTGTTGGAGCTTGAATACAGGTCCTTGGCTCATAAGCAGAATGCCGAAGCCAAATGCCAGCATCAGCCACCCTCGGTCACCAATGCCGGCGTGTTTCGAGATTGCTGAGCCAGAAAATGCAACGACAATGATTCCTGCAACTACGGAAAGCGTGGATAGAACTTTCAGATTCATATACTTTTCCTTGTGGGGCCTAACGCCTGAATTAAGCCGACCCGCACTGGATAGGCACCGAAGCCGATGTTACCCAGAACGACCCGAGGTTAGCGAACCTGATGCGGGTTCGGCTTGAATGAATTTTTAGGCTGCCAGTTTGAGAGACCGCCGCAAGCGCCTTAAGTGGCGAGCGACGGCCGGCCACTCCCATGTGGATGGTGAGTCAAGCTCTGGGAGCGTCGCAGCCCATGCAAGAGCACGGCTCTCCGAATTGGCGGAAATGAAAGAGTCCTTGCTTGTCGGACGCAACTGCAGATAGACCCAAATCAAACCCCAACCATCAGCCCTATATCGATAAGTGTGGCCATTGCATTTAAGCGGGTCGAGTGAAACATAGGTATGGGCGAGCGTACCCCTCATATCTTGGTAGTGGACAGCCACGTGGACACTCCCGTCTATAGAGTCCCGCCTGGCCAGTGCGTAGGAGCAGAGTTCGTCAGACGACTGAAATGTGCGGAGTTCCTGCTCGTATGACGAGTACGCCTCGATTACAGTCAAAGGGCGCTCTTTGAAGATTGCCTCAGCAATTGCTTTTATCGCTGTATCAGGGATGGGGACTTTCATGGCAGCCTAACGCCTGAATTAAGCCGACCCGCACTGGATAGGCACCGAAGCCGATATTACCCAGAATCAACCGAAGTTAGCGAACCTGATGCGGGTTCGGCTTGAATTGAATCGTCTCCTTGACCGAGCCAACGGGCCAAATAAGGAATTAGCTCCTGCGCTGTGTCAAACGCGCGCCAAAGACCAGCCTCTTCAAGTGACGTGCGCTCGGGGCCTCCAACAATGAACTGCCCCCGGTCGCGAGTTAATGTGAACTCTCGCCCTGAGCCACGGAAGGCCACTAAGAAGTTGCCGAAGGAATCCGAGTACTCCCATCCGGAAGGCAACAAGTGCGCGGCGGCAAGCGTGGGAGCAAAGGGCCCGAGCGCGTGCTGAATTTCAGCCGGCAATTCAGTCATCGTCATTAGGGGCCTAACTCTTAGTACATCCCATCAGTGGGGTTCTACCAAATAGTACCCCGAGTTAGGCGCACTAGCGGAGAGCTAGTTGTCATTGCGCATCAACCGACCACGCCTATTACCTATCTCTAACGGAACGGGCTAAATCGGAAACGTAAATACTTCACAAAGTTCGCGAAGTTTGCTCTGCGCTAATGGTTCCGGCGTCGGATTCGGTTGCGACCATTTTTCGTCTGCCTCCCCTCCTGCGCCTTGTTTCGTCAGTCGATGTCCATGTAAGCGCGGATGCGCTCTTAGGCCCCTCCGCGACCTGACGCCATGCCAGTTCAGCTGCCCCCAATTTGTTCCCGACGAACAGCCGTATATCCGCCTCCCACTTGCCGCACCACATTTCGGCATATCGGATAGCTGTTTCATGCGTAGTAAAGAACAATCGCCGGGGAAGGCATTCCCGCATGACGTTCAAAAGCGGTACTGGCGTTGAGTACGGGTCGATTTGAATCAGCCCATACCCCCGCAGGCTAAGTCGCGTGCGGTCGCAATTCCATTGGAATCCGTCAGGGAGCATGGGCGGGATGCTATGAATCTCAGGTCTCAATACCTGAGAGCAGCCCAGCTAGTCTGGTTTGGCTTCCAGATTAAGCCATCCTGATATCCGAGATGAGGTAACGCTTAACTACTCCCCTCGGTGTAACTATCCTCTTTGCTTCTATCAAAATCTTTCCAGCTCCGCGGGTCTGCTGCGCATGATGCAACGACCAAGTCAGAAGCTGTTTCTTTACTGAGCTGACAATATCCTCAATCTTAAAAGAAACAGTTCTTTCTAGAACATCATCGTAGAACCTTCCGTAACCTGAAAGCATATTGTAACGAGTCACGTTACCTCTAATGTCAGTCTGAACTTCTAGCTCTGTTTTAAGCGAAACATTTTGAAGCGTTTCCGCATCTAGCCTGATTACTTCACCAAGCCTCTGCCGCCTTAGCGCGATAACTACATTCTCATCCATCTTAATCGGGCGGTGCGCTTGCTCAAGCGGAATTTCAAGAGCTTCTTCCATCTCCCCTATGAACGGCTCAATTCTGTCTGCCAGCTTTCTAACGTGCGGAGTCTCCGGCTCATACTCAAAATCTAGAGCCTTCGACCAAGTCCACTTGATAAGGTCATAAAAGGCTGCGGCGGCGATACTGACACCAATAGCCTCCTGGTTGGTTATAAGAAGCGTTACTACTTGCTCAAAGCTGCCTTTTCTAGATGGCAGGATAAATAGCTCTCCTCCTTCTATCCTGTGTCCCTTTCTCCTAACTTCCCCCTCATTAAGCAGCGCATGAGCAGTAATTGAAAGTGCCTTTGCGAAGCCTTGGAAGGAAAGTGCTGCGTCGTACATATCCAGACGTCCATCTACAGCGTCGCCATGGTGATATGAAATAACAAAGGTGATGGCAGTCAATTCTGTTTCCCCTAGCTATGAATTGAACGTTGATGCTTTCATTTGTTCAAAAGCGAAAATCTAGTGACAATTAGTACGATACAAATGACGTAAGTCACTCGACTTTTTGACTTATCAAAGAGCACCGCTTCCCCTTTATCTTCTTCTCCAGCTTCTCTGCAAACATACGAGCAATACGTTCTGCCCCAAACCCGAAGTTAACGAACACCTTCTCTTCCCAAACTTTCTTACCGTTCGGGGCATAGCAGACTACTCGACCTGACTCAAACGCTGAGGAGGTATCGAGCTTAATTTCCAGTACTCCGCTGGCGACTCCGGTTCGGGCAAGGTTGAAAGCCTGCAATAACGAACCTTCGAAATAGGAAACTTCTGACTCATCTAGCACGGCTCCAAGCTGTGGCGCAGCCCATGGGTTCTCCGCGTCTGGGACTATGAGTAGGTACTTCTCTGCTGGCTGCTCCTGGGCAATTGCCCCACTACTCAAGAGGAACAGCAATGCCGATAGTAAATATTTCACATTTTCCCCTTATCCCTATCCCCGACTGATTATCCATCTTTCTGAGCAGGTTGGTTGTGGCCCTCACACCGGAGTTGTGGTTTGTTGTGCCTTTGGTGATTAAACCAGATGAGTGTTCGGCGCTCCTACGAAGCAAAACCACGCCCAGCACTTCATACCTGCACCGTCAGACATGAAGCAATATCGTCGAGTTACCTTACACATGTAGCTCAATTTCGCGCTTGGCGAAGTAGCTCACGCCAACAACAGCCGACGACACGCTATGCGGCAGCAGCAAACACCGCATGCGCTTCACTTGCGCTGTGCATGTTGTTGCATACCTGTTCTGCCCATTAACGAACCGCTGGCAATCATCCACGCGCGATGCATGAGCGGACACATGCGTAATGCATGCGCCCGCACTGGTCACGCATACAAGCGGGTTGCGCTCGCAGGGATTGATGCGGATGAGGGCCATCCGCAACTGCTTGGAATCGATGAACTAGGCAATTTTGCAGGACCCGGTGGGATGCGATTTAAGCGACTTGCCGTACCGGCATTAGGGGTAGTCGCAGCGACGCGACAGGACGCGCGCCAGCGCGTTCCTGGTGGGTTCTAGACTGTATTGAAGACGGTATTGTCTTGACCCGGAACGGGTTTCAGTACCGACAATAAGATTGCAACTTCAATCCCGTAGTGGAGTAGCTTTTCAACTCGGTCTATGGGATTGATATCAACCTGCTTTTCCTACCAACGGATACGTATACCGTGCGGGCCGTAGGCCCGCACTGACCGACGGGTGCGAGGGGCGAAGCCCCGAGAACCCTGAGGTCTACACGTCACATCCCCTAATATCTTTTTATATAACGGAAGACAAGCTCACCCCATATTAGGGGATGTGACATTCCGGGCTTCATTCCTCTTCGGCAACATCACCTCCGGCTTCTGCATCCTTACGGCGCTTTACTTGCTGTCGATACTTTGCCGCTTGTCGTTCCCGGTCGGCACGGTTGGCATACCCCGTTATCGCCATCTGCTCGCGTTCTGCCCACTGCGCCAACTGCTGACACTTTGCATTCCAAGGGCATTGCATGCACTGGTCAGCGGGCGTCTTCGGTTGAATTAGCCCAAGACAATGAGGACGGTACGGTGCAAGCCCCTCGTCGGCCACATCAATGTCAGGCAACGTCGAAATATCCCCGAGCGCGCCTTGCACTACTTCATCCGGGAAATGGCGCTGTGCGCTTTCTAGACTGATGCGTCCTTTCTCCAGTCTATCTCGCAGTCTCGACCTCGGAGTCCCGATGTCTCTATGTGTCAACAAAGCCGTCAGCGCGCGCTCCTGGGCGGGGTCGCCCACATAGTTGCGCGCCATGAATCGACTATCCCAGCCATGACTAAGTATGGAATACCTACCGGCAATCGAATTTTCGATATTAAGACCATGTCGGATTGCCTTATGTTCAACCACAGCACCTGACTTGGCTATATAGCGCGCCCGACCTTTCCTTTTGCGCGGCTTTGGTGGTGGAAATAGGTGGTTCGGTAGTGGAACGCGCCTATACAGACCAACACCCATCAGTCGCTCGAACATTCCACTTATGAAAGCCGGATACGGCAATCCAAGCGAATCGGCAAACTGTCGCGCGCTGTATAGCGCGTTCATGTGGCCAATATCATTGGAAATGAAATCTGCATTAATAGGACACTCGTGGGGGACACTGTCGATATAGCGCCGATGGAATCGGTCATTAGCATCGACGTAGTACCGCGTGAAATCTTCGGTCGCCTCAATTGCACTCTTGTAGCCATATTCTGTCCAACGTGTATCCGCGCAATTTGGTTCAGCTGCGAGCACACGGGGATGTATGACGTCACGCAGTATGCGTGACTTGCTCTAGTAGCAGACGATTCTGGGTCGAGGATGCAGCCGCAGCGTCAATCCTGGACTTCCGCCTTTGCGCATCAGCGGCCCAGCGTACGTTCTGGTCAAGTTCAATTGGGATGGTCATGGTGATTACAAATGTAGTAGTGCATTGGCCCTATCAGCAGGGCCTTGCAATTAATTGGACATGGCAAAGCCAAAGTCAGTGTGCGCACCGACTCAGATTCACCACATGGAAATATGCAGCGCGCTAGCAACGCTGCGGCAAACGCTAAAGCGAAACCCGATGAGCGCTCATCGGTTTAGTACGGACGTTACATGTTCTGCAAAAATGCGTTGATGCCATTGTCGGGAATGCCTACAGCATCAACATGTGTAGCGACTGCGACTGCTTCCATTGCAAGAGCTTTGTCGACGAGTTCCTGACCGAAACGACGTTCTGCTTCTTCTTCCGAGATATTGACATCGAGATAGTCGACCAAAACTGTTGCCGGGTCGCGACCCGTTGCTGCTGCATCTCCAATACGCTGTTCGATGAGCTCAATCGCACGATGCTGAAAATCCTCGCCCCGATATTTATCCGCATCGAAGCGTGCATCCCAGCCGGCGAACAACGGATAGTTGTAACGGAAAGCCGGGTCAGCCCAAAGTTGCATTACATGCATTGCCATCCCGAAGCTGGTGAGCTGTGATGGACGAGGCATACGAGTGTTGCCGAGTTCATACCAATGCAGAACGGCATACTCGACATAGAACCCGTAGGGAATTGAAAGTTCGTCCACCACTTGGCGAGCGCGCCATACCTCCCTGGACAACGTAGGAGTCGCAATAAGTGGGTTGTACTTGCCCGGTGGGGGCGATTTCAGATTGAGGTTAGATGCCAGCTGACTGAGCCTGCGCTGGAGCTCTATGGCAAACGCTTCCGTTGCTGCCATTGGCGAAAGGTAGCCATGCTGGGGGTATGTCAGGGCGCGTACTTCGCTGTCACGCGCTACGGTTTCGAGTCCGACCAGTTCTGTCGCAACGGATTGCTCCGTACCTACTGCGGTTTCGGGGTCAGCCCCGCGAGCTTCGATGACCCGTTTCGCACGATTAAAACTATTACGGTAGTTCATGGTGTTGCTCCTGCTGTTGAGTGGAGCGCATATATCTACCCACAAAAATTGCTCGCGCAACATGTTTTGTACGGTAAGAAATGGCTCAAGCTGCCAACCCACCCCATCCCATCCCATTCATTTAATATTGTTTAATTTCAATAACTTAGACGTATTTTAGTTGCTGAATGGAAGATGAACGATTTCAGCAACCGAAAGTTCAAACAAAATCTATTTACGTGAATTGCGCAAACCGGCAACTCCTCGTATTAGAACCACGAAAGACACCACCTCTGGTGCCTGTATGAAGTTGGCTCCCGTGCAACGCTTGGCTCTTGCCAGTCTTAATCCTTGAGACAACGGCCGGGGTACCATCGCCCCATGGGTGTATCGCGCTCAATGGGCAAAGTACCTTTCGGCCTCCGGGATGGGGTGCTGTACTTTGTGTCTCAAGTGGAGACTGGGACAGCTTGCAATTGCATATGTCCTGACCCGACCTGCGCCAAGCCATTGGTAGCTCGGAATCAATACACACCCACGCGGCAGCGTGCGTATTACTTCGCCCATGCTACGCAGACACCGGGATGCGGAGGGCGTGAAAGCGCACTGCACAGGATGGGCAAAGGCATTGTCGAACGTGCGACGCGCATCATGCTGCCAGCATGGTCAGCATTGGATGGGGAATTTTCTTTTGCGTCGTCCGCAGCGACGCTGGCACCGGGTAGCGCGCAAGAGGTGACCGTGCTGGACGGACAGATGCGCCCAGACGTGAAGGTAATCGCACTTACCGGCCAAGCCTTTCTCCAAGCGCTTTACGTCGAAATCAAGGTCTCGCATGCAGTGGACTGGGCCAAACGTGAGCGCGTAATGAGCCACTGCCTAACCATGATGGAAATCGATATTGCGGACGTACCCGACGACGAGCTGCAAGACGAAACGGCGTTTTCCCACCATGTATTGGAACGCACCGATAACCGGCACTGGATTAATGTCGGAAACGCTGCTTTTTTGGCAAAAGCCCTCGGACAAAGAATTGTCCAAGTAACCAGTCAGCAAGTACGGGAAAAACGTGTTCCTACAAAGAAGGGGAATCAACTTATTTTCCAAGAGCAGGCGATGGTGCGGCACGATCCATCAGAAGAACACCCGATACCATTCTTTGGCGAACTAGCCAACACCATCAAAGACAATGTGCGCATCGATTACTTTGGCAACCCTCTGCCCTATGCGCCTGGACTTTACGTATCCGGATATGTACCCGGACGCGGCACCTACTATGACGATTCACACTACAAGACCCAACTGCGACCCATCGTGCAAGACACGCCTTGGAACGCACAGAAGACACTTCTTTGAGTAGAAGATTAGTTCTAGAACTGCGCTAGGCGCAATCGCTTTTAGGCGAATCCGAAGCGAACCACAAGCAGTTATTTAATATATTCTCATGAATCGCGTCTCAGACACTTCCCGCATTTTTCACAGGATTCCACATGGCACATCGTTCGTCTTTAAAGCCGATGCTCAACGTTAGTTTCGGCTCAGATGGCGATTGTCCATTGATAGGACGCCAAATACTTTCTTCCGTGGACTCGTCCAGCTTCTTCCACGGCCTTAGGGGAATGCGAGCCCCACTCGGAATCTATAACGCTTCAATCGCCCGAGTTTGTCCACGAGTGTCGCGTTACTGCAATGTGATAGAGCCTCTGTTTCGCGAGATTCGCATAGACCCTAAAAGTGAGGGGCCAGCGAGTCGTGCAAAAGTGGCTGACGCGTTAGAAGCGATGCTTTATGCGGCAGCGGAACACGTTGACGATATAGAAAATCTTGCATCAGGTTTCTTTCGGACACACCCGCTTGCAAAAATGGACAGCCGCTATCGCGAGCTCGCGAACCGTATTGATAAGTGCAAGAAGGTCACTAGCACCATAGCCAATAAAATTAAGCACGAGCAAGCTCGCGTACGCTTGTACGCACTGGAGATTCTGCATGTCGGCATTCCCACCACATTGCATGGATTCATTATTGAAGGTGTCAATGACGGTACAGTCGGGCCTCATCGCGCGGTTCATTCCACACATCCAGTATTAAGCCTGACAACTATTGCATGGGAGGTGTTGGAATTCGTTGCCGCGGTCAGCATGGCACTCGCGCGTTTTCTAGCAAGCTTTCCCAAAGTAAACGCCGAGCAACAGAAGTTGCAATGCACTCTTTTTGCCGACGCGACAAAAGCAGCCGCGAGATTGCCGACATACACATTCGGAGAGCCCCATCCGTTCTCTAGGACTTCCTTCCGGCTGTCTGGAGAAGAGAGTTGCGATGGCGCGCCCGATTCGGACATTTACGGCAGCATTCAAAGACGTTGGATTCAATCGTCGGCTATGGAATTCGGTGGTTTTGCTATGACTACAGAAGGCGACGGAGTATCAAAGTCTTTTGCTATGGTGAACCCGACGAATGTCACACTGGTTCATTGGCAGTAGTCTATGTAGACCCTAATAGTCCTTCTGGAATTTGCAATATGGACGAGACCAGCGAGTTCTCATATCGTGGAAAGTCCCTTGTATGGAGTGCGACCGAGCGGCTATCCACTTCGCCGCGATAGGAAACAGCTTCCTAGCGCGTGTCTAGGACTTCCCGTTGGTCGTTCTCGCTGCGCCCAACAACACATCCCGCAGAACCCAATGGGACGCGATTTGGCTGCACCGTATTTACACGCGTACTGGCGAACTTCAAGCAGCACAGCGCGCGCCGTAGCGCTTCTGGCAAGGTTTAATGATGTGTTGTGACTGTGACCGCTAGTCGCTCAGCTTGGCTACTGCTGCTGCGAGGTGGTCCGGAGCAAGATGGGCATATCGCAAAGTCATCTTGATATCAGCATGTCCTAGCAGCTCACGCACCGTGTTCAAATCCACACCCTTTGTAACCAACCTACTTGCAAAGTGGTGACGCAAATCATGGAAACGAAAGCTGCGAATCTTTGCTTGGTCAAGAAGGTTTACCCAAGACGACTTAATGTCATTCGGCTGAAAAACATTACTAGTGTCGCTACATTGCTCGCGCCAGTTCGTTAGTACAGTTTTCGCCTCTGAGTTCAAGGGAACGTGCCGTTGGCGTCCGCTCTTAGCTTGTTCGGCGCGCACGGTGATAATTTTTGCATTGAAGTCAATATCGTTCCAAGTCAACGACAACAGCTCGGCACGCCGCAATCCGGTGTTTATCGCAAGCAACACGACAGGAGTAAGGTGGTCGCAATAACCAGACTCTGGAATTACTTGCAGCAGAGCCTTCTTGCGTTCTGCACGCCAAGCATTGCCTGATGCTCGCGCATTAACCCCTCGCTGGTCACGTTCTGCCAAAGCACTGCGCAAACGGGCTTCTTCTGCTGGTATCAGGTACCGAATTATTTTGCGGGATTCGATAGTCTTGTTCTTGAGTCCAAGTAATGGATTCACGTCCAGCAATTTCCAGTCGATTGCCTTGGAAAGCGCAGCCCGTAATGCAGCCAAGTGTCGCGACAATGTTGCTTTGCTAACGGGGTTCCCTGTGCGATTACTGGCAGTGGTCAACCTACCCCGCCACCAACTATCAATCTTCGACTCGTCAATTTCAGCCAATGGGGTATCTAACAAATCGGAGAACGCTGTTTCTATCATCTTGACGCTGCGCGAGCCCGACCGGAGTTCCGTTTCAGCCCAAGGACTGTAGTGGTCATTTAGCAATACAGACAGGGTGCAACTGACAGGCTTGGCCTTGGCGATGCTGGGTAGCCCCTGCTGAATGACTTCGGCCATCGCTGTCGAGGCATGCGCCCGAGCTTGGTCCAGCGTCAGATGACCCAACGGCCCGAGCGTACGTCGCTTGCCGCGCGACCATTCGATTATCCAAGCCTTGTGCCCTGATGGCTGCACCCTGAGTATCAGACCCCTTACGGCCGTGTCCCTGAGTTCGTAAGGGCGCTCTTGGGGCTGTGCAGCAGTGACGATGCGCTTGGTTAGCTGCGTTTTCATGTAGTAGCGGGGCCGTAAGTGGGCCGTAAGTGGCCGATACGTCACGCTATCAAGGGGCCAAAAGCCATGTTTGGATACGGATTATCCTTAATGGCGACCTATCTTATTGAACCGAAAGGAGAAGTAGCTCTAGCCGCGCACGGTCTCGAAAGGCGAGACGCGGCGGACACGCGTGCCGACTCACATAAACAAGAAGGCCGTGCCCCCTGCGGAGTACGGCCTTCTTGATGAACCTGGTGCCGGAAATAGGAATCGAACCTACGACCTCATCATTACGAATGACGCGCTCTACCAACTGAGCTATTCCGGC
>Ga0075163_10006573_pt1 | contig 15416 bp, 9 predicted proteins | sample JI1023141ADNA_FD_71478 | JGI IMG/M metagenome (GOLD analysis project Ga0075163, IMG submission 71478) | Wastewater effluent complex algal communities from Wisconsin, to seasonally profile nutrient transformation and Carbon sequestration -... | ecosystem: Engineered > WWTP > Effluent > Algae... | reverse complement strand
TGGGCGCCACCGACAGCCGCGAGGCGCCCAGGCCCCAGGCCAGCCGCTGGGTGAAGGGGCCGGCGAATTGGTGGCGCTTGAGCGCGCCGACCTGCAGCGACTCCGTGTCGAAGACCCGCCGGATGGTTTCTTCCTCCGCCGTGTCGGGATCGTCGTAGAGCAGCACCTGACCCGCCCGGTAGTGGCGGAAGACACGGTCCTGGACCTGGGCGGTCAGGCGGAAACCCTCAGCTTGATCCAGGGCATAGAAGGGTTGGGCCAGCTCGACGCGGGCGCTGAAGCCGTCGAAGGCGTCGTCGGATCGGCGGAAGTAGACGTCGAAGGCCTGGTCGAGCTGGAGGTTCTCGCCCACCAGGCGGCGGTCGACGTAGGCCTCGCCCACCGACCAGGTGAGGGGCAGGACCAGCAGCCGCCCCAGCACCCGCTTGTTGCGCCCGAAGAGGTTGCGCTCGGTGATCTGGAGGAGGAGCTGGTCGATCTGGGTATCGGTGAACTGGAGGTTCCACTCCAACCGCAAGCTCCAGAGGTCGCGGGTGACCACCAGCAAGGACACCTTGTTGGGGTCCTTGGCGCGGACGGGCACCACCACCACCACCGAAAAGATCCGTAGATCCCGAAGGTTACGGGCCGTTTCCAGGGCGCGGGCTGCGTCCCAGACATCGCCCGGCGCCAGCAGCACTTCGCGCCGGACCGTGGCGTCCACGGTCAGCCAGTGCAGGTGGTTGGGGAAGGTGGGGAAGGGCTCATCCTCCGAGAAGACCTCGCCCCGGGCGAGGTGCACGGTCTCGATGACCTTGCCGGCCGGGGCCAGCTCGGGCTCGAGTCCCAGCTCCGCCATGGCGCGCATGGCCTGGGTGGCCTCGTAGCTGCGGGTGTCGTCGGCGAGGGCCGGGTGGGCGAGGAGGGCCAGGACGACCAGGGCGCGTATCACCGCCACCTCCGAGGGCAGGCCACTTCCTGGGCCGCCAGAAAGGCCACCACCGGGGCGGGGAGCGGCGCATGGACGGTGATTCGACCGCCCGTGACCGGGTGGGTGAACGCGAGCCCGCCTGCGTGCAGGCCGATGGACCCGGGCGCCGCCTCGCGAAAGGCCCGGTCGAGATCGTTGCGCCGGCCATACTCGCGGTCCCCCACGATGGGGTGGCCGCGATCGGCCAGGTGGACGCGGATTTGGTGCAGGCGGCCGGTCAGCAGGTCGCACTCCACCAGCGCGGGTCCGCGGGGCGCGGAGGCCAGCACCTTGTAGCGCGTCTCCGCCGGCTGCGCGCCCGGGCCGCGCACGACGGCCTCTTTGCGGCCGCCCCGCCGCACCTCGGCCAGCGGCGCCTTGATGGTGCCCTCGGTGGGGTTGGGCACGCCCTGGGTCACCGCGAGGTAGGTCTTGCGCACCGAGCGATCGGCAAACTGCGCGCGCAGGCCGTCGTAGCCCGCCGCCGACAGGCCCACCACCAGCAACCCGCTGGTGGGGCGGTCCAGGCGGTGGATCAGCCCGAAGTCGCGGGCCCGCCCCAGGTTCTGCAGGGTGGTGCCGTGGGTGGCGAAGAGCGCGTTGAGGACGGTGTCGTTCTCGTGGTCCACCCCCGGCTGCGTCACGACGCCGGCGGGCTTGAGCACCACGAGGAGGTGCTCATCGGCGTGCAGGATCTGCAGCGGCACGGCGGCGTTGGGAATGACGGAGAGCTGGGCGGTCATGCGGGGGGCATTCTGGCCGAGGGCGGCCTGGAAGGCCAGCGCTCCGGGAGAGGGGGGCGCATGCGGAGAGATCTTCAATCAAATCAAGTGGTTCGGGGATGCGGGGGCCCCGTGCTTTGCGATTCAGTTGTGGGTGTAGCTGCGCTCGGCCATGGTCGCCTGGTTGGCGCCGTCGCCCGCGAATTGCGCCTTCACGTTCCAGTGGTTGGTATTGCTGGGCAGCACGATGGACACCGAGGTGCTGGGGTTGCTGCCGTTGTTCACCACCCAGGTCTGGCCATTCACCGTCATGGTGATGGGCTTGGCCAGCCGCTTGCCGTCCGACTTCCGCTTGACCTCGACAAAGACCACGCCGTAGTTGCCGCCGCCATGGGCGTCGAGGGCGCCCCACACCAGGTTGCTGAGGACAATCTGCGTAATGCCCTTGATCATCGCGAAGTTGGCGGTGTCGGTGGCCGCCACCGTCGTGTTGTCGCCCGCAAAGCGGGCCGTCATGGTGTAGGCGGCCTGGGAGAGCTCAGGCACGCTCCAGCCGAAGGCGGCCTTGCCCTGAGCGTTGGTGGTGGCGCTGCCCATCAGCAGGTTGTTGACGCCATTGGGGCCGCTGAGGGTGAAGCGCACCAGCTTGCCGGCCACCGGCTGGCCGTTGGTGGTGACGAGGGTGGCCTCGACGGTGCGGGTCTCACCGGGCACGGCGGCCGCGTTCTTGGCGGTGAGCTGGACCGCGAGCTTGGCCTGGGGGCGGGCGGCCTGGGCCCGCCGGGCGTTGCCGGGGGGGCCGGCGTGGCTGGTGGCGGGCACCTGGGGCGCGAGCAGGGCGAGCAGGAGCGCAAACGGGGTGAGGGACTGGGACATGGGAGCTCCTCGTGCGAAGGGTCCGCGGACCCGGATTCTGGGCGGCCCGATCGAAGCGACCGAGGCGCGATGGGTGGCTGTCTTGGGCGACCTGGCGATTAGACCGCGCCCACCGACGGCGGTGACCCCATGAGATTCTCCGATCGGTGAAATCAGATCCATGTGAATCTAACCTCATGAAATGATTGTGGTTATCGAGGTGTAAAAATGCGTGATGTCTGTTCGCGCCGACCGTCGAAACCGACCGTCAGGACCGACTGTCGGTGAAGAGTTCTCCAGAGAGACCCAATACACCGAAGTCGGGTTCGATTGTTCTCCGGTGCTGCGGTGGGCGGGGACCCAGGTGGATTGGGCGCTTGATTTCGCGGGTCCGTGGGGGCGGCGCCCACAATTCTGTTGACGATTCCAGTGGTTGGGGCCATGCAAGCCGGCGATGCGCTGGTTGCTGCCCCTCCTGTTCGCCGTGCCCGCCGCCGCCCAAGACGGTGGGGTCCTGGAATCGCTGTATACGCTGAGCGAAGCGGATGGGGTGCAGACCTGTACGCCCCGCGGCGCGCTGGCGGCGCTGATGGGGGAGGCCCCGGCCTGTGGGCTCGACTTCATGGCGTGCGAGCGGGCGCCCGGCCTCATTCGGGGTGAGGCGGTGGAGCCGGAGTTGGTGGCCACCCTGGTGGCGCTGGTGGGGTGGGACGCCGGTCATTGGCAGGCGCAATGTCCGGGCGAGGGGCCGCACTTCGTGCACCAGACCGGGATCCTGGGCCTGGCGGCGTTGGGTGGGCAAGCGCCGCTCGACGCGCTGCTGGCGCTCACCACGCCCGAGGCGCTGCCCGTGGTGGGGGAGAACGTGCGGCGGCAGTTGGCGGAAGCGCTGACCTGGCTCGATGACCGCGCGGCGGCGCCGGCCCTGGGGCGATTGGCGGCGCTGGCCACCGGCAACCCCGACGCGCGGCCGCCGGCGTTGGTGGGGCTGGGGCGCTGGGGTGATCCCGCGGCAGTGGCGGTCTGCACGGCGGGGCCCGAGTACGCGCCGCTGGGCGCGACCTGCCTGGACTATCTGGCGGCAGTGAAGGCCGAGGGCGCCTTCGAGGCCATCGAGGCCGGTGCGGCTGCCCATCCCGAGGCCGCGGCGCGGGCGCTGGGCCGGTTGGGGGATGCGCGGGCGCTGCCGGTGCTCAAGCGCATGGCCGGCGCGGCGGACCTGTCCGTGCGGCTCGCGGCCCAGGTCAGCTTGCTGGAGCTGGGGGACGAGACCTTCCTGGGATCGCTGACCGCCGCGCTGCAGGCGCCCGAGCGGCTGCGCCAGGAGCGCATGAAGCGCATGAAGCGCCAGCCCAAGCGAGTACGCCGGCCCACCCGGACACGCAAGGGCCGCAAGGTGCGGGTTCGGCCGCCGGCCCCGCCGTCGGCCAAGGCCACGGCGGCGCTGATGAAGGAGTTGGCGGCGCTGGATTTGGCGACCCGGGTGGCGATGGAGTGCGGGCGCTTGCACGCGGCCAACGAGCGCATCGACAAGGCGCTGCGCAGCGCCGCTGCCGCGGAGAACGAGGTGCGGCCGCAGGCGAATACCGCGGCCCTCATCGCGCTGGCGCAGCGCGGCAATCTGCAAGCAATTCAGCAGGTTGCAGGCATGCTGCCCACCTCGGTGGATCCCGTGCGCACGCTGCTACTGGAGGGGGCGGGGGCCCTCTACCTGGAGCCGTGGCAACCCACGACACGCCGCGGGCTGGGGGTGATCGCACACCGCACCGTGCTGGAGGCGCTGACCGCGCTGGCCGACGAAGCGGAGAGCCACGCCCAGCGTGCGCTGGCCTTGAGGGCCGCCCTCAGCGTGCGCCTGGCCATGCGGCCGCCACCGTAGGCCGGGCCATTTTTCTCTAACAATCCGGGAGGTTGTCGCGGATCAGATCTGCTCGGTGGTGGCGAAGTGCACCTTGGCCACCTCGCCCAGGGCGGCCTTGCCGTGCTCGGCCACAAAGGCGCGGGCGGAGGCCAGGGTGGGGGGGCCGGCGCCCGGGTGCAGCTTGACGCCCACCCGCCGTGAGAGGCTGTGCAGGCCGCGCAGGTAGGCGGCGCGCGCCAGGATGCTGGCGGCCGCAACCGCTGGATCTTCTTCGGCTTTGGGGCGCATGGCCACCCGCGTGGCGCGGCCGCGATCGCCCAGGCCGCGGCGGATGACGTCCTCTTCGGCGAAGCGATCGATGAGCACCCAGTCGGCGTTGGGGGCGCGCTCCAGCAGCGTCTCGATGACGCGGCCGTGGGCCCAGGCCATGAGGCGGTTGAGGTTGCCCATCCGCGTGTGGAGCTCGTTGTACTTCACCGGGCTGATGACGATGACCTCGGTGGGGCCCAGGGCCAGGATGGCCTGCTCCATCTCGGGCAGGCGGCTGTCGGCCAGGGCCTTGCTGTCGTCCACGCCGAGGGTGTGCAGCAGCTCCAGGTGGCCGCGCTGCACCACCACCCCGGCCACCACAAGCGGGCCGAAGTAGTCGCCTTTGCCGGCTTCGTCGGTGCCGATCCAGGCGGCGGGCGGGGGCTGCGGGTGTTGCCGCAAGGCGCGGTGGTAGGGGCGGGCGTCGGGTGTCAGGTCACCTAGCAGGCCGCGCCAGACGTCGGCCTCCTTGCCCTGCAGGAGCAGCTTGCCCGAGGTGTAAAACGTGGCGTTGCAGTCGGGCCCGCGGGCGTTGAAGAAGGCGTGGGGGGCTTCGGCCATCTCGAAGCCGTGCTCGACAAAAAACGCTTTGATTCCGGGCGCTTCGCTCGCCGGGATCTTGAGCGTGTAGGTGCTCGCCATCGCTAGCCGACGCCGTTTTCGCGCAGGCGCTCGGCCAGCACCTCGTGGGCCGGTCGACCGGGCTGGCGGCCATCCAGGGGGCCCAGCAGCGCGTCGGGGTGCGGGTGCAGGAAAAACGGCATGCTCAGGCGGCCACCGTCCTCGGATGAGGGGTTGATGACGCGGTGGGTGGTGGCGGGGAGCTGACCACCCGTCAGCAGCGCCATCATGTCGCCGGTGTCGCACACCATGGCGCCGGGCGGGGCGTCGATGTCGAGCCACTCGCCCTCGCGGGTGAGGAGCTGGAGGCCCGGGCGCGTGGCGGCCGGCAGCACCGTCAGCAGGTTGATGTCCTCGTGGGCGGCGGCGCGCACGGCGCCCACGGGCGGCGGGCCATCCACGTCGGGGTAGTGGATGACGCGCTGGATCGAGTTGCCGTCTTCGACGAGGTCGAGCAGGGCCGTCGGATCCACCCCCAGGAAGCGGGCGATGGCGGCGAGCAGGCCGAGCGCAAACCGCTCCTGGGCCGCGAAGAGGTGCCGCATGGCCCCGGCAAAGGCGGGCACCTCGGAGGGGAAGGCGTTGTCCGCCATCAACCCGCGCACCCGGAAGGGGTGGTCGTGGGGGAGGTCGCGTCCAACGTGCCAAAACTCTTTGAGATCCATGGCGTTTTGGCCGCGGGCCCGTTCACGACCAAAGGGCGTGTAGCCCCGCTGGCGCGCGCATTCCGGGCGCTCGTAGAGGTGCTTGACCTCCGGTGGCAGAGCAAAGACCTCCCGCGCGGTGGCGTAGGCGGTGTCGATGAGGTTGAGGTCGACGCCGTGGCCAGTGACCACCACAAACCCGTAGCGCGACAAGCTCGTGCCCAGGCCCTGGACGAAGGTGGCGCGTGCCACCCCACCCTGGTGGTAGTCGGCGAACTCGAGGACCGGAATCCCTTGCTTGGCGACCATGGCTCCATCCCAGCCGAACGGGGCGCACGCTAGGCGGCCGGGCCGGCGGACGCAAGGGGCGGGCGCTCAGGGCGGCGGGGCAGGCGGGGGCCGGGGCCTTGCGCGCGTCGGCCGGGGTGCATGCGAGGTCACCTGCGGGCGCGGCGCTCCCGGCCCATCTGGAGCCGCAGGCGAAAAAGCTCCTGGAAGGTCTGCACGATGCGCCGGGTGGAGGTGGCCTTGGAGTGGCCGGCCGTGCGGTCGTGCACGTTCATGAACACCGACTTGACCCGGAAGCCGCCGCGCTTGGCCCGAATGGGGATCTCGAGGTTGAGCAGGAAGCTGTGGGAGCGGGCGCCCAGGGTTTCCAGGACCGCGCGCCGCACCAGGTAGATGCCCTCGGTGCGGGCCCGCGTACCCACGATGACGGTGGTCAGGCTGCGCAGGCCCAACGACAAAATCTTGCGTCCAATCGAGTATTTGCGGTTGCGGTAGAGGGAAGTGATGAGGTCGGCGTCCTCGGCCACCGCGAAGAACTCGAGCAGGTCGTGGGCGTCGATTTGGCCATCGGCCGGCATGATGGTGACCCAGGTCTTGGTGGCCTGAGCAAAGCCCGCGAGCAGCGCGGCGCCCATGCCGCTGTTCTGGGCCAGGTGGACGGCCACCACCTCGGGGGACTCGGCGGCCAGGGCGTCGATGAGGGCGGGGGTGCCGTCCCGCGAGCCGTCGTCCACGATGATCAGCTCGGGATCGGCCACGTGGGCGCGCAGGAAGGCCAGCGTCTGGGCCACGCAGGCGGGCAGGGCGTCCTCCTCGTTGTAGGCGGCCATGACGATGGTGAGGCTGGGGAAGCGGGCGGTCATGGCTGCTCTTGGGGCTCGGGGGCGTCGGTGTCGGGGGCGTCGCTGGCGAGAGTGTCGGGGCCATCGCTGGCCAGGGTGTCGGGGCCATCGCTGGCGAGGGTGTCGGGGGCCAGCTCGTCGGGGGCCAGCTCGCCGGCTTCGGTGGCGGGCGCCTGGGCCTTGCGCGCGGCCACTTGACCCTCGGCGATGGGCAGGCGGTCAGCGCAAATCGGTACGTAATCCGCGCACTTGCCGTAGGCCACCACCGCCTGCTCCCACTGGCCGGTGACCTCGTAGCAGCGGGCGAGGCTGTAGGCCACGTGGGCGGGAATGCGGCCGGCTACGCGGTTGTCGGCGGCCTCGACGGCCTCGTCGCAGCGGTCCTGGGCGGAGATGGCGCGGGCGAGGAAGAGCCACATGTCCGGGCGCACATTGGGCAGCGCCACGCCCTTGCGCAGCACCTCCTCGGCCTCGGCGGAGCGGTCCACCTCGATCAGCCACGCGCCGAGGCCGACGTAGCCGTAGTCCACCTCGGGCTGCTCATCCACCATGGCGCCAAACAGCGTGCCGCCGGTGCGCCACACCGGGATGGCGCGCTCGGTCTGGACCACCGCCACCACCAGAGCCACGCAGGCGATGCCCACCCCCACCATGCGTGGGATAAGGCCGCGGAATGCATGGTAAAAGAAGAGCAACAGGCCCGGCAGGCCGATGACCAGCCAGCGGTAGTAACCCGGCCAGCTCTTGACGGCGATGAGGGCCACGGGCACCAGCGAGGCCATCCACCAGGCCAGGCCCACGGTGGCGATGCGGCGGCCCTTAAACCAACACCAGAGGCCCACGGCGCCCAGGAGGCCCGCGGCGACGCTGTAGAGGGTGCGGACCTCGGGCTGGAGGGCGGCCAGCCAGAGGCTGAGGTGCTGGAGCGAGCGGTCGAAGGGGGCGAGGGTGGTGACGAAGGAGCGCATCCATACCGGGGTGAGGGCGTTGAGGGCCTCGGGGCTGTAGGCCACGCCAGGGGCGATGCCGCCGGTGAGGGCGTTGCGGCGCAGGGCGAGGTAGAGGCCGAGGGCCACCACGCCCGCAGCCACGGCGGGCCAGTGGATGCGCTGCCAGGGCCAGCCTCGACCCGCGCGCCCGTCGGCCTCCCCGGCCAGCCAAACCGCGACGGGCACAAAAACCAGGCCCGCTTCCTTGGCCAACAGGGCGCCCAGCAGGCAGGCGGCCGTGCCCAGCCAACGCAGCACGCTCATGCGCGGGGCGCCGGCACAGGCGATGGCACCGGCGCCGAACAGCACTGCGAAGATCTCGGAGCGGCCGTTGACCCAGGCGGTGGCCTCGGCACAGGCCGGGTGCGCGGCCCACAAGGCCGCCATGGCGAAGGCCGCGGTGGGGGTGGCGAAGCGCAAGAAGGCCCGGAAGAGCACGAAGGCCGCGAGGGCGTGCCAAACGACGCTGCTGAAGTGGAAGCCGGCGGCTTTGCGGCCATAGAGCTGAAAGTCAATCACAAATGACGCCAAAGCGATGGGGCGGTAGGTGCCCACGGCCGCCTGTTCGCGCTCGGCCGACCACATGGCGTCGTGGAGGAAGACGTCGAAGAGGGAGCGAAAGTGGGTCAGGCGATCGCTGGAGACCAGGTTGTTGACGTCGTCCCAGACGAAGCCATTGGCCACCGAGGGCAGCCATACCAGGAAGGCGAAGCCAAACAGGGCCGCTCCGAGGACGGCGGGGGAGAGATCACGGGTGCGTGTGGTCAGCGTCATGGCGGCGCATCGTCGGTCGGGTGATCGCCGCGCGCAAGAGTCTCTTTTTCGAGCCGGTCTGCATGGTTCCAGAATGAGCGGCACCCTGTGCTAGAGTGCCCGGCGTTTAAGGAGAGGAGGCGCGCTCCATGATGCGCAGGATGTTCTGGTTCGTGTGGGTCCTTGGGTTGGCGCCGGCGCAGGCACGCGTGAACCTCGTAGCGCCCAATGGCACCACCTTTCGGGTTGAGGACACGGCGGGTGGCCAGCTCACCGGGCCAGCGGTCTTCGGGGGCGGCTGGCCGTCGCTGTGCGTGCGCGTGTGCGCCGACTGCGATACCAGCTGTGCCCCCGCCGACATTTACGATGTTGCGGGCGCCGCCTCGCAGCCGGAGCTGAACCAGACGCAGCGGGCCATGGGTGCTGTGCGCCTGGGCGGGTTGCTGGTGCAACGGCGCATCTACGTGCCCTCCGCCGGCCAGGCCAACGCCAACGGCTTCGTCCGCTACGTGGACAGCCTGACCAACGACACGGGGGCCCCGATCACCGTGGCGGTGCGCATCGGCACGGTGGCGGCGGGCGGCGGCGGCATCGACGATGCGGCGGCCACGCTGTGGCGGACGCACTCCGACGACGCAGTGGCGGCCTCCAGCGACCGGTGGTTGCTCACCGACGACGACGATCCCGAGGGCGGGGCGGCGGCGCTGGGCCTGCTGGTTTTTGGCTCGGGCGCCCGCTTTGCGCCGGTCCACATTGGGGCCGATCTGCTGGAGCCCAATCGGCCCGGGGCGCTGACGTGGGAGTACCGCAACGTCACCCTCCAGCCCAACCAGACGAGCGCGTTTTTGACCGCCGTGGTGCACGAGTCCACGCGGATCAACGCTTTGGACGAGGTGGAGCACCTGCTGCTGGCCCAGCCGGTGGATCTGCTGTTTGGCCTGGATCCGGCGGTGCGCCGCGTGATCGCCAACTTCGACGTGGACCCCGCCAATGCCAGCCCCATCGCCGATGCGGGCGGCCCCTACAGCAGCACCGAGGGTGCCGAAGTCGCGCTGTCCGCGGTGCGGTCCTTTGACGCCGACGGCGGCGCGCTGCAGTACGCTTGGGATCTGGACGGCGACGGCGACTTCGACGACGCCCAGGGCGCCAACACCCTGGTCACCTTCCGCGACGATGGCGTGTACCCGGTGACGGTGCGGGTGGTGGATCCGGGGGGCAAGTCCGACGTGAACCTGGCGGAGGTGTCGGTGCGCAATGTGGCGCCCCGCATCGACGGCGTGGTGACCGACAGCCCCATCAACGAAGGGGCCGACTTGTCCGTGGACGTGCGCATCACCGATCCCGGCCAGGATGTGGTGGTGTTGGACTTCGACTGGGATGGGGATGGCAGCTACGACGAAGTGGATGTGGCCGACCTCCAGTACACCCACCGGTATCCCCAGGACGGGGTGTTCCAGGCGCGGGTGCGGGCCCGGGATGACGACGGCGGCGAGGCGGTTGCCGCCTTCGAGGTGGTGGTGGGCAACCGCCCACCCCAAATTCAGCAGTTCTTTGCGGCCAGCCCAGTGCTGGAGGGCAGCCAGGTGGCCGTGAATACGGTGGCCTCTGATCCCGGCGGTGATGTCATCACCTATTGCTACGACCTCGATGGCGATGGGCAGTATGAGCAGTGCGGCGTGAACCTCCAGGCCACCTCCACTGTGTTTACGGATAACGGTCTCTACACCATCCGGGTGCGGGTCCGCGACGCCCAGAACGCTGAGAGCACGCGCGAGTTCCAGGTGTCGGTGCTCAATGCCCGGCCGGAGATTCGCGGCGTCACCAATTCGGGCCCGGTGCTTGAAGGCAGCCCGGTGGTGATCGACGTGGATGCCCGGGATCCCGGGGCCGCCGACGTGTTGGATTTCTCCTTTGATCTCGATAACAACGGCCTCTTCGACGATGGCGCCGTCAACCAGGCTGATCCCTTCGTGGAGCACGTGTTTCGCCAGCAGGGCGAGCACATCGTCGGGGTGCGCGTCCGCGACGATGATGGCTCCTTTGCGGCGGGCAGCACCGCGGTGACGGTGACCAATGCACCGCCCGTGGGCCGGATGATCGTCCCCCAGTTTGTGCTGGAGGGGCAGTCGTTTGAGGTGAGCGTGGTGGCCACCGATCCCGGCGATGACATCCTGACCTACAGCTGGGACTTCGACGGCGATGGCCAGTTTGAGGTGCGCAACAGCCGGCAAGCGGTCCAGCAACACACCTACCAGCAGCAGGGCATCTACACCCTCCGGTGCGTCATCTCCGATGGGGACGGCGGCGAGACCGAGGTGAGCGCGCAGGTGCGGGCCCGCAACGAGATCCCGGCGCTGCAGGTGGATCTGGAGAGCCCGCAGCCCGAGGGCGCCGAGGTGGTCATTCGGGCGCTGGCGATGGATCCGGGCGGGGACCGGCTGGCCTACAGCTTCGATGTGGACAACGACGGCGCCTTCGAATTTGAGAACCAGGTCGAGCCCTTCGTGCGCTGGCGCTTCCCCGACAATGGCTTCTACACCGTGCGCATCGTGGTGGACGACGGCAGCGACGTCATCGACGCCACCCGCGAGATTGAGATCACCAACGTGGCGCCCACCGTCCGGCTGTCCTCCAACTCGCCGGTCAACGAAGGCCAGGAAATGGTCTTTACGGCGGAAGTGACCGATCCCAGCCCGGTGGACACCTTCACCCTGCGCTGGACGGTGTTGGGTGAGGTGCGTGAGGTGGTGGTGGCCGCTGCCGAGGATCTGATCATCCGCTTGCCGGCCACCGACGACGCCATCTTCAACGCTCAGGTGGTGGCGGTGGACGACGATGGTGGCGAGAGCGATGTGGCGCGGGCCCAGATGATTGTGGCCAATGTGCCGCCGAGCTTTGTGCCGCTGGGTTTTGTCCGCCCGGCCACCGAAGCGGTGCCCTACAACCAGATCGTGCCCGCGCAAGATCCGGCGGGGGACGCCGATCCGCTGCACTTTGGCCTCATCGACCCGCCCGCTGGGGTGGAGATCGACGAGAACCAGGGCCTGATCACCTGGGTGCCCACCTTCGACCAGTTCCTGGCCAGCCCCATCACCATCACCATCACGGTGACCGATGGCGATGGCGGCAGCGCTCGCACCGATCTGGTGGTGGAGGTCCTGCCGGAGGATGTGGACGGGGACGGGGTGCCCGATACGTTTGAGCGCAACACCTGCAATGCCGACGGCTCCGTCTGCCTCGATCCCAGCGATCCCTCGGACGGTGAGGCCGATCCCGACCAGGACGGCCGCGACAACCTGACCGAGTGGGTGGATGGCACCGATCCCTTTGTGTATGAGGGCGCCAGCATTCCCATGCTGATTGCGCCGGCCAATGGCGCCCGGGTGGAGACGCTCACGCCGACCTTCCTGGTGAGCGCCGTCGCTTCAGATCGCGACGACGACGACCTGTTTGTGGTCTATCAGATCTTCGCCGACGCCGAGCTGACCGAGCAGGTGGTGATCAGCCCGCCGCAGCTCCAGATGCCCGATGCGCAGCAGAATCGCTGGACGCCGGATGCCGGCATCTTGTTGGAAGACAACAACTATTACTGGCGGGCGGCGGCCATCGGCAACGACGTGCAGAGCCCCTGGACCGAGGCCTGGCGGTTCCGCACCAACGCCACCAACCAGCTGCCGAGCGCCCCAGTGCTCGACTCGCCGGCCAATGAGAGCGTGGTGGACACCGTCGCCCCCCAGCTGCGCGTGCTGCCCGCGGTGGATCCCGATGGGGACTCGCTCATCTACAAGTACCGGATCTACCGCCGCAACGGTGAGCCCTTCACCAACGGCGTGGGTCAGGCCGGCGACGGCGCCATCATCTTCGACACCAGCGCGGTGGGTCTGGCGGAGAACGGCACCTTCTTGTGGGATGTGGTGGCCGAGGACGAGGCCGGCGGCCTCTCGGAGCCCAGCGAGCGCTGGAGCTTCACCATCGATACCGACAACCAGGGGCCCTCGGTGCCCACGATCGTGGCGCCCGGCGCGGGCATGCTGGTCAGCTCGCTCACGCCGGAGTGCATCGCCAACGGCGTGCGCGACGACGACGACACCGAGGTGGGTTATGTCTTCAGCGTTCGCGAGGCCGGGGCTGCGGACTTCTTGCAGGTGAGCGATCCGGTGATTGTGCCCTTTGGCATGGACGCCCAGTGGTCGCCCACGGTGCCGCTGGTGGAGGACGCCGATCACACCCTCGAGGTGTTTGCCATGGACGACGGCGGGGCCGTCTCCGACTCGGCGTCGGTGACCTTCTTCGTCTCGGCGATGGACAATGCCCCCCCCAAGCCGGTGCACCAGACGCCCGCCGACGGCGGCAAGGTCGTGCAGCGTGATGCCTGCATCACCTGGAGCGTTGTGGCCGATCCCGAGCGCACCGCGGTGACCTACGTGGCCACCTACTGCACCGAGCAGGGGTGCGGGACGTCGCTGCCGCTGGTCAACACGGGCTTCTGTTTGGGTGATCGTGCGGAGCCGGGTCTCACCTACGAGTGGCAGGTGGAAGCCTTCGACGAGGCCGGCAATGGCTCGGGCAAGACGGACGCCTGGAAGTTTGTCGTGGAGGGCGGCGGCGCCAGCGACGGCGGTGGCGGCGACGAGGGCTGCTGCAATGTGGTGGGTCGCGGCGGCCCGCCGCCCTGGATCGCGCTGCTCGGCCTGCTGGCCCTCGTGCCCCGGCGGCGTCGTCGATGAGCGGCGCGGGTCTGCGGGTGGCCTACTCGCGGGTGTGGGCCGTGTCGTTCCTGGTGCTGGGAGGCCTGTGCGCGGCCATCAACCTGGTGGTGGCCAATCCCATGGGGCTGATCCCTGGAATCGTCTGTATTGTCGTGGGGTTGGGCTACCTGGCGCGGCCCTACTTCTACCTGGAAGGCAACCAGGTGGTGGTGCCGGCGGTGCTGGGGCCGCTCAAGAAGGTGTACCCCTTCGAGCCCGGCCAGCTGGTGGAGCGCGATGGTGCGCTGCACCTGGGCGAGAAGAAGCTGGGCATGCGCCGCTGGCTCGCCGACAAGCGCAGCTGGACTGAGCTGGCCCGGTTCCTCGAGACCACCAAGGCATTCGACTGATATCGGTTCCTGGGGCACACTGCGCCCATGCGCATTTGCCCGCCCTGTGGTCGGCCTGAGCCTGCGCGCCGCTGCGGCGTCTGCGCAGGGGCAACCGTCCCGCTCACGCCCGACACCCTCGCTGCCTTTGCCGATGGGCGCACCCGCGAGCGGCTGGCTGCGTGGCAGGCCGCCGGACACCTCACGGCCGCCCAGGCCGCGACGCTGGCCGCCGAGCTGCGCCCCCCCATCACCCTGCCCACCCGCCCTGAGCCGGCGGCGCGCCTGGAGCGGGCCGCGGACGCGCTGGCCGCGCGGGTGCAGCGCCTGCGCACCTGGCAGCCCACCTGGTGGGACGCCCTCAAGGCCGACCTGGCCCGCCCCCCGGCCACCCCCGACGACAACGACGATGCCCATGGCGACCAGCTTGAGGACGTCGCCGATCCCGCGGGGGTGGGTGGCCTCAGCGGTCTGGCCGCGCTGGACCGACCTCGGGGTCCGCGGCGCAGCCGCCGAGAACGCCGCCGTGCCCATGGGCAGCCCGTGGTGGAAGTAGCCGAAACTTCAGAGGATTTTCGCTCGCTGGTGGGCGAGTACGTCTGGTGGTTCATCGGCACGCTGCTCATCCTGGCCGGCTCGGTCATGGGGGTGCGGGAGGCCTGGCAGACCCTGACGGGGGTGTGGCGGCTGGTGCTGATTGGGGGCGCGCTGCTCGCCTATCAGGGCGGGTTTGTTCTATTGGCGCGCCTCGTGGGCCGTCGGTCGACCGCAGCAGGCCGCGTGCTGGGTGGCATCGCGGCGGGCCTCTTGCCGGTGGCGTTTGTGGCGTTCTCCTGGCTGTACGCCACCGATCCCGGCATCGGGGCCGCCGTGGCGGGCCTCGCGCTCCTCTTCGCGATGGGCAGCCTCAGTCGCCTGGCGCCGCTCTTCGAGGCGTCCTGGTGGGCGCTCTCGGCGGTTTTGGTGCCCATCTTGCTGGCCGAGCTGCCGTTGGCGGCCACCGCCGATCCCTGGGTGCGCGCGCTGGTGCCGCTGCTGGGGGTGGTGAGCATCGCCATTGCCGGGCGGCCCTGGAGCGCCGATCCCCGTCCGCCGGCGGTGGTGCCCCTCAGCCTGGCCCTGTACGGCGCCGCCTTCCTGGGCATCTTCGCCCTGGCCGGGCCAATTGCTGTCGCGAGCAATGTGGAAATCTCCTTTGATCCCGGAGGGATACCCTTCGCCGGGTTGGCCCTGGGCCTGCTGGCGGGCGCCGCCGTCGGGGCCGGGGTGGCCGCGCGCTCGGCCGTGCGGCAGCGGTTTCCGCTCATGGGCCCGGTGCTGGAGATCCTCGCCCTGGCGGGCGTGGTGGGCGCGGCCCTCGGGGGCCTGGTGGGCGCGCTGGCGGCGCCCGCGGGCGTGGACGAGCTGCTGGATGGGGTGAGCCTGCTGACGGTGGCCGGCGCGGCCCTCGCGCTGGGCTACGCCGAGCGCCGCCGGGCTGCGGCGCTCCACCTCGCGGTGCCCGCC
>Ga0075163_10006572_pt1 | contig 15420 bp, 11 predicted proteins | sample JI1023141ADNA_FD_71478 | JGI IMG/M metagenome (GOLD analysis project Ga0075163, IMG submission 71478) | Wastewater effluent complex algal communities from Wisconsin, to seasonally profile nutrient transformation and Carbon sequestration -... | ecosystem: Engineered > WWTP > Effluent > Algae... | reverse complement strand
CGGACTCACCAACCTGCCCGGAGGCGTCGGCGCGGACAGGCATGGATCCGGAGCTCAACCCTCAGACCTCGCTACATAGAATTCTCGAGACCGCTGTCTCAAACGCGTTGACACGTTCCGCACCTGGTCTTGGACCAGGATCACACACTGAGGGGAGTGCACCACGGCAGCATCCGCGTTCTCAATGGGTCGTTCGTGATGGTGGGCACGCTCTACCCGCGCACCGTCGAATCCACCGGCATGCGAAAGAGTACACGCTCCGTCAGTCGCGGCCTGTCATCGCGAGCTTGCGCGTGAGCGCCGCGAGCTGACCCAGCCGTGCGCCCGCGCGTCCACGGCCGAGCGCATCGGCGACGATGCCCTGGCGCGCGCAGAAGTCCTCGAGCGTGCCCACCTTGCCGCGAAGGAACCGGCGTCCTGCCTCGCGAATGTCCACCGTGCCCTCCGGAAGACTGCCGCCGCTCGCGCGGTAGAGCGAGGGCGCGTAGTGGCCCCAGGCGCAAAGCACGTCGTCGTCCCGCAAGAACGCCGCGAAGTCCTGGAAAAGCTGGCTTCGCGGGACGCCGCCCGAGAGCTCACTTCCGCCGAGCCGCGCGTGGAGGATGGTGTTGGGGCCGAGCTCGCCCTCGGGGCGCGCGATGCGCTCGAAGGTCTCGCCGTCGCCGAGGCGCATGGCCGCCCAGTGAATCAGCTCGTCCGGATGCTCCACCCGATCGGCGTAAGGCCAGGCGTTGGCGTCGGCCACCACGCACACCAGGTTGGCGGTGCGCTCGCGCAGGATCGCGGGCACGCGATCGGCGAGCGAAGAGGGGGGCCGCGGCTTGCGCACGCCGGGTCGCCGGAGCCCGCTGCCGATGTGCGCCAGCTGCATGTCGACCATGGCCCGGAACGGCGCGAGGAGCGCCTCGAAGCGCGCGGGATCGCCCTCCAGGGCACCCAGCACCAACATGAGCGCCTCGATGGTCGATACGTACGCCGCCTTGGGCTCCCGTCGAATCCGGTACTCGCTCTCCTTCGGCGCGGTGAACGCGTAGCGCGGGAGCGCCCGGAGCTGCGCGTTGTCGCGCACCACCGACTTGGCCTGCGACCAGGTGCCGTCGATGACGAAGAGCGTGACCGGCCCCTTGGGCGGATCAGCCAGGACGTCGCGGGCCCCCTCGCCGGGGTACAGGAGCACCGGCGGCGCCTCGCGATTGGCCAGGGCGCGCGCGAGCACCTTGGAGTCGTCCCAGCGAATGCCCACGTGGAGCTCGGCCTGGGGCAAGCACAGGCTGGCCATGCGCGCGGTGCCGATGGGCTTGTCGCGCTCCCGCGGATGCTGCAGGAGTATGACCCGCGTCTTCGTTTCCAGCGAGGGAAGGTGCGCGCAGTAGCAGACGCGCGCCGGCCTCCAGCATAGCTGACATACTTCGCGCGGCTCGGGCTCGGACATGATCGGTCCGTCCCTTAGCACGCCCGGGTCTCGCGTCAGTCCTCGATGTCCACCGGCGTGCCGTCCTTGACCTTGGAGGCGAGGACGGCGATCTCGTCGTCGTCGAGGGCCACGCAGCCGAGGGTCCAGTCGGCGGCCTTGTGGTTGGGCTTGCGCTCCGCCTGCGAGGGCGAGCCGTGGATGCCGATCTGCCCGCCGATGGTCGCGTCCTTGGGGAGCGCGCCGCTCTTCTTCAGCTCGGCGAAGCGCGCGCGGTCGGCGGCGTTGGGATAGTCGAGGAGCATGAACTGGTGCCAGCGGGTCATGGTGTGGAGCACCACGTGGTAGCGGCCCACCGGCGTCACCAGATCGCCCTCCTGTTTCTTGTGGCCCTTGCCGCCGGGACCGATGGCGACCTTGTAGGTGTCGATGGTGCTGCCGTCGTCGGCCAGCGTCTTCAGCTCGTGCTTGGACTTGCTGACCCACAGGCGCGCGACCTTGGGCGGCGACTTGGCGGGCGGCGGCGCGGCGCCGGCGAGCGCGACGAGGGCAAGGGCGATGAGCGAGGCGATACGAAGACGCATGGGAGACTCCTGAAGGTGTAGCGGGAAGGGGAAACGGCGCCGCTCAGTAGCGGCCATCGAGACGGGCGAAGCTCTGGAGGCGATCCCGGAGCGCCTGCACGGCGGCGCGCTGCTCCGGCGAGAGCGAGCCTTCTTTCTGGGCCATGGCGCGTTCGGTGTCGCGAATGGCGGCGATGGCGTTGGCGCGGCTCATGCCGCCGAAGTCCGGGACGTCCATGCCGAGCGCGCGATAGCCCTGGGCCAGCGCGCCTTGGTTCGCTTCGGCGAACTCGCTGCGGGTGCCGTCGTAGAAGCGGAGGCGCAGGTAGGTGTCACCGCGATCGTGCATCTCGGCGCGAACGCTGGCGGGCAAGTCCGGTCGGCCCTCGAGCTTGCGGCACACCTGGTAGGGGCCGTCGGCCCGGGGATCGTAGTGGCCGGTGATCTCCGGCCTGCCCGCGAGCAGGGCTTCGAAGTCCTTGTCGTAGCCGGCCTTCTTCTTCTGCAGATCGGCCAGCGGCTCGGCGTTGGCGCGGTACCCATGGGCGCGGTCCCAGCTGGCGACGCCGGGCGGGAGCTGCTTCTCGCTGGGGGTGATGGAGGTGGAAGCTCCGCGCGTGCCCTTCTGCCACTGCTGAAGTTGACCCAGCGGCGCCGGCGGCGACTTGCTGGCGTAGCCCCACATGGTCTCGAGCTTGGGGAACGCCGCGAGCCAGCCGTCGCGTTTCTCGGCGACGCCCATCTGCCGGTACGTGAAGCAGCCGGCGAACTGGACGTGCTTCACCTGGGCCGCGGCTTCGGGCATGGCCTTGGCGAGGCTCTGCAGGCCCGCGAAGGAGAATTCACGATGGCCGGCTTTGCCTTCACCCCACACGCTGTCGCCGGTGGAGTGGCCCGAGAGCACGATGCGCGAGGGCGCGCTGCCACCGTGGTAGGCGGCGCTCCAGCTCTTGGCGATCTGCGCCAGCTCCTCGCGACCTTCGGTCTGACCGAGCAGCGCCGCTTCCACCTTTTCGGCGACCTCCTTGGGCAGATCGAGGGTGGCGACGTACGCCTTCACGTCGGCCGGCGTCGCGAGCGCCGGGAGGCCCTGGCCGTCGACCCGCGTGGTCTTGGCGACGCTGCCGAGGGACCGGGATTCGATGGCGTTGCTGTCGGGGTTCATGCCGACGTAGAGGATCTCGTCGTTGCCCGGCGCGGCCTTCTTCGGCTCGAGGGCGGCGGCGGCGTGGGCGCCGGCAGCCGCGGTGGCACTCACCGAGGCGGGCACCGTAGGCATGGCGCCGGCCATGCGTCCGAGCGCGCCGCTCTTCGCCATCCGCGCCAGCAGCCCGTTGTAGGCGCGGTCGAGCGCCTCATCGGTCGCCTCCTGACTCTCGGGATCGTAGCGGTGCTGCGCGATGGTCGAGAGATCGCGCGGGTGCGCCCGGAGCTCCTTTTCGGCTTCCTGTTCGAAGAAGCGCTCGGCGTCGTCGGCGCGTTTCTGGCTGCTGTCGATGCGGGACATGTGAGCCGGTCGGCCACGCCCCGGAGAGGTTGCGCAATTTCGCTACCCGAGAGGGCAAAACCGAGGTTGCCGGTCGGCCCGCCGGACGGCTATGCCAAGGGCATGAGAATCCTTCGCGCCCTCGCTCTCTGGGTTCCTTTGGCCTTCGCCTGCGGTGGGCAAGCGCCCGCGCCCCTGGTGGGGGTCACGCCGGCCACCAGCCTCTCGCGCACCGACCCCGCGCCTTCGGCGACCGTTGCCGCGCCCGCACCGAGCGGCCACGCGCCGAAAGCGCCGGTGCCGCTGGCCGAGTACTTCAAGGTCCGCCGGGTGCCCGGCTACTCGCGGTCCGGCCTGCCGCTCCTGTCATTCTCGGCCGACGAGACCAAGGTGGCCTTCGCCGCCGACGACACCGGACGCGTCGACATCTGGGTCAAGCCGGTGAGCGGCGAGGGGAAGGCGGTGCAGGTGAGCCACGTCGAGGGCTTCGTGCACTCGTTCGCGTTCTCGCCGCGGGAAGACGTCCTGGTGTTCGAGGCCGACCGCGGCGGCGACGAGCTGCCGCGGCTCTACGCCACCGACAGCACCGGCACCACCTTTCGCGAGCTGGTGCCCGAGCTGCCCAAGGGGCGACGCACGCAGTTCGTGGAGTGGTCCAAGGACGGCGCCACGTTCCTGTACCTCTCCAATGGCCGCGACGAGAAGGCCATGGATCTCGTCGAGTACGATCTCAAGAGCAAGAAGAGCGCCATCGTGTGGGAGGCCACCGGAAGCCTGAGCTTCGAGGCCACGAGCCGGGACCACCAGCGCTTCGCACTCGTCGACACCCACTCCGACGCCAACTCCGACGTGTACCTGCTCGATCGCGGGCAGAAGACGCCCAAGCTGCTCACCCAGCACGAGGGCGATATTCTCTTCCAGCCCACCGGCTTCTCGAACGATCGCAAGGCGATGCTCCTCCTCTCCGACGAGGGGGGCGAGAACACCGAGCTCTTCTCCGCGGATCTCGCCTCCGGTAGGCGCACGCGCGTGCTCGGCGAGAAGTGGGACGTCGACGGCGCCATGCACTCGCAGACGGGGAAGTACTTCGTCACCGAGGTGAACGAGAACGGAACGCCCAAGATGGTGGTCACCGACAAGGACAAGCCGGTGAACGTGCCCGCAGCGCCGGGCAAGGGCTCGGCCTGGCGTCCGCTGGCGTTCTCCAAGAGCGATCGCTATCTGGGGCTCACGCTGGTGAGCGACACGGTGCCGGCCTCGTCGTTCGTGGCCGATCTGAAGACCGGCAAGGTGGTCCGCCTGGTGGACCCGATGCCGGAGTCGCTGCGCGATCGGCCGATGGTGGCAGGTGAGGCGGTGGAGATCCCTTCGTTCGACGGCAAGAAGGTGCCGGCGTTCGTGTACAAACCCACCGGCAGCGGACCGTTTCCCGCCATCATCGACGTGCACGGTGGACCCACCGCGCAGTCGAAGCGCGGATTCAGCGCCTTCCGGCAGTACGCGGTCTCCAAGGGGTACGTGGTGCTGGTGCCCAACGTGCGCGGCTCGACCGGCTACGGGAAGAGCTACACACGGCTCGACAACATGGATCTCGGCGGTGGTCCCCTGAAGGACGTGGTGGCCTGCAAGCGCTGGCTGGTGGACAGCGCGGGCGTCGCGGCGAACCAGGTGGTGGTCATGGGCGGCAGCTACGGTGGCTACATGGCGCTGGCGGCCGAGGCCTATGCGCCGGAGGAGTTCGCGGCCAACGTGGACTTCTTCGGGGTCTCCGATCTCAAGACCTTGGTGGAGAGCTTTCCGCCCTACTGGGCCAGCCGCGCCTCGTACATCTACAAAAAGTTCGGCGACCCCAAGAACCCGGCGCACGCCGCCTACCAGCACGATCGCTCACCGATTCACTTCGTGGCGCAGATGAAGCGGCCGCTCCTGGTGGTGCAGGGCGACAAGGACGCGCGGGTGAAGAAAGATCAGTCGGACCGCATCGTCGCCGCCCTCAAGGAGCGCAAGGTGAACGTGCACTACCTGGTGCTGGCGAACGAGGGGCACGGCTTCACCAAGACCGAGAACAACCTGAAGGCGCTCTCGCTCACCGATCGCTTCCTCGATCGCTACGTCTTCGGCGACGCATCGGTGACGGATCTCCCCTGAGCCGTGGGCGCACCTGAGTCGATATGGTTCGTGTATATTGCACGATGCTCCGACGATAGCCTGTACACCGGCATCGCCACCGACGTTCCGGCGCGCATCGCCGCCCACGACGCGGGAAAGGGCGCGCGCTACACCCGCGGGCGAGGGCCGCTCTCGGTGTGCGCGGTGCGCAGGTGCCTGGGCAAGGGAGAGGCGCTGCGGCTCGAGCTCGCAGTGAAGAAGCTCCCCCGCGCCCGCAAGGAGTGGCTGGTCGTGGGCCGCAGGCTCGCGGCCTTCGCCCTTCGGCTGCGGAGGCTCAGCACTTCCAGGCGGTGACCGCGCAGACGCCGCCTTCGCACTTGGGCGTGTGCTCGGTGCCGTGGCACGGCTTGGGACGCTTGCCGCGCAGCGCCTTGGGCCGCCGCATCGGGGCGTAGTGCTCGTCGACCCAGCAGTCGTCCTCGGTCTTGCAGGTGATGGGCTCGGGGGCAGGAGGTACCACCGTGGCGGGCGCCGAGACCGTGGGTGCCGAAGCTGCTGCCATCGAGGTCGTTGCCGTCGAAGCGGCGGGCGCCGAAGCCGTGGGCGGCACCACGGTGGCGGTGGCCGACCCTGTGCTCGCGACCGGTGGCGTGGGCGAGGACTTGGGGGCGCCGCACGCCAGCGCCGCGATGAAGCCGGCGATCACGAGGGGACGAATCGGAACGCGCATGACCGAAGGCTACCTCCCTCTCGCCGGTCTGGCGTCGGGAATCTGTGGTGACGATGTTCCGTCGCACGATAGGATGCGGTCATGCCGACGCTGACCGTGGACAATCCCTACACGCTCGAGACCGCCTGCACCGTGGAGCTCGCCGACGAGGCCGCGGTGGACGCCACCCTGGACCGCGCCGTGGCCGCTTCGCGAGCTGCTGCCCAGACGACCATCGCCGCGCGCAAAGAGCTGTGCGAGCGGGCGGTGCAGGCCATGGAGGGCAAAGCCGAAGCCATCGCCGCGGACATCTCGCGCATGATGGGCAAGCCGCTGTCGCAGGCGCTCGGGGAGGTGCGCGGCATGGCCGGGCGTGCGCGTCACATGATCTCCATCGCCGAGGCGTCGCTCGCCGACATCGTCCTCCCCAAGGTGGAGAACTTCGAGCGCCGGATCGCCAAGGTGCCGCTGGGGGTGGTGTTCAACCTGCCCGCCTGGAACTACCCGCTCCTCACCGCGGTCAACGCGGTCATCCCCGCCATCCTCGCCGGAAACGCGGTGATCGTGAAGCACTCGCCGCGCAGCCCGCTCTCGGGCGAGCACTTCGCCCGGGCGTTCACCGAGGCCGGCGCGCCGGCGAACCTGGTGCAGGCGCTGCATTGCGATCACCCGACGAGCGAACGCATCGTCGGCGATCGCCGGGTCGGGTACGTGGTGTTCACCGGCTCGGTGCTGGGCGGTCATCGCATCCAGGAGGCCGCCGCGCAGTCGTTCGTGGGTGTGGGCCTCGAGCTCGGGGGCAACGATCCGGCGTACGTGGCGGAGGATTGCGATCTGGCGAAGACCGTGGAGAACATTGTCGACGGTGCCATCTACAACGCCGGGCAGAGCTGCTGCGCGGTGGAGCGCGTGTACGTGCACCGCTCGGTCTACGCGAAGTTCCTGGAGCTGGCCGAGCCGCTGGTGAGCGGCTACGTGCTCGGCGATCCCTTCGACGCCAAGACCAGCCTCGGGCCCATCGCGCAGCCGTATCACGTCGCAGAGCTCGCGGCCCTGGTGGAGAACGCCACGGCTGCCGGCGCGCGGCTGGTCGCCGGCGGCAAGGCGCGGGAAGGGCAGGGGCGCTTCTTCTTGCCCACGCTCCTGGCCGACGTGCCGCAGACCGCGCGGCTCATGCGTGAAGAGGCGTTCGGGCCCATCCTGCCGGTGACGGCCGTGGACTCGGAGGAGGAGGCGCTCGCCAAGATGAACGACGCCCGGCTCGGTCTCACCGCCAGCGTGTGGACCCAGGACGCAGCCCGCGCCGAGCGCATGGCGCGCGTTCTCGAGTTCGGCACCGTGTACATGAACCGCTGCGATGCCCTCGATCCGGCGCTCCCCTGGACCGGCGTGAAGGACTCTGGCCGTGGCGTTTCGCTGAGCGCCCTCGGCTTCGACCACCTGACCCGTCCCAAGGCGATCCACTTCCGGCTGGCGCTGTGACCGAGGAGGCGGCCGCCAGCGCGTCTGACGGTTCGCCCGCGCTGAAGCGCACGCTGGGGCCCGTGCTCATCTGGGCGCTGGGCGTCGGCTACGTCATCTCCGGCATGTATTTCGGGTGGAACCTGGGGCTGCCGGAGGGCGGCACCCTGGGCATGGCCATCGCCACCTGCATCGTGACGGTGCTCTACGTGACGTTCGTGCTCGCCTACGCCGAGCTGGGCAGCGCCATTCCCCGGGCCGGTGGCGCATTCGTGTATGCTTCACGGGCTTTCGGCGAGCGGGTCGGGCTCCTCGCCGGCGTGGCCCAGTGGGTCGAGTTCGTGTTCGCGCCGCCGGCCATCGCCGCAGCCATCGGCGCCTACTTTCAGCTCTTCTTCCCCTCGGTGCCCAAGACCGCGCTCGCCATCGGCGCCTACGTCATCTTCACCGCGGTGAACGCCTGGGGCGTGGCCCTCTCGGCGATGCTCGAGCTCCTGCTCACGGTGCTGGCGGTGGGTGAGCTGCTCGTCTACTTCGCGATGACCGGGCCGCGTGTAAGCTACGCGGCGCTGGCCAAGGATGCGCTGCCGCACGGGGCCTGGGGCGTCTTCGCGGCGCTCCCCTTCGCGGTGTGGTTCTACCTGGGCATCGAGGGCATCACCAACGTCTCGGAGGAGGCCAAGCGTCCGGAGCGGGACATCCCTCGGGGCTTCGTCATGGCCATGGGCACGCTGGTGGTGCTCGCCTTCGCGGTGCTGATCTGTTCCGCGGGCATCGCCGGGTGGCCTGCCGTGGTGTACCCGCCGGGCGGCGGCGAAGCCAGCGACTCGCCGCTGCCGCTAGCGCTGGGGCAGGTGGTGGGGCCGTCGCATCTGCTCTTCCATCTGCTGGTGCTCATCGGCCTCTTCGGCCTGGTTGCGTCGTTTCATGGCATCGTGCTGGCCGCCGGGCGCGTCACCATGGAGTTCGGTCGGGCCGGATACCTGCCGCGCGTGCTCGGGCGCGTGCATCCGAAGCGTCGAACGCCCGTGCCGGCGCTGCTCCTCAACATGGGCTGCGGCATTGTCGCCATTCTCTCCGGCAAGACCGGCGATCTCATCAACCTCTCGGTGCTCGGCGCGCTGGTGCTCTACGCGCTGGCGAGTCTCTCCATGATGCGCCTTCGCGGTTCCGAGCCGGACCTGGTGCGCCCGTTCCGCGTGCCGCTCTATCCGCTGGTGCCCATGGTGGCGGCGGCGCTCTCGGTGGTATGCGCCGCGTCGGTGGTGGTGGCGCACCCGCTGGTCGGGCTCACCTTCGTCGGCGTGGTTGCGGCGGCGTTCGTGCGCTTCCTGGTGGCCCGGCGATGAGCGAGCTACGCTGCGCGTGATGTCGCTCTTTCCCACCTGCCGTTTCGAGCTGTTCATGGAGGAAGGTACGCTCACCGCCGGAGGCCTCAATCGTGGGCAGCTGCGGGTCGTGGCACCGGATCGCATCGAACGCGCCGAGCACCTGTTCATCTGCTTTCGCACCCAGGCGGTGGCGGGCTACGGCTCCGGGAAGAACCGCAGCGTCGTAATTCGCGACATGCTGGTGTTGCCGTTCAAGGTCGATCTCCCGCCCGGCGGTCTACCCGCCGGCGAGCATCGCTACCCGGTCGACGTGCACATCCCGGATTGGCTGCCTCCCAACTTCTCGGGGCCCGACTGCAGCGTGCGCACGGTGGCCGAGGTGCGCCTCGACGTGGACTGGGCCATCGATCCGACCGCAACGATTCCGCTGCCGGTGCGGATGCGTCCGCGCGTGGGGCAGCGCACGCCCATCTCGCTCCGCTCGCCGCTCGGGTTCCACGAGTCGGTGACCCTCGAGCTCTCCCTCGCCTCCACCGGATTTCTTCCCGACGAGGGGGTGCGCGGTACGGTGCTGCTTCGGTCGGGCCACGAGTCCACCTTCGACGCGGTGGTGCTGGCCTTCGTGCTCGGTGCGACCGTGCACATGGGGCGGGGCGACGTGCGCACGCAGCAGCTGGCCGTGGTGCGCATTCCCAAGGAGGCGCTGCTCACCGGCGCGCCGGTGCCGTTCTTGTTTCCGCCGACCCTCGGCGTCTCGCTCACCACCGCGGTCAACAGCTACCTTTCGGTGCAGCCGCAGCTCGCGGTGAGCCTCGACGTGCCCTGGGCCTTCGACCCGAGCTTCTCGGTGCCGCTCGACGGATACCCGCCCGGCTCGCAACTGCACGAGGTGGCGGCCCTCGGAAGCGACCCGGCCTTCGACCGGCTGCAGCGGGTCGCCGCCGAGACGGCGCGGGCCACCGGACTCGCGGTGGGCCGGTCGCCGTGCCTGGTCATGGGCAGCGCGGGCATGGTCCGCTTCGCGGTGTACGACTCACCGCGAGGGGGGCGCGTGGGCGCTATGGGCAGCTTTGCCTTTCCGGACCTCGACCTGGGCATCGACTTTCATCCGGTGGGTCTCCTCGAAGGCTTCCGTGGAGAGAACCTGCTGCCACCGGCGCTGGAGCGGCGCTACGTACTGCGAGCGGCGCAGCCGCACGTGCCTCGTGCGCAGCTGCAATCGCTGTTCGCCTCGGTTCTCGCCGGTCTCGAGGATCACGTGGAGCTTCACCTCACCGACCACGATCTGCAACTGCGCACCGAGATTGCCCAGGACGACGCGCGCCACTTCGCCGCCTTCGCCCAGGCGGTGCACGAGCGGGCCAAGCTCCTCGATGCGGCGTTTCGACAGATGCCGTTTCCGGTGGAGCTCGCCGGGGCTGCCGGCGCCTGGGCCGCGTGCGCGCGCGCGGAGTCGGCAACGCTCCTGCCGCACGCCCCGGCGCTGGTGGGCGTCGAGCGCACGGTGCGCCTGGCCTTCGGCGAGCCTCGCTGCTTCCGCATCTCGCTCTTCACGGTGTGGCGAAAGACCGGCCCGACCACGCGCCTCGATCTTGGGCTCGCCGACCTCGAGCTTCCCAAGAACGCCGAAGTCGCGCTGGCGCAGGCGCCGTTTCCGGCGGTGCGCGCGCGCTTCGGCAACCTCGCGTTCGGCGCTGGTGGGCACATCTTCGCCGAGCGCGACGGCGTGTGCGCAGACCCGGCCGACCTCCTGGTGGCCGCCGATGGCCTGGTGGACTTCTTCCTCGAGCTTCGTGGCGATCGCCGGGTCGACGCGCCCTATCGTTGACCCGGCGCTTTGCGATAGCCTCACCGGATGGACGCCAAAGAACTCCGGGCTCTCTTCGACGAACGGAACATCCGCAAGGTCAAGGTCGGCGGCTTCGATCTCGATGGCGTTCTCCGCGGCAAGTACATCTCCCTCGAGAAGTTCTGGAGCGCCCTCGAGAGCGGCTTCGGCTTCTGCGACGTGCTCTTCGGCTGGGACATCGCCGACGTGGTCTACGACAACGTGGGCGTTACCGGCGGCCCCACCGGCTTCCCCGACGTACGCGCGCGCATCGACCCCACCACCTTTCGGGTCATCCCCGGCGAACCCGACACCGCGGCGTTCCTGGTGGACTTCTGCGACCAGACCGGCGCGCCGCACCCGGCCTGCCCGCGCTCGCTGCTCAAGCGCGTCCTCCAGCGCGCGAAGGAGCGCGGATATACCGCGACCTTCGGCGCCGAGTACGAGTTCTTCATTTTCAAGGAGACGAGCCAGAGCCTCCACGACAAGCACTTCCGCGGCCTCGCTTCGCTCACGCCCGGCATGTTCGGCTACTCGTGGGTGCGCGAGGGGCAGCAGCGGGAGCTCTGCCACGGCATCCTCGACGAAATGGCGGCCTTCGACATTCCCATCGAAGGCCTGCACACGGAGACCGGACCCGGGGTGTACGAGGTGGCCATTCGCTACGACGAGGCGCTGGCCATGGCCGACAAGGCCGCGCTCTTCAAGACCCAGATGAAGCTGCTGGCGTCGCGGCTGGGCCTCGCGGTCACGTTCATGGCCAAGTGGAACAAGGACCTCCCGGGGAGCAGCGGACACCTGCACCAGTCGCTGTGGAAGGACGGCAGCAACGTCTTCTTCGACGCCAAGGGCGAATACGGGCTCTCGGTGGACGCGCTGCAGTACCTGGGCGGTCAGCTGGACCTGATGCCCGAGCTCACCGCCCTCTACTCACCGACCATCAACAGCTACCGCCGCTACGTGCCGGGGGTGTGGGCGCCGCTCACCGCGTCGTGGGGCATGGACAACCGCACCTGCGCCATCCGCGCCATCGCCGAGGGCGCAAAGGGCACGCGCTTCGAGTACCGACAAAGCGCCGCCGACATGAATCCTTACATCGCCATCGCCACCTGTCTGGCGGCCGGCCTCTACGGGATGGAGCACAAGGTCGGTGCGCCGGCACCGGCCACCGGCGACGGTTCCCGGAGTGACGGTGGGCTGCTCCCGTTGCCGCGCACGCTGCGGGCCGCCACCGATCTCCTGGGGCAGAGCGTGCGCGCCCGGGAGATCCTCGGCGCCCCGTTCGTGGACCACTACGTGCGCACCCGCGACTGGGAGATTCGCCAGTTCGAACGCGAGGTGAGCGAGTGGGAGCTTCGTCGCTACTTCGAGAGCGTGTAGCACTTCCCAGTGCACTACTTGCGGCCGGCGGCGGCCACCCGTTCTTCGAGCATCTGGAGCCCGTCGCGGACCTCTTCGCGGAGTCGCTTCGCGATGTGCGGCGTGTCCGGCGCGCCCGCCTCCAGTGCGCCGGCGAGCTTGCTGGCGGTGACGAGGCCGATGGACCCGACGGCGCCGCGAAGCGCGTGCGCCACCTTCACCAGCTCGCTGCGGTCGCCTCGCGACGAGGCTGCGTCGACCTGCCGCAGCTGACCGTCGAGGGTGCTGCGGGCACGGCCGATGAGGGCGCGAAGGCTCTCCGGCCCCAGGGCCGTCAAGAGGTCCGAGACCTGCCCCTGGTTCACTTCTCGCGGCGGAACCGTGTCGATCATGGGCACCATCGGCGCGCGCGGCGGACCGGCACTCATCGCCTCGGTGCCGAACACCAGACGCTCCACCACGTCGACGAGCGCGCGCCTGTCGATGGGCTTGGCCAGGTACTCGTCGGCGCCGGCGTCGAGGCCGCGCTGTCGATCGCACTCCATGGCATTGGCGGTGAGCATCACGATGGGCGTGCGCGCCACGGTGCCGCCGGTGGCGCGGATGGCCTGGGTGGCCTCGAGGCCGTCCATCTCCGGCATCTGCATGTCCATGAACACGAGATCGAAGGAGCCGCGTCGCGCCTTCTCCAGCGCCTCGCGTCCGTTGCTGGCCAGCGTCACGCGATGTCCGGCGTCTTCCAGGTAGCCCTGCACCACCATCTGGTTGACCACGTTGTCCTCGGCGACCAGCACGTTCGCCGGCCCGTGGACGCAGCTCGGGCGTACCGAGGAGCGCGCAACCGTCGTGCGGGCGGGCGTGCGGAGCGGCCGCGACGGATGCGACGATCGGGTGGGGCGGGTCGATGCGTGCCGCGCGACCACTTCGGTGAGCTCCACCTCGAACCAGAACGTGCTTCCGGAGCCGGCCTCGCTCTCAACGCCGATGGTTCCCCCCATGAGCTCGACCAGCTTCTTGGAGATGGCGAGGCCGAGCCCGGTGCCGCCGAAGCGCCGGGTGGCCGAGCCGTCGACCTGGACGAACTCCCGGAAGAGCTTGGCCTGCTCCACCTCCGGAATGCCGATGCCGGAGTCGGATACCGCGAAGCGTAGCCGGCACCGATCGCCTTGCTGCTGCCGCATCTCGACATGGATGTTCACCGAGCCCGCATCGGTGAACTTCACCGCGTTGCCCGCCAGGTTCACCAGCACCTGGCGGAGCCGCGGGCCGTCGCCGCGCACCACCGAAGGGGGCTTCCCCGACATGGTCAACGTGAGCGCGAGCTTCTTTGCGTCGGCGCGCGGGCGCACCAGCTCCACCACGCCGTCGCACAGCTCCTCGAGATCGAAGTCGCCTTCGTCGAGGACCATGCGCCCGGCCTCGATCTTGGAGACGTCCAGCACATCGTTGATGATGACCAGCAGGTTCTCCGCGCTGAACTTGATGAGGTTGGCGTATCGCTTCTGCTTGTCGTCGAGGATGGTGTCGAGCAGCAGGCTGGTCATGCCGAGAACGCCGTTCATGGGCGTGCGAATCTCGTGGCTCATGGTGGCCAGGAAGGCGCTCTTGGCCCGGTTGGCGGCCTCGGCTTGGTCCTTGGCGACGCGCAGCGCGAGCTGGTCCAGCTTCTCCCGGCTCACGTCCTGCAGGGTGGTGATGAGGCTTCGAGGCTTACCCGTTTCGTCGCGCTCCGAGACGATTCCGTGGACCGCCACGTGCTTGATGGTGCCGTCGGGCATCCGCAGCCGATGCTCGAGGAACATCGGATTGCCTTCCAGGAGCAGCGAGAGACCGGAGACGACCTGCGGCGCGTCGTCCGGGTGCGCGGCGTCCAGGTAGTCCTGGAGGCTCGTCTTCGCGCCTCGCGGAACGCCCAGCAGATCGTGCATCTCTTCGCTGAGGACCGCCTCGCCGGTGGCCACGTTCACCGAGCAGCTGCCGAGCTTGGCGATGGTCTGCGCCGCCTGGAGCATGATGCGCTGCTGCTCCAGTCGCCGTTCGGCGTCGTGTTTCTCCGTCACGTCGTCGAAGATGGTGACGATGTGGGATACCTCACCGCGCTCGTCGACCAGCGGGACGAAGCGCTTGTCGAGGATGAACTCGCGACCGGTGCGGGAGCGCTTGCGCACGCTGCGCACCACCAGAGGCTCGCGGGTGCGGCATACCTCGGCCTCCTGGGCCACGGTGATCTTGGCGACCTCCGGCGCCATGATCTGCTCGGCGGTGCGCCCCACCGCTTCTTCCGGCGGTAGCTCGTGGATCCGCGCCGCCGCCTGGTTCCACTGGACGATGCGCATGTCGGAGCGCACCGACTTGGTGAGGATGCCGATGGGAACGTTGTCGATGATGCTCGAGAGGAACGCGCGGGACTCTCGCAGCGCGGCCTCGTGGTTCCGGCGCTCGGTGACGTCGCGCACGATGACGATGTGCGACGTCGATGCTCCGAAGGTCGCCTCGCTGGTGGAGATCTCCACGGGCACCTGGACACCGTCCGGGCGCTTGACGGTGCCGGTGGCGAGGCCACTCCGACTGCGCGGGTCCGATTGCAGCTCGATGCGCTCGGACATGCACCGGCCCACCCACCCACCGTCGATGCGCCCCAGCAGCTCCTCGGCTGCGGCGTTGATGGAGAGGATGCGCTCGTTCGCATCGCAGATGAGGACTCCGTCGCGCATCCCCCGGAGGATCTGCTCCACCCGGACTTGCGCCTCGGTCACGATGGACGCGTTCAGGCTCTCCAGCTCGTCGGCCATGGTGCGGTGCGCGTGGGTCTCGAAGCGGCGCTCTTCCTCGTGCTCCTCGTACGCTTGGCTCACCAGGTCGAGGACCATGGCTTCGTCCACCGAGCCGTCCGGCCGCCTCGCCTTCTTGATCTGGCGCAACAGAAGGCGATGCATCAGCGCACCGCCTTTTGCGCACGTGCGGGGCGCACCATGATCGTCGGGCGCCGGCAGAACATGGGCTACCTCGGGCTCACGGAGTCGGAGATGGCGGGGACCTCGCTGCAGCCGAACATCGGCTCGGGCCGGGTCCAGGGTATCGGACGGGCCAGGTCGAGGGCCTCCGAGAGCGCGTCGACGTCGAAGTCGGAGATGCGCGCCGCGGTGGCGGCGTAAAGGTCCAC
>Ga0075163_10006571_pt1 | contig 15420 bp, 12 predicted proteins | sample JI1023141ADNA_FD_71478 | JGI IMG/M metagenome (GOLD analysis project Ga0075163, IMG submission 71478) | Wastewater effluent complex algal communities from Wisconsin, to seasonally profile nutrient transformation and Carbon sequestration -... | ecosystem: Engineered > WWTP > Effluent > Algae... | reverse complement strand
TCCCGCACCCCACCAGCACAAGCTGAGGGTGAAGAGATAGTCCGCGCCGGGGGAAACCTTCGGAACAAGCGAATCCTTTGGTTCCAGGTTCGAGTCCTGGTGGGCCCACCAAGTTAAAGTCCGACATAGTCCAGCGTAATCCATCAAGTAAATGAATTTGAAAGGTATTATTGGGACTTTTGTCCAGGCAAGTCCGTCACTGTCCACCCAAATCCGAGTGGCGCGTGAGTAAGGGTGCGAGTAAGATCGAATCATGATTTCGACCCTTACTCGCATTCGGCTTACTCACACCCATGCTGACTGACACCAAGATCCGCAGCCTCAAGCCTAAGATGGCCGTCTATCGCGTCGCCGACACCAACGGCTTGTGCATAGAGATGCGTCCTGCAGGCTCGAAGATCTGGCGCTATCGATATCGCTTCGCCGCGAAGGCCAACATGGTCACGCTCGGCGAGTATCCGGCGGTCACGTTGGCGCAAGCTCGGGCCGAGCGCGACAGACACCGCGCGCTGCTTAAAGCCGGATCCGATCCCGCACAGGTGGTGCGCATCCAGCGTGCGGTGCAGGTCGAAAAAGCGGGCAACACCTTCGCCGTCGTTGCCGCCGAGTTGCTGGAGAAGCGTGCCAGGAAGCTGACCCCCGGTTCGGTCGTTCGTGAGCGTCGGCTACTCGAGCGAGACCTCGGAGGATTTCTCGGCAATATGCCTATCCATGAAATAACCGCGCCGCTTCTACTGGTGGCATTGCGCAAGATCGAGGACCGCGGCGCCATCGAGACTGCACATCGAGCACGTGCTGCGTCGTCGCTGGTGTTCCGCTATGCAATCGCGACGGGACGGGCGACTGGCAACCCCGCAGCCGACCTCATAGGCGCGCTGATATCCACGCAGACGAAGCACTTTGCGAGCATCACCGAACCGGAGGATGTCGCGAAGCTACTTAATGCGATCTGGGGATACCAAGGTTCACCGGTTGTACTGGCGGCACTCAAGTTGTCAGCGTTCCTGTTCGTGCGTCCTGGAGAGCTTCGCCATGCCCGCTGGGCGGACATTAACCTTGATGGCGCAGAGTGGCGCTACGTCACGAGCAAGACAAAGACGCCGCACATAGTTCCATTAGCCAAGCAGTCGGTAGAAATACTGCGCGACGTTCGGCCATTCTCTCGGCGCAGTGAATATGTATTTCCTGGCGTGAGGTCTTTATCTAAGCCAATCAGCGAGAACACGATCAACGCCGCTCTGAGATACCTTGGTTTCGACAATACGATGATGACGGCGCATGGATTCCGGGCCATGGCTCGCACGCTGCTGGATGAAGTGCTCGGCTTTAGACCTGACTTCATCGAGCACCAACTGGCGCATGCGGTGCGCGATCCTCTTGGTCGTGCTTATAACCGGACGTCGCATTTGGATGAGCGGACGAAGATGATGCAGGCTTGGGCTGACTATCTGGACTCTCTACGCTCTGACCCAGTCTGAATGATCAAGGCTCGAATAGTTTGCTAATAGACAATGGCGGGCAGTCGAGGCGTCCTAAAGTAGTGCGCGTATGGCAAAACTCGCTGTGCGATTGTCACGGACGTCGTCAGAGATGCATGGTGCGAGTCCGTTCCCAATAGAACGGGAACTTCATGGAAGGGAGACAGTGGAGGCTAGACTGAGTGTCTAAACTGTCTCGTGTTCTTAGAGATGCTGGTGGAATTCGCAAGCTCGAATTCCCTCGGTGACGTCGGGAATCTTGAGAAACTAGGAAGCGCGATGGAGAGTGTCTGGAAATGGAGCCTGCGTCCTGCGAGCGACGCGGATTTCGACGCCATGATGTCTACGTTAGATAAGCACCTTGCAGAATGCGGCCACCAACCTTTTCGCAGGACCACGCACGCCAGGCACCTGGTATCGGTGAGTCTGGGCGTGTCGGCTGCACTATCCGGTCCGCTCTGGACGAGAGCACCGCGAACCCCTTTCGGGCCGACGGATCTTCTGCTTCGAGTTGGTGAATGGTACGAGCAGAATTATGGGCAGCGGCTGCGTCAACCCTGCGGAGCAAGGTCATTTGCCATCGACATACGCGGTACCCTTTGGCGCGTTCGTCTTCCCATTGTCTTCGGAACCGTCTCGGTTTTTGTGGACCGGAATTTGGGCAAGGACTATCGGGGTGGTGCGCTGAACATACTTCAGAGGATCGATGGCTTTACACAGGCATCCGCAAACCGTCTCCATGACGAGGAGATCAGAAGGATCGCGGATGAGTCGCAAGTGGCCTACTTGTCTATCGAGGTGCTAAACGGCCTCTCCCGGCACGTATTCTTCGAGCAGGCGCGCATGGACTACGAGCACAGTGTCGATGCCCTCATGTCGGGATTCTCATGGTCGAAGGCACGATGGGAGAGCGCGCAGTGCGCGGAGAAAGTCCTGAAAGGTTTGCTCGCTACCGCCGGTCATGAATATCCAAGCAAGGGCAGGGCAGGGCACGATATATCTAAGTTGGGTGAGACTGTGTCTGACAAACTGGGTTTGGCATTGTTTCCGGACTTACTGAAGAGGATCAATTGCGAACCGAAGGTTCGCTACGGCGAACAGAGCGTTTCACCTGCGGAGGCCTTTTCGGCGCATTCCGCACTGCTGGGTCTGATGGTGTTTATCGGTCGAAAGTTAAACATGACCGAAGAGATCTCGTAGTGGCCGCATAGTTTGTCGAATGTTCGCTTCTGGTCGATAGCCACCAAACATAGATAGAAATCACAAGTCTCGCCTTCTGCGACCCATAGGTGTACAAATGTACACCTATGGACGCCTTGCCCCCCTTGCCCCCCAAACGTGCCGCCGTACTGGCCTTCCTCCGTGATCGGGTCGAAGGGCAGGGCATGGCCCCCAGCTTGGCTGAGATAGCCGAGGAATTCGGCTTCGCTTCGCGCAATGCGGCGCAAAAGCACGTCCAAGCCTTGGTTGCCGATGGCCTGATCGAACTGGCTCCAGGTCAGAAGCGGGGCATCCGACTGGTGGGTGGACGCGGGCCCGGCCAGATGTTGTCCCTGCCGGTATTGGGTCGGGTCGCTGCGGGTCAGCCCATCGGCGCGGACATCGGCCTGGACCAGCAGGTATGGCTGGATCGCACCCTGTTTTCGCTGGTGCCCGATTACCTGCTCAAGGTGCAGGGCGACTCAATGATCGATGACGGGATCCTGGATGGAGACCTGGTGGGTGTTCACCGTACCTCCGATGCCCGTAACGGTCAGGTCGTGGTGGCAAGGGTGGATGGCGAGATCACCATCAAACGCTACGAGCGCGGGCGCAAGAACATCCGTCTGCTACCCCGCAATCCTGCTCACGCCCCCATCGTCGTGGAGCCGGATCAGGATTTCGCCATTGAAGGCGTTTACTGCGGATTGGTGAGACAAGGCTGATGGGCGCGGTGGTTGCACTGGAGAGCCTATTTGCCGCGCAGACGCTGTGGCATGCGGGGCGTAGCGCCAAGCTCAATGTCGAGGGAGAGCCCACGGGTCATGCCGCGTTGGACGTATTGCTTCCCCAAGGAGGTTGGCCGCGCCGAGCTTTGACCGAACTGTTGTTGCCGGCCGATGGCGTGGGAGAGTTGGATCTGTTGTTTCCGGCGTTGGCGCGCATGACCCAAGCCGGCCAGCCGGTCGTGGTGATTGCACCGCCCTACATTCCCTATGCGCCGGCTTGGCAAGCCGCGGGCTTGGATCTGTCGCAGGTAGAGATCGTGGATGCTTCTCCGCGTGATGCCTTGTGGGCATTCGAGCAATGCCTGCGCAGTGGTGCTTGCGCAGCGGTGTTGGGGTGGCCACAACAGGTCGATACGCAATCGCTACGCCGCCTGCAAGTGGCGGCAGACAGCGGTGATTGCCTGGGATTTGCTTTGCGCGACCGCAAGCATGTTGCCAATGCCTCCCCGGCGGCACTGCGCATGGAGCATGCGGGCGGGCAATGGCATGTACGCAAATGCCGCGGTGGGCAGTTGCCCTCACGCGCCTTCGCGTTGGCGACGCATTGAGCTGCACGCATGTTGTGGGCCTGCATACTGCTGCCGCAGCTGGCGCTGGACTCTGTCCTTCGGCGTTTGCCCGATCCTGACAAGCCGCTCGCGCTGGTCAGTGGGCCGGTACACCTGCGCCACCTGCATGCCGTCAATGCCAGTGCCGCACAAGCCGGCCTAAAACCCGGCATGCGTTTATCCGCGGCACACGCCTTGATGTCTGACGTGGTCACAGTGATTCATGACGCACAGGCAGAAGCGCGCTGGCATCGGTTCCTGGCCGCCTGGGCATACCGGCACAGTTCGCTGGTCAGTGCACAGTGGCCAGGCTGTGTAGTCCTGGAGGCGCGCGCCAGCTTCAAGCTGCTGGGTCCATGGCCCCGGTTTGAAGCCCGACTGCGTGAGGAACTGACAGCGCTGGGGTTCACCCATCGCATCGCCTTGGCTCCCACGCCTCGTGCGGCCCGGGTGCTAGCCGGATTACGTGATGGATTGGCGGTGACCTCCGCACCGGTCCTGCACGATGTGCTTGCCAAGGTGCCTGTCCGACGCGCCGCTTTGCCTGAAGGGGTAGGCGAACGTCTGTACCGCATGGGCGTGCGCGATCTTCGCGCCCTGCGCGGCTTGCCACGCGACAGCCTGCGCCGGCGTTTCGGAGTGGAACTGCTCGAACACCTGGATCGTCTGTACGGAGAGGCCGACGATCCTCTCGCGTTCTACGCACCGCCCGATCATTTCGATAGCCGCATCGAGTTGGGCTATGAGGTCGAGCATCACCCGCCGTTGCTGTTTCCACTGCGCCGCCTTATCAACGACCTTTGCACCTACTTGTCTATCCGCGACGGTGGGGTGCAGCGCTTCGTGTTGCGGTTGGAGCACGAAGGCCAGCACACCGATGTGGACGTGGGCCTGCTTGCGGCTGAGCGCGAACCAGCAATGCTTTTTGAGCTGACACGCAATCGGTTGGAGCGCGTAGCCATTCCTAAACCTGTTGTGGCCATGCGCCTGATGGCGCGAGAGCTTCCGCCCTTCGTGCCCGCTTCACGCGACCTGTTCGATACACGCTCACAGCACCAACTGCCGTGGCCCCAATTGAAGGAGCGGCTAAGAGCGCGTCTGGGTGATGAAGCGGTCTACCGCGTGGTGCCTGCCGGTGATCCACGTCCGGAGCGTGCTTGGCGCCGGGATGACGGCCGGCTATTGTTCACCCCCACCTTGCCGCCTCGACCCAGTTGGTTACTGAAGCAGCCCATCCCATTGCGCGGCCAGGGTCTGCGCATTCTTAGCGGCCCTGAGCGCCTGGAAAGTGGCTGGTGGGACGGTGAAGATGCACGCCGCGATTACTACGTAGTCGAGACGGCACAAGGGCAACGTGCCTGGGCGTTTGCCAGGGTGGGTGAGCGGGAAGGCTGGATGCTACATGGGTGGTTCGCATGAGCGGCGATGGCCTCGACGGGGTAGACCGCGATACGCCGGGTGGGCGTCCACCACGGGCGATCGAAGTAGCTGGGCGCATGCGCATCGCGGCCAATGACGATGCGGTATCCGAAGAGTTCCCGGCCTACGCCGAGTTGCATTGCCTGTCGGATTTTTCCTTCCTACGTGGCGCCGCCAGCGCGGAAGAATTGTTCACCCGGGCAGCACGCTGTGGCTATGAGGCGCTGGCGATCACGGATGAGTGTTCACTGGCGGGCATTGTGCGAGCCTACGAGGCCTCCCGTGCCAGCGGCCTGAAGCTGATCGTGGGCAGCGAGTTCCGACTGGAAGATGGGCTGCGCCTGGTGTTGCTGGTAGAGACATTGGCTGGCTACACCCAGCTGTGCGAGCTGATCACGCGAGCCCGACGTGCCGCAGGCAAGGGCAGCTACCGGCTTACGCGCGACGATATCCAGACGCAATTCTTCAATACGCCACCCGGGGTGTTCGCCCTGTGGCTACCGGGCAATGACAGGCGCGAAGAAGAAGGTAGCTGGTTACGCAGCATGTTCGGTGAGCGCGCATTCCTGGCCATAGAGCTGCATCGCGAGCAGGACGATGCACAGAAGCTGGCTGCCTTGCTGGATCTGGCCAAGCAGGTACAGGTGCAGGCCGTTGCCACGGGGGATGTGCATATGGACGTGCGACGCCAGCGGGTGCTGCAGGACACCATGACCGCCATTCGCCATGGGCTGCCGTTGGCTGAGTGTGGCTCCCACTTGTTCCGCAACGGGGAACGCCACCTGCGTACACGCCATGCATTGAGCAATATTTACCCGCATGCGCTGTTGGCGGCATCGGTCACCCTAGCCCGGCGCTGCCACTTCACCCTGGACCAGATCCGGTACCGCTACCCGGCCGAACTGGTGCCTGAAGGACACACGCCTGCCACGCACCTGCGTGTGCTGACCGAAGCGGGCATGCGTGTGCGCTGGCCGGAAGGCGCGCCACCCCACATCGTCCAGCAGATTGACAAGGAACTGGAATTGATCGGGGTGAAGCAGTACGAAGCTTTCTTCCTGACCGTGGAAGACATCGTCCGCTTTGCGCGCAGCCAAGGAATCCTTTGCCAGGGCCGTGGTTCGGCGGCCAACTCGGCGGTGTGCTTCGCGCTGGGGATCACTGCGGTCAACCCGACCGAAAGTCGCCTGCTCATGGCGCGTTTCATTTCGGTGGAGCGTGATGAGCCGCCGGATATCGATGTGGACTTCGAACACGAGCGTCGCGAGGAAGTGCTGCAGTACATCTACGCCAAGTACGGGCGGTCTCGTGCCGCCTTGGCGGCCACGGTCATCTGCTATCGGGGCAAGAGTGCAGTGCGTGACGTGGCCAAGGCCTTTGGTCTGCCGGATGACCAGATCGCCCTGCTGTCCGGGTGCTTTGGCTGGGGCAATGGCGAGACACCCATGGAACAACGGCTGGCCGAAGCTGGGTTCGATTGTTCCAATCCGCTGATCGCCCGCGTACTAGCCGTGACCGCGGCCTTGAACGGCCACCCGCGTCACCTGTCCCAACACGTCGGCGGTTTCGTGATCTCCGATGCGCCGCTCTCCACAGTGGTGCCGGTCGAAAATGCAGCGATGGACGATCGCACCATCATCCAATGGGACAAGGATGACCTGGAAACCATGAAACTGCTCAAAGTCGACTGCCTGGCACTGGGCATGCTGACGTGCATCCGCAAAGCGGTGCAGCTGGTAGAACGGCATCGCGGCTATGCGATCGATATCGCCCGCATTCCCAATGACGACAAGCCCACCTACGCCATGATCCAGGCCGCCGATACGGTGGGTGTCTTCCAGATCGAATCCCGTGCGCAGATGAGCATGCTGCCGCGCTTGAAACCCGCCTGCTTCTACGACCTAGTGGTGGAGGTGGCCATCGTGCGACCCGGTCCCATCCAAGGTGGCATGGTCCACCCCTACCTGCAGCGAAGGATGGGCCGCGAACAGGTGACCTATCCCTCACCTGAGATGGAAGAAATCCTTGGCCCGACCTTGGGTGTGCCGTTGTTCCAGGAGCAGGTCATGGAACTGGTCATGCACGCGGCCGACTACACCGATGGTGAAGCGGACCAGTTGCGCCGTTCGATGGCCGCCTGGAAGTCGGGCGGCGATATGGAACCGCATCGCTTGCGGGTGCGCGAGAAGATGACAGAGAAGGGCTACGCGGCTGAGTTCATCGAACAGATCTTTGAACAGATCAAAGGGTTTGGCTCCTACGGTTTCCCGCAGAGCCACGCCGCTTCGTTCGCCAAGCTGGTGCTGATCAGTTGTTGGCTCAAGCGGCACGAGCCGGCCGCATTCGTGTGTGGGCTGCTCAATGCGCAGCCCATGGGCTTCTACACCCCTAGCCAGATTGTCCAGGACGCCCAGCGCACGCGCGGCCAGCGCGTGGGCGTGGAGTTCCTGCCCGTTGATGTGATGCACAGCGACTGGGACAACCAACTGGTCGGTGGCACACCCCGGGGCAGGGAAGGGGCTATTGGCACCCAGCCGGCTATCCGGCTTGGCCTGCGGCAGGTCGGGGGTCTGTCCGAGCAGGTCGCACATGCCATCAGCCAGGCGCGAATGCAACGCGCCTTCCAGGACGTTTCGGATCTGTGTCTGCGTGCAGGCCTGGATGAAAAGTCACGCAATGCCTTGGCCGAAGCTGGCGCGCTGCAGGGATTGGTAGGCAACCGCAACAATGCACGCTGGATCATAGCCGGGGTTGAACGCCAGCAGCCATTGTTTCCGGGAAGCCCGGAGGAGTCACGGATCGAATTGCCCGCGCCGACAACAGGTGAGGATGTGCTGTCCGACTACCGCGCCTTGGGGCTGACTTTGGGTGAGCACCCGATGTCCTTGCTACGCGAGCAACTCAGCGCACGCCGGTTGTTGGGGTCACGTGAGTTGAAAGACAGGCGCCATGGCAGCCATGTGCGTGCAGTGGGCTTGGTGACCAACCGGCAACGACCGGCCGCTGCGCACGGCACCATGTTTGTCACCCTGGAAGATGAGCACGGCACAGTCAATGTGGTGGTCTGGGAACACGTTGCTCTTCGCCGTCGCAAGGCCTTGCTGGGGGCCAGCCTGCTCGCTGTGCGGGGACGCTGGGAGCAGGTCGATGGGGTGTCCCATCTGATTGCACAGGAGATGGAGGACCTGAGCAGTCTGCTGGGCAGCCTTCGCACCACGTCGCGGGATTTTCACTGATGCTGGCCCGCGCACCTTCTTTTGATCTGTTTGCCAGCGAGATGATCCAGCTCGTTGAAGATGCCGAAGGCGGCATCCGCTACTGGCCTAACTTCGTGGGCGGTGTCACCGCTGCGGAGTGGTTCGAGGCTTTACGGATGAAAGCTGACTGGAGCCATCATCAACGACCCATGTATGACCGCATAGTTGATGTGCCGCGCCTGCTGGCGTCCTATCGAATCAATGCTTTTCCCAGCGAGCTTCCACTGGCCGACATGTTGGCTGCCATCCAGGCACAGGTACCTGCTCCCTATAACGGGGTCGGACTAAACCTGTATCGCGATGGCAACGACAGTGTGGCCATGCATAACGACAAATTGCATACATTGACTCCGGGTTGTCCGATCGCCTTGGTGTCGTTAGGGGATACCCGACGGATGCTGATACGTGCCAAGAGCAACAACCGCGCGGCGGTGGCGATTGATCTGGAGCCGGGCAGCTTGTTCTGCGTGAGTTACGCCTCCCAGATCAGCCACGAACACGGAATTCCCAAGACCAGGAAGCAGCATGGTCAGCGTATCAGCGCGGTCTTCCGTGTGCGCCCGCCATAGTTGTATCGGCTATAAACCGCCACAAACTCCAGTGATCCTTTGTCATCGATCTCACCTCGTGAGACGCACACGCAACATCGTGGCTCGCCAACCCTCTCGGTTTGCCATGAACGCCATCCTTCATTCCCGGCCGCTACCGGCGCCGATTCCTTCCGGCACTCAACTGGCCAGCCGGCTATCCGACCGGTACGGCGAGCGGATCACGGGCCAGTTCACCGTGCCTGGCCGCGCGGCGGACCTGCGGCCGCTGCCTGAGGATTTACCTGAAGGACTTGCTGCAGCCCTACGTGCGCGAGGCATCACCTCGCTGTATTCCCACCAAGCCCAAGCCTGGCAGGCGGCCAAGGAGGGTCGTCACCTGGTCGTGGCCACACCCACCGCCTCGGGCAAGTCCCTGTGCTACACGCTGCCCGTGGTGAGTGCGGCCATGGAGCAGGGTGCCAAAGCGCTTTACCTGTTCCCCACCAAGGCGCTGGCCCAGGATCAGGTGGCCGAACTGCTGGAACTCAACGCTGCCGGCAATCTCGGCCTGCGCGCCGCCACGTTCGATGGCGATACGCCGGGTGATGCCAGGCAAGCGATCCGCCTCAACGGCGATGTCGTGGTCAGCAATCCGGACATGCTCCACCAGGCGATCCTGCCGCATCACACCAAGTGGGCGCAGTTTTTCGAGAACCTGCGCTTTATCGTCATCGACGAGGTGCACACCTATCGCGGGGTCTTTGGGTCTCACGTGGCCAATGTGATCCGCCGCCTGAAGCGGATCTGTGCTTTCTATGGGGTGCGACCACAGTTCATCCTGTGCTCGGCCACCATCGGCAATGCGGCCGAGCATGCGCGTGCGCTGATAGAAGATGACGTGGTGGCCATCACCGAAAGCGGCGCGCCTAGCGGCGACAAGCACATCCTGCTGTGGAACCCGCCGGTGGTGAACCAGGACCTGGGGATCCGGGCCTCCTCCCGTTCACAGTCCAACCGCATCGCACGCCTGGCCATCAAGTCAGGCCTTAAGACCCTGATTTTCTGCCAGAGCCGGCTGATGGTCGAGGTGCTGACCAAATACCTGAAGGAGGTCTTTGACCACGACCCGCGCAAACCGCGCCGGATCCGCGCCTATCGCGGCGGCTACCTGCCTACCGAGCGGCGTGAGGTGGAGCGAGACATGCGCGCCGGCCGCATCGACGGCATTGTCAGCACTTCAGCGCTTGAGCTTGGCGTGGACATCGGCAGCCTGGATGTTGTGGTGCTCAACGGCTACCCCGGATCGATTGCGCAGACCTGGCAGCGCTTCGGCCGCGCCGGTCGGCGGCAGCAACCGTCGATTGGAGTGCTGGTCGCAAGCTCCCAGCCGCTGGATCAGTATGTGGTGCGTCACCCGGAATTCTTTGCCAATGCCAGCCCGGAGCAGGCCAGGATTGAAGCCGACCAGCCGCTGATCCTGATGGACCACATCCGCTGCGCCGCGTTCGAGCTGCCCTTCATCGACACCGATCCTTTCGGTCCAGTGGATCCCGCGCCGTGGCTGGAAGTGCTGGCCGAGAGCGGGGTGCTCCATCGTGAGGGACAGCGCTGGGAATGGATTGCCGACAGCTACCCGGCCCAAGCGGTGAATCTGCGCTCGGTGGCCGATGGCAATTTCGTGGTCGTGGACCGCACCAACGGGCGGCAAACGATCATTGCCGAAGTCGACTATTCGGCCGCGGCCCAGACCCTCTACGAAGGCGCCATCCACATGATCCAGTCCGAGCCGTTCCAAGTGGAACGACTGGATTGGGAAGGCAGGAAGGCCTATGTGCAACAGACGCACGTGGATTACTACACCGACGCCATCGACTACACCAAGCTCAAGGTCCTTGACGAGGTGGAGGGGGCACAGGCAGGGCAGGGAAGTGCCCACCATGGCGAAGTCCATGTGGTTCGCCGCGTGTCGGGCTACAAGAAGATCCGTTTCCACACCCACGAGAACATCGGCTACGGGCCGGTGAACCTGCCCGACCAGGAACTGCACACCACTGCCTTCTGGTGGCAGTTGCCGCAATCCGTGCTCGACATACAGTTCGACAGCCGGCAGGACGCGCTGGATGGTTTCCTGGGCGCCGCCTATGCCCTGCACCTGGTGGCGATGGTGTCGGTGATGGCAGAAGGACGTGATCTGCAGAAAGCCGTAGGCAGTGGCGATGGCGCGTGGTTCGTCACCGCCGACCACGGAGGGCGTGGTCAGGTGCGCTCCGGTGAAACGGGAGAGGGGATCATCGATCCAACCAGCGGCTTCACCCCAACGCTGTTCCTCTACGATAACTATCCCGGTGGGGTAGGACTGTCCTTGCCCCTGTTCGAACGACGCGAAGAGCTGCGACGACAGGCGGTGTCGCTGATCGAGGCGTGCCCATGCAGCGCAGGTTGTCCCGCGTGCGTGGGGCCGATACTGGCGGCCACCGAGGCCTTGGTAGAGTCCTCCCCCAAGGCCACCGGTCTGGCGGTGCTCAGGCTTTTGGGAGAGGCCGCGTGACGGCACTTGCCCAGCGCTTGGCCAGCCTGCAAAAACAGGCTGGCATACCACTTGCGGCCAAACCGCATCCGACCAGTGGAGCGGATCGCGTATCCCAGACGCACCAGGCGCAGGTTGCACAACTGCGCCGTCTCCTTGGCATGCGCCCCAAGGCGCTGACCCCCTTCCTCAGCAGCGACAGACGACTGGAGGGTGAGGAGATCGCACCGGGTCTACGCTACCTGGAGCTGTGGCAAGCGTGTACGCCGCCACCGGACATGCTTCGCTTGGCAGTCCTGCGCCATGAGGATGTCGCCTCAGGTCGGGTGCTGGCTTTTGATACCGAGACCACGGGCTTGGCCGGGGGAACGGGCACACGGGCTTTCATGATCGGGGCCGGCGACTGGAAGGACGGACGCCTGCGCATCCGGCAACTTCTCATGACCACGATGGCGGCCGAAACGGCCATGCTGACCGAGTTCGCGCGTTGGCTTGCGCCGGAGACGGTACTGCTCTCCTACAACGGCAAGTCCTATGACCGTCCGTTGCTCACCACGCGATACACGCTGGCCAGAATTCCTGATCCGCTGCGTGACCTGGCTCACTTGGATCTACTGCACCCGGTGCGCCGCTTCTACAGAGGCATCTGGGAAAACTGTCGGCTGGCGACGGTCGAGCGACAGTTGCTTGGGGTCGTGCGCGAGGACGATCTTCCAGGAAGTGAAGCGCCGGCGGCGTGGCTGCATTACCTGCGTGGCGGCAGCGCAGAGAACCTTCGCCGGGTGGGTCATCACAATGCGCAGGACCTGAGTAGTTTGGCGGGCTTGTTGCTGCATCTGGAGAGCCTCACTGACAGAGCGTGCCCCGCCTAGTTGGGCGTTACGGGCAGCACGCCGCACTGTTCTAAATAGCCAGCCAAGCTGAGCATAGCGTCCATTTGAGCTGTGCTATCTCCTATCGATCCAATGGGCTCAGGACGCCCTCCGCGCCACGGTTGAGTACATGGGTATAGATCTGGGTGGTCGTCACATCCTTGTGTCCCAATAGCTCCTGCACCGTGCGGATATCAGTGCCGGCTTCCATCAGGTGTGTCGCGAAGCAATGCCGAAGCGTGTGTGGACTGACCGGCTTGATGAGGTGGGCCATCTTTGCTGCCGCACGCACGGCACGTTGCAGTACGCTTTCGTCCAAGTGGTGGCGCTTATGGCGTCCATCCGCCGGATCTATCGTGCACCTTGCTGCTTGAAACAGGAACTGCCATCCGAGCTCTTTTTCTGCGCTTCGATACTTGCGTGCCAACGTGTTTGACAGTGTTACGGCACCGAACCCAGCCGCAAGGTCGCGGGCATGCTGGACACGCACCTGATCGATCTGAGCCTGCAAAGCAGTCTTCAAGCTCGCAGGCAGCACGGTCTTGCGGTCTTTCGCCCCTTTTCCCTCGCGGACGTTGATTTCATTGCGGGCAAAGTCGATGTCTCTTATGCGCAAGCGCATGCATTCCATCAGGCGCAGGCCACTGCCATACAACAGTCCAGCCATCAATGCTTCCCGGCCTGACATCGAGCGCAACAGGGTGGAGGTTTCCGTACGGGACAAGACCACTGGCAACTTGGGCATCCTCTTGGCCCGGACCACGTTCTCCATCCAGGGTAAGTCCAAGGCAAGCACTTCCCTGTACAGGAACAGCAATGCAGCCAGTGCCTGATTCTGCGTACTGGCTGCTACCCGATCCTTCTGTGCCAGATCACTAAGGAATTGCTCCAGTGCCATACCGCCTAATTCGCGCGGGTGCCGCGAAGCGTTAGTTCGGATATAGCGGCGTATCCAATACAGATAGGCTTGTTCTGTGCGAAAACTGTAGCGTTTAAGGCGCATCCTGCGGCGAACTTCGTCTAACAGCTTGGGCCTGGGTTGCTCAGCAGGCGGAGTAGATATAGCTGCAGCCTGGTCATCATTCTGCATAGCGAGGCATCCGTGCCGGATAACACCCCCAATGTCTCAAGACATGCCGAGCTGTCCAATAGGCGTAAAGCCCTGTCACTTATAGGAAAACCCTGATTGACAGGTGTCCGGGCTCCTAATCAGAATCCCCGCTACACCCCGCTTTGGGGTCTAATCGTAGTTAGGCCGCGCATTGCAGATTGTTCGCCCCGCGCTACAATCGCTGCGGGAAGCTTGGGCACGGACAACTCGCAACGCGAATCGCGAGATCCGCCCCCAACTACTTCTCCGGCGCATAGGCATATGCATCGTAAGGCGTCCAATTCTTCGCCGCCCGATCCATGTTCGCGCATGGACAACGGCCGGCGCGGGAGTACCCGCCAAAGCACGGCCAAAGAAACATTAGTGGTCGCGCAGCGCTGCTGCGACTGCATCGGCTATGGGAAATGCCATGAAGGTGCAAATCGCGGTTACGGTGACGGCGGATATCGCCAAGGTCATTACAGCCCTTACCGGGTTCGTCTTGGCTGTAGCATATTTGCTTAGTCATCTTTAAAAAGCCCTGGGCCGGGAGCGATCTCGGCCCAGGCATTGTTGGCCGCGGCCTAACAATTCGTTCAAGCCGAACTTGCTTCGTTCCACCAAAGCCATGGCAGAAAAAGCTTGCCATGGCTTTGGCTCCACTACGCAAGTCGGCTTAACTCAGGCGTTAGGCCGCTAAGGAGAGTCATCATGGATCTGGCACAAAAATCAGACGCAGAGATCCTGGCGGTAGTAACGCCCATCATGGACAACCTGATGGATGCTTCCACCGCAATTGACTACGAGCGCCACACCCGCGACTTCACCGACCGTCTAAAGAGCGTTCTGTCTAAAGAGTCGCTACAGTCCATCTGCGAGCACTATCAGAGCACCAAGGGGTTCTTTGCCAAGCGTGAGTTCGTTGCAGCCTTCAGGCGACCGGACTCTGTGGCGGTCGTCTGGCAGCAACGGTTCACCAAGCAACCGGGAGAGTTCGTAGCTGAGCTAGTCTTGGTACAACAAGGCGGCAAGTACCTCGTTGACCATGTCATGGTGTTCTAGGGCGCGGCCTAACAATTCGTTCAAGCCGAACTTGCTTCGTTACACCAAAGACATGGCAGATAAAGCTTGCCATGGCTTTGGCTCCACTACGCAAGTCGGCTTAACTCAGGCGTTAGGCGTCCACGGAGAATCATCGCGCATGCAACAAGCAATCGCTCATATCTCTCTTGTAGTCCGTGAGTACGACGAAGCTATCGCCTTCTATGTCGGCACCCTCGGCTTTGAACTGCTCGAAGACTCACCCCGACCGGAGCAGAATAAGCGTTGGGTTGTTGTCGCCCCGCCAGGCAGTCCAGGCACATCACTGCTGCTGGCTCGTGCCAGCACCCCAGAGCAACGCGACCTTGTCGGAAACCAAACCGGTGGCCGGGTCTTTTTGTTTCTGCAAACTGATGACTTCTGGCGTGATTACAACCGCTTTGTAGCAGCGGGCGTCGAGTTTGCTCGTCCACCTTCTGAAGAAGCATATGGCACCGTGGCCGTGTTCAAGGATCTGTACGGCAACCTCTGGGATCTGCTCCAGTACAACGGGTCTGTTCCATACATCCTCGGGTCCGCCTAACAATTCGTTCAAGCCGAGTCCGCTTCGCGGCCTCGGCGCTGGCGCTAAGATTGTCCCAACGCCGCGGCCGCTCATCGGCCCGGCTTA
>Ga0075163_10006570_pt1 | contig 15421 bp, 26 predicted proteins | sample JI1023141ADNA_FD_71478 | JGI IMG/M metagenome (GOLD analysis project Ga0075163, IMG submission 71478) | Wastewater effluent complex algal communities from Wisconsin, to seasonally profile nutrient transformation and Carbon sequestration -... | ecosystem: Engineered > WWTP > Effluent > Algae... | reverse complement strand
ATTTTTGGGAAGCTTATGAAGGATTATCCGATGCAGATAAAGCTGTAATAGATAATCAAATGAATTCTAGAATGGAACAAGTTGCTGATCAAGTTAGAAAGAGTCAAGGAACTGTTCCAGGTGAAATTGATTCATTAATTCAAATGAATAAGATTCCGCCAAGATTTGATTGGAAGAAACATTTACGTCGATGGATTGGTAATAGTTCAGAAATATATACTAAACCTAGCCGATTTAAACCAAATGCTTATTTCCCAGGAACTCCTAGTACTAAGATTAAACAGAAGCAGAATATTCTGTGTGCTATAGATACTTCTGGATCTGTTAGTAATAGTGAGCTAGAAGAGTTTATGTCAGAGATTTACAATATTTGGAGAATGGGTGATACCATTACCATATTGTGTGCTGACACTAAAATCTATGATCCTTACATATATAAAGGTGGAGATCAAATCCAAATTCATGGTAGAGGGGGAACATACTTCACTCCAATTCTGAACTATTTTAACGAAAGACCAGAATATTCGTGTATGATTTACTTCACTGATGGTGAAGCAGAATTACCACCGAATGCCGTTAGACCAATGCTTTGGGTAATATCTAGTGGTGGTACAGATAGGTATGTGCAAGAACACAACGGTAAAAAATTAATTATAAAACAATAAATTGAATTATGTCAAAGAAAGACGACAGAATTAAGTTAACACCAACAGCAGCTAAAGATCACTTGTTGCAGTATTTTAGTAATTGCGAAATGCAAATTAAAACCAATCAAAGACCAACCAGTCTTTGTATTGAAGGTGCTGCAGGTATTGCTAAAACTTCACTGGTAAAACAGATGGCTACAGAAATGGGCTATAAGTTGCACCAAATTAATGCAGCAATGATTGATGATCTAGGTCACTTAGTGGGATTTCCGCAGAAGCAATATCAATTTGCTGATCATAGTGGAGAGAACATTTGGGTTTCTGCTGAATTTAGTGACGAAGCTATGAAAACAGGTATTCCAACTGGTGAATCTCGTATGAATTACGCAGTGCCTTATTGGTTGAAAGATGTGGAACCAAATGAAAAGTTCATTTTATTGTTGGACGACTTTACTCGAGGACTGCCAATGGTAATGCAAGCTTGTATGACTTTGGTGGAAGAATACAGATATGGTTCATGGGAACTTCCTAAGAACTCTATTATAATGCTTACTACTAATCCAGATAATGGAGAGTATTCAGTTGCAAGTTTAGATACTGCTCAGAAAACTCGTATGCGTTATATTGAGATGGTATTTGAAACAGAAAGTTGGGCTAGATGGGCAGAAAGTCAGAATATGGATAGTCGCTGTATTAACTTTGTTCTCCACAATCCTGAATTGTTTCATACTAAGAATGACGGTATTGGTGGAGCTAAAGAATATAATGCTCGTATTATGACTAAATTCTTTAATGACATTGGTTGTCTACCAGATTTTAGTGTACCAACAGCATTAAGCTATGTAAAGATCTGTGGTGATGGATCTGTAGGTAATAGATTTACTGATATGTTCTTGACATTTATTAATGACAGATTAGATAAATTACCTTCTCCTAAAGAGTTGATGGGAATGAAGCAAGAAGATGCTCTTAAAGCTCTGAATGCTGTATGTGGTAATTATCAAACTAAATCTGCATACCAACCTGCAACTGCTAGCATTATGGCAAGTCGTATTACTAACTATGCCATTTACGGCGACCAACCAAGTTGGGGCAAGGATGAAAATACAAAAGTAATTTCGATGATACTTCATAATTCATTTAGTGAAGATTTGAAGTTTTATATGGCAAGACAGTTTGTTACAGATGCAGCTAAAAAACAATCTGCGAAACTTCAATTAATAACTATGCACCCAGATATCATGAAAATGATATTTAGCTAAAATCAGAATGAATATACCACAATTAATAAGACTGGCTAGTAGTACAACTGTGTACGCTAACCGGTCTTTAATCCAATTTATTAGACAATCTATGTCTCAAGCTTCAGATGAAGTAAAATCTGGAGACAACATCTTTTTTATGAAAAATACTACTTTTAAGAGAGATCTCTTAACTGTAGCTAAAGATCCATATCAGAGAGTAATTAAATTGTCTAAGGCCAATTGTATGATTATTAATACAAATATGGCTCTTCCTCAACATGCAATAGGTATGAAGGATAAAGTTATCTCTAATATGATTGACGCAGTAACTGCAGATGACATTGTATTTAATATTTCTCAATATGGTTCAGACTATGTTGATCTGTGTGTTCAGTGGTTAGAGTTTTATCAACTATCTAATAAACCAAGATTAGTACATGAGAGTAAAATCTTAGAGTACGTAAATTCTGGCATTATTATTAATGAGGATAATATAGATCAAGTGTTAGATCTAATAAATTCTGATGTGGAGATTGCTGCTAGGATGATTGACAATTGTGATATTGCAAACTCTTTTTTGTATATTTTGTACATTATATATTTTGTTAGAGGATTTCAGACAAAATATGAGCAGGTTGCTTATAAACTAAAGAATGTCACCAATTATTTGAATATTAAGAATTGTAGAAATGTAGTTCCAGAATCTCAGTTTAAAGAGATGATGAAGATTCCATTTTTGCGAGATAAGATTTCAAATACTGCTGCTAAGATGCTCAAAGAGACTTTAATGAGGAGTATTCCTCAAAACATGTCCTCTTTAATTAAAGATCCAAATGTTGATTTTGCATGGAAGGAGTAGATGATATTTATGAAAGTAGATTGGTTTCCGATTACTCCGGTCATAAATATTATCCATATCCTCAAGTAACCAAATGGTTTGTAAAAGACAGTATTCAACGGGAATTTTACAAAAATACATTAGTTGCTGGAGATATGGTCTGCATTAATAGTAAGCCATCTGCAATGACTAACAAAAGGATTGATGCTTATCTCCAATCTTTAGGATGTACCAGAGTAAAAGAAACTCTAGCTACTAAATTTGTAGATAACCGTGATAGCTGGAACTATTCATTTACAAACAGTCTTAGTGAAAAACCTGTTGAAGTTGAATCTTGTATTATTAATAGACATAAATTTGTTGGAGATAACTTTTTTAAACAATTATCTGATTGGGAAGTAGAAACTAAAGATAAATTTGGGTTTGATGTTGAGGCATATAAGAATATATGGAACTTGTTAAAGTCTCGTAAGGTAGATAATACTAGAATGGCTGCAATGGGAATTATGACTTGTGATTGGACTGGAAATGAATTGTTATTAAGATTCGCAATGATGAATTTTAATGGAGCAATTAGAAACGCAAAATTAGCAACTATTCCAGGATGGACTGCATTCTGTAATAAACACAAATTAATGTGGAAATGTAATACAATCGAAGGACATTATGTAATCTCCTTAATTAAAGATTGTTATGAAACTTCACAAATGGACTTAATTCATAAACTATTAAATAATTAAATAATGATCAAATTGACTAAAGTACAATTAGACGAACTGTTCAATGGAACAAAGTCATGGGAAGACATGGCAAAAGATTTTACCACTGAAGCTGGAGTAACTATTACTTCCAAGATGGTGCAAGAAATGTTTAAAGCTAACGGTTACAATCTCAGAAGTCGTAAGCGTAAAACTGGTGATAGTTGGTTTACAATTGTAGATGATGTAGCTAACACAGCATCCACACAATCATATGATACATTCAACGTACATACTGATAATGTAGAAGAAGTTCCTACAGAGGAATTTGCTTAATTAAATAACTCCAAAAAACCAAATTTTAATCTTTAATCTATAAATAATTTAAATGATATTACTCGCATTAGCGGAAAGCGGTTTTGGTAAAACTGCGTCATTTGTACCTAGTGAGAAGCTAGGAATTAAGGGATTAGATCCCAAAGATACTTATGTGATTTCGGTAACACCTAAAATGTTACCACTCTGGAAAGTGACTACTCCAGATAAACCACAAGATGGTAATAGAATTATTACTGACGATGGGCCAACAATAGCTAAACTTATTTCTGGTTTAGCTAAGTCGCCATTTAAAAATATTATCTTAGATGATGCTAACTACATCATGCAGAATTTTTATATGAAGAACGCCATGAAGAATGGTTGGGAAACACCAAAACAAATTGGTTACTTCATGGGATTAATTTTTACTGCAATGGAAGAGGCTAGTGCTGCAGGTAAGAATGTGATTATATTTGCTCACCCAGAAACCTACAAGGCTAATACTCAAGGTGATCTATCTTATAGAATGAAGACAACGGGTGAAATCATATTGCCCTCATTTGCTTAATTGCTGGAATAGCCTTAGAGACTAATTAACTACAACGCAACTAGAAATGGTAAACGTGAATGTTATAAAAATAATTAGTATTGGCCAATCAGCAGCGAAGATCCTTAACTGGATAACGTTCAACGACCATCCCTCGGAAGGGGAGTACAGAAATATCTAATCAATATTTTTGGAAATAGCAAATTTTATAATCTAAATAATGAAGCAAGTTAACATTTACTTATTAAGACATCCGCTAACTAGAGAAGTTAGATATGTTGGAGAAACTACACAAACTCTAAAAAAGAGATTTTCAGCACATATTACTAGAGCTAAAATTTCAGGTAAGAAGCAACAATCTTCTTGCTGGATTAAATCCTTATTAGATCAAGGATTACTTCCTGTAATAGAGTTAATTGAAATTTGTAATGAAGATATTTGGGAAGAAAGAGAGGATTATTGGATCAGTTACTATCCTAATCTAACTAATCATAATCGAGGAGGTAGGAATCCAGGTGGATTTCCTTTGTCAGATAGTCATAAAAAAGCTATTAAAGACTCTCTAAAAGGAAGAATTAGACCAGATGATGTAAAGCTGAAGATTTCTAATTCTCATAAGGGTAAAGTGGTTTCTCAAGTAACTAAAGATAAATTGCGAAATATAAATTTAGGTAAGATTCAAACTTTAGAGCAAAGGCTTAAGACAAGTGCTGGAGGAATACTACAGATAAATCCTATAACAAATAAAGTTATAAAAGAGTATTTAACTCTTGGAGATATTGTAAAAGAAAATCCTCAGATGTATAAAGGGAACATAGCTTCTGCTTGTAATGGAAGATTGAAAACTTATCATAAATTTATTTGGAAATATAAAAAAGATATGGTCTAATCTTATGCGAAAGTATAAGGATGCAAGGTGTTGTGATTCAACATGTATTATTGTATCAAAATGAATATGACTCAAGATTATTTGACTCCAGAAGGTAAGGCGGACATCATGCTGTTTGGTATTAATCGTTGGAATGAAAGTTCCAAGAAAGTTGACAAAGTTTTTGTTACAGATCATGATGGAACTTATCCTGCGAAAAGTCAAGGGATATTCGATAATATGTATATTCCTAATGATATGGGAATGATTGTAGATAAAATTAATGTGTTTCTAGGAGTATGAAATTACATGTAGATACAGATAATAAAACGGTAGCTATTGAAGGAACTGTAGAGGTTCACAAAGTGTTTAGCTGCTTAATGTCATGGTTTCCAGAAGAATGGGAACAGTGGAAATTTATCCAATTTACACCAGTAATTCAATATAAAGAAGTTGTTGTTTACAAAGATGTTTATAGACAACCATATTGGAATCCATTTCGTTATGATGGTACAAGCAGTCCAATTAACAGCTTAGCAGATGCTACCTTTAGAAGTACTTCAAATACATTAACTAATACAAATTCACAATTAACAATTAACTTTCAAGATTAATCAACTATGTTTACAGGAACGAAAGAAGGACAACAAACAGGTAGCTACCTCAAAACTGGATTATCTAGCCTTACTCTATTGGGAGTAAATCCAACAGCTCAACAAATTCAAGATTGGACTGGTAGAGATAATGTCAATGAACCAAATTATGAACTGGCAAAAGACTTCAATGAAAATGAAGTTAGACCAGTAACGTTCTATTTAAAGAATGACGAAGGTACAGTAGTAAACTTCAGAATTAATGTTGGTAATGCTGATGCAGTTGCAAAGTCTGGTAATTACCAAGTATGTACATCTACAGGAGCTATTGTGTGGGCTAAAACTGGTGGTGCAATCAAACCAGAATTTGAAGATCATAAGCCTTTGAAAATTGGTGAGGCAGATCTTATTGCATTTATTTCAAAGTTGATTAACTTTGATACTAAATCTGGTGAAAATCTATATGCACAACTAGTTAGCCAAGGAGTCGATGCTAATACCTTGTTTGGTGGTAACACTAAAGGTTTGGATAAATTGGCTAAGTGGGCTACGGAAAATCACAAGAAGATTGCAATGGTACTTGTAGTACGTGAGAAAGAAGCTTTAGATCAGAATGGTAATAATGTTACCAAGCAGTATCAAGGAGTAGCTAATGCATCTGAAACCTGGTTTCACGGTGATGTAACAGATTGGGCTGAAAATAAACTCTTGGAGAGATACGAAAAGAGTTTAGAAATCGGTGCTGGTCAAACTAAAGCATATCCTCTTATCAAAGACTTGTTTACTATCAAGTATCAAGACTTTAAGAAAGAAGATTGCTTTAATGCAGTACCAGAGAATCCAGTTTCATCACCAACTTGGGGAGCGTAATTAATGTTTAAAGGTGTTAAACCGACATATAGGAATCAATCTGATGTACTAAATTCAGTTTCCCAAGAACAAGTGTTTAGTGAGTATTTAGGTATATATCCAGATTTAAATGGTCGGTTTAAATCTCCTTTTAGAGTAGATAAGGATCCTGGGTGTCGTTTTAGATGGCACTCAGGAATCCTTTATTTTGTAGAAAATTCAATGTTTAATAATAAACTATATTGGTCTTGTATTGACGTAGTTAAATATATTAAACAATGTACTTATGCAGAAGCTCTAGAAATATTATATTTAAAATCTCACGTTAGTCCTGGAATTATAAAGAAAGTAAATTCTGAAATATTTATTCCAGAAATTAGATTTGAAAAACAGGATTGGGAAAAGGATAACATGTTTATGTTACCTGGAAGTGTCTTAGAAAATGAACTAGTCTTTAAAGTAAAGAATTACTGGATTAAGACTAAAAGTGGTTGGTTAAGGAACTCTATACATCATCCACAACATACATTGTGTGTAGCTTATTATTTTCCAGAAACAAATCATGTAAAATTATATTTTCCATATCAGATTGAAAATAAATGGTATTCTAATTGTAGCATTCAAGATATATTTGGTTGGCATAAAATAAAGTATTATCAAACATTAGGAGATAAACTATTTATAGCTAAATCTGGTAAAGATAGATTAATGTTAGATTATTTTATTGGTATTCCTAGTATAGCTTTACAGAATGAAGGTTGTTATTTACCAGATGATATAGCTTTAGATTTACAAACAATGTTTAAGGATATTACATTCTTGTATGACAACGATATTCCAGGGATTCTGCAAGCTCAAAAACTGAGTGAGAAATACAATTTTAAATATAAAATAATTGATGTAACTCCAAAAGATCCATTTGAAATGATAAATGAATTTGGAGTTATTAATACACAAAAACTAATATTATGAATGTAGTGTTGAAGATAGAGAATGATGCTGAGATGAGAGCTTATATGAAAGATCTTTTGAGAGGTCAGATGGATACTGAGGGAAGAAGAGAAATTAGAGAAGCTGTTGCAGAATTGTTTGAAGCTAAGGTAAAAAATATATCAGAACAATACTGGCAGCAACTGATAAGAGAAGCTGCAGCCATTGCTATTAATAAAGAAACTGCTAAATACTGGGATAAAAGTATAAAGAGGCAAATTATTAGAGAAGCATTAGTAGCTCATATAGATGATATTTTCAACGGTAAATCTAGACAAGAGTTTATACTAGAATGTGCAAAACAGTTAACTAAAATACCATGAATACTATAAGTTGGATAAATGTTCAAGATGAATTACCCGAATTTAATAAAAGAGTTTTCGTTCTTTTTTATCCTAAAAATCCAGTAATGGAAGGATTACTCCCAGGTGTGGATTATCGTAGAATATTTGATTCTACAAATTTAGAATCTAGATTGGTTCAAGTTCTGATAGATAATAAGGGATTTAATTCAAATGTTGCCTATTGGATGGAAATCCCAGATAAACCTAATATATGAATAAAATAACAGAATTAGCTATTGAAGGTATCCATCCCAAATGGAAAGTTTTATTAGGAACTCCTGGTAGAGATGGTAGATTATTAATAGATATCTTAGATGAAACCGTTACTAAAATTATTGATCTAAATGTTAAACTTTGTCCAGATAATCCACGTAAAATATTAAGGTGTTTACATTTAGATCCTGATTTAATTAAGGTAATAATTATTGGACAAGATGTTTATCCACAACCAGGAGTAGCTACTGGACTAGCTTTTGCAGTAGAAGATGGAAAACCTTCACAACCCAGCTTAAATATTCTACTTAGAGAAATGTGGGAAGAATATGGATTTCCTGGAGGAGATGATACATTTAATAGTTCTTTAGAACAGTGGGAAGAACAAGGTGTTTTATTAATTAATACTGCACTTAGTTGTGAACAATTTAAACCAGGCAGTCATAGTAAATTGTGGGAACCATTTTTTGCTGAATTGATGGTTATTCTTAATAACTTTAAAGTTACTAGAGAGTCTATGACATCAATGGTGTTTGTATTTTTAGGTAGTAGAGCTTATATGTTTGAATCTGAAATTGGTAATACTTTGCACTATAAGATATCTAGATATCATCCTGCAGCAGAAACTTATGGAGGTAATAAATTTACAGGATTCTTTAAAGAAGTTAATAAATGTTTAGAAGAATCTGGACAAGAAATAATCAATTGGATATGACAATAGTAATAAAACATGAAGAAGTAGATCTCATAAGAGAGATTCCAGGAATTGTTCATCCAGATTTAACTTTTATGGTAATTCCAGAAGAAATTGGGTTTAGTGCAGTTTGTTCTACACTTTCTATTTTTGCACAAGGCAATACAATAGAAGAACTTCTCGATAATATAGATGAAGCTGTAGTAGTTCATTTAACTAGTTAAGCATGGCCCATAAGAACAAACTTAAGGGAAATAGACTAGAACAGCAAGTTGCTATTGATCTAAGAGAAAGATTTCCATTTGTTAAAACTGCCAGGTATGCCAATAGAATGGCAGATGATTGCAAAATTGATTTAGTGGGAGTGCCAATGTTAATCCAGTGTAAGTCTGGCTATAATAAACCAAGACTTAAGTTCGACGAGTTATATCTAGAAAATAAAGAGTTAATAGCTAAGAACTTCGGCCCCAATCACCCAGTACATAAACTACCTTACGTTTTAATTAATAAGTTAAATAGAACAGTTGGTGGTAAACTAAAACAGCCAGAGATGAATCAGGTAACTATTTCATACCAATTCTTTTTGGATTTAATCAAAAATTACACTACAGAGAATGCTGAAATATGATTCAGATGAACAGTTTAGAGTTGAAAGAGGTTATCTAAATAGAACTAGGATATATTTATATCCAGCAGTAGTTCTAATGAAGAGTTATATGCCCTATATGAAAAAATTGAAGGATAGCTTACTATCAGTAAGTTATAGAGATGAGAGTATTATTGTGTATTATGATAGAAGTAACACAGTGGCCATTAAGGAGTTATTGGAAGAATTGCGAAAGAACGGTGAGCTTGTAGATAACTGGATGCATAATGAGAGTAGTTACGCCATTCAAATAAAACCAGATTTAAACTATACGGCTTTTGAGGAAGGAAGATATTCTGAAATCTATAATGATAAATCTCAAATAAATCAGGTATTTTCTAAAGAGAGTAAGACTAAGCAAGTTATTACAAAAGATCCTGAATATAAACAGATATATGTGAATCTGATTAACGAGTGGTTTAACACAAACTACTCTGTTGAATCATTAGAAAGGAGAGATGATGGAAGAAGTGTACCGCTGGCACAATATGATATACCCCCGTGTATGAATCAAGAAATTTTGAATTATGACCCGCAAAAAACTTACCGAGGAAGAATTAAAACTCCTTCAAATTAATACCGTAGAAACCATATCAAAATATAATTATAAAGATTTGGAAGCTGAAAAATACGGAGATCCTGAATTTAATGATTTGGTGCAAAACATGTTTAATGACGTAATAAATGACTATGAAAATCAAGATAGTAAACAAAAGCAATAACCCACTGCCAGCATTCCAAACTTCAGGTAGTGCTGGCATGGATATTTGTGCATTCTTAGAAGAACCGCTAATTCTTCATTCAAATGAACAGTTTATGATTCCTACTGGAATCTATATGGCTATTGAAAAAGGTTATGAATGTCAGGTTAGAACTAGAAGTGGAATGGCTAATAAAGGATTACAAGTTGTCAATAGCCCTGGAACAATAGATTCTGATTATAGGGGAGAGTGTAAAGTAATTTTAATTAATCACAGTACCAAAACACATATTATTAATTCTGGAGATAGAATTGCTCAATTAGTGTTTCAAAAAGTTGAACAACCAGAATTAGAAGTTGTTGAATCTTTAGATGAAACTGAAAGAGGTACTGGCGGTTTTGGTTCAACTGGAGTATAATGGATGTATATACATTTCATAATGAAGAACTGACAGAAACTGTAAACAAGGCTAAAGACAGTCTTGCTTTACAGTTATTTCAGAATGACATTATCTCAAAAGAAACAATGAGAATACTAATGTCTCATACTATTTTAGTTACAAAGCGAGGTATGTTGGGAACCTTCTGGAACAAGCTTTGGAAAAAAGATTCTAATGCAACTTATTTCTTTATTGCAAAAGTACTAAATGATCCTAGTCCACCAGATCAAATTAATTTTGATACACAAACTGAAGAGTATATATGAAAAAGAAATCATTTAATTTTGAAGGTACAGTATTTGGATCTAATGAAACAATTAAGTTAGAAATAACACCTCACGAAAAACCGATAGTTAAAGATGACAAAGGCAGAGAAACCCAGACTGTATCAGACACTAGTAAAACAGTTTCCTAGAGCAATTGTTGCTGTAGCTAGCAGATCAGAATTTGGTCATAAAAAATATGCGGATATTGATCAAGATTGGCAAGGATTTACGGTAACTCCTATTGAACAATATAGGGATGCTCATATTCGGCATACTATGGAATTAGGAGATGAGGGTGAAACTGAACTAGATCATGCTATTGCTGTAGCTTGGAATGCGTTAGCCATATTAGAATTAAAACTAAGAAATGAAAGCAAGTAGTTGGATTGTCGCAATAGTGCTCTGTGTTGCAGTGTTTATAAATTATAAACAGAAGAGTTTTTGGAAAGAAAGGTATTATGAGCAGCAGATATTTGCTGACTCTCTATATGAATCAAATCTAAGATTGTGTGATTCAATCACCTCTCTTAGATACATTAATCGTAAACCTGATACTCTGCTTACTAGAATTGGTAAGTAGAGTATCTTTTTATTTTAAATAAAATGAAACAAATTTTAACAATTTTGCTAGTGACTTTAAGTAGTTTACTAGTTGCACAAGATACAACTCTTGTTAGTTATTTAAGTATTGAAGGTAATGGTCAGAAACTATTACTGCCAGTTGAAACTCCAGTGTTACACGACACACTATTTCTATTTGAATCTGGGTTTGAGTATGATACTCTTAGAAAAGTAGGATTTACATGGGTTGATAAATTTGATCAAGTAAATTACAATGTAGGCTATTTAGTTGAAGAACTCACACTGTGGGTTCCTGAACTAAATGGTTATGCTCAACCTAGGAAGTTTACAAGTCAGTACTTTATTGTATATAGAGGACAACGATTCTTGTTTAAGAATTATCTAGCTGATTACGATGAATACACTGAGGTGTTCTTAAATTCTAAACCAAAACATAAAAGTTGGTGGCAAAAACCTAACAGATATGTTTTAGAAATGTATGAGCTTTGAGTTTACCAATACTATATAAATATACTACCAAAGGTCAGGTTCAGCAGTGGGAGATTATTTGTCCACCAGATGAAAATTACTATTACACTATTGAAGGCATTAAAGGTGGTAAGTTAACTACTTCAGATCCAACATATTGTTCTGGTAAGAATATAGGTAAGAAGAATGAAACTTCTGATGAAATGCAAGCTCAATATGAAGCTTTGGCAAAGTGGGAAAAGAAAATTAAATCTGGCTATAATAAAGTTCTGACTGCAGAGAAGAAATTCTTTGAACCGATGTTAGCTCATGAGTTGGATAAGCAGTTGCGTTATGAAAACAAAACTGGTAAAAAAGTTTTATTTAAAGTTAGAACTTTTATTCAACCTAAGTTGGATGGAGTAAGATGCTATATGACTGAAGCATCCTTAATGTCAAGAAAGGGTACTGAAATTGTAAGTTGTCCTCATTTAAAACTAATGCAGGGATTGGATGGAGAATTATATAATCATGATTTAAAGAATGACTTTAATAAGATTATTAGCTTAACTCGGAAGACTAAACCTACAATAGGAGAAATCCAAGAAGCCGCTGAGAAGGTTCAATTTTGGGCGTATGACTATCCTGAATATAGTAATTTAGTTTTCTCACAGCGGTATGATATTTTAAAAAATACTTTATCTAATGGAAGACATGAAGGTAAAATAAAGTTAGTTCCTACATATGAAATTGAATCTATGGAAGAACTACAAGTTTATCATGATCAATTTATTGCACAAGGATATGAGGGTTCTATTATTAGACTAGACTTAGGAGGATATGAGAATAAAAGATCTAAACAACTTTTGAAATACAAAGATTGGCAAGATGCTGAATGGACTATTCTAGGAGTAAATGAAGGTGAGGGTAATAGGGCAGGATGCGCAGCTACTTTAACCATAGATGTTGCTGGAGTAGAATGTAAACCAACTATGACTGGAACTGAAGAGTTTATGAGAAAAGTGTGGGAGAATAGAAAAGATGTTATAGGTAAGCAAGCAACAATTAAATACTTCGGTTATACTGAAGATGGTAGTTTAAGATTTCCAACTGTTAAAACGATAATTGATTATGTCTAAATTAACTTCAGACGTCCTTCGGGAATTTGCATCCGACATTAAATTGTTAGGTGAAAACATTACTAAAACAAATCTAAAGACACTTTCTCGTGGAAGTGGTTATTCTTTAGATAATTTCCAAAATTTATTTCAAGAATTAAGTCTTGAGCATAATGGAAAATATACTATTGACAATCATAAAATTTATGATTTCATTAAGTCTACTCAACATATGAGTAAAACTAAACATACTGCAGTGGACATTAATGATATGCCTAAGCCATATCTTAGAAATGCTGTACAAAAGTATATGATTAATACTGGTTGCAGTATTAGTGATATTCTTAATGACCCTAAGAGAGAGGGTTATAAGTTGCTTAAAGCTTTCTTTACTTTTGAAATTCGTGAGAATTTGAAGTAATGGAAGAGTCGGTTGGTAATGCAGATAATATTACTTGGGTAGAAGGCGAACCCAGCTGTAGATGGAAAGGAGAACTAACCAGTGACGAGTATCTGTTTAACACATTTGGAATAGTGATGTTTAACATAGATTATATTGTTGCAGATAGGTTGGTTATAATTGATGGAAAACTATCAAATGGGCAGTTTGGAATATATGTTAATGGAGAAACTTATCAAGATTGTATAGCAAAATATGTTGATTATTATGCGAGTTCTGAAAGAACTATTTCAAGTGTTATATTTCAAGATATCAAGAATATACAAATTCTTCCCAAATCTGTTAATATTTCAGAGTTAATATGTTTTCAGTTAGATTTAAATGCTTGGTATGGAAGAGAATTTCCAAGTACTTGTGGAACATATGATTCACAAAAATAGAAAAGGAGTGCTAGCCATTACAGCTAGACACTCCTTTTTTTTAAACCTTTTACACATATTTCCAAATAAAACCTCCAGCCGTGGATCTTTGTCCTCTTGCAGCATTAGCAATGCTGTATCTACTAATACCCGTGTATTGTTCCGCTAATACAGTTGAATTAAACTCTACTATTGGTTCTAGTGTATAAACATTTACTTGAACTACAGTTTTTGATTGCCAATTATTAACTCTTCCTTTTAAAGAGTTTTTAATTTTTTCTTTTGTTTCCTCTTTAACTTTAAAACCAATGTGTGCAAGACTCATATTTTTCTTACTTTCTACTGTATGTTTAACACCTAAACAATTTCCCGCAGTTGGACTAATGTTATATTTTGGTTTATGGTTATCAATACAGTATTGTTCTATTCTAATAAGATCCTCTTTTGGGCATGTAAATAGTACTTCAAATTTAAATACTCGCAAACCTCGTTTATTATAAGATCTCTGTAAATGTCTGTTATGATGAACATTGTCTCTCAATTCACTTTTATGTGAACTCCATCGAGCTTTAATATTTACAGCACTTCCTATGTAAAACTTACCATTTATAATATTCGTAATTTTATAAATTCCCGATTTCATTATTGCATAGTATTTAAATATTGTGTATCATCATTAAAAATATCTAAGAATCGTAATACACCTCCCATTCCAGGTAACCATTTCAAACTTTCTGATCCAACAGGTTTTTTATCTTTAGATTCTCCACCTATTAAACGATCCTCTCCAAATGGTAAGTCTAACAACTCATCTACAGTATTTAAAATTGTTTTATAGGCATCAGATACTAGCCCTAAAACTGGTAGAGGAGATTTAATTAATGCGGTAAAACTTACTGGTGAATATACAAACGAAAGTTCTTGCTGAGTTTTCAGCATTAGACTTACTAGCTTACGAGTTAACAGATACATTTTATAATCGGGCTCATCATCCCCGTTCCAGTCTCCCATTAACATTAATAATAATACTGTAAAAGTTAAAAGAACTCGTAATTCCTGAATTACAGATTTTAATTGTTTTTGTTGAACTTCATTAAAGTCTTCAAAACTAACTTTACCTTTATAATGTGGATTAAGATCTAACCATTTCTCAAAAGCTAATTGTTTGTTATGTTTATCATTCAGTCTACTATTAGATAACATCCCAAAGGTAGCTATATCCGCTCCTAGTTTAGCAAGTTTAGGTAAGAAAATCTTTTTAAAGAACTCTTTAAGTACTAGTTTATCAGGATTATGAAACTCTTGACTTAAGCTAATATATTTGCCCATATACATGGAATCTATTCTAGAGTCAAATTTAACCTTACCAAATCTTTCAAAAATAATACCTGGCATCCAACTCTTAAAGTGCATTACTAATTGACCAATAATATTAGTTTGCCAGTGAGCTTTATCTTCTTCAGGAATAGTACCTTTAATTCTGGATTGTCCAGCTTGAATAGCTCTTCTGAAATCCTGAAATGCTGAAGCCATTTGTTCTTCAGAGATATCTAATTTAGG
>Ga0075163_10006569_pt1 | contig 15421 bp, 18 predicted proteins | sample JI1023141ADNA_FD_71478 | JGI IMG/M metagenome (GOLD analysis project Ga0075163, IMG submission 71478) | Wastewater effluent complex algal communities from Wisconsin, to seasonally profile nutrient transformation and Carbon sequestration -... | ecosystem: Engineered > WWTP > Effluent > Algae... | reverse complement strand
AATTTTGCCCTGCCGTTGAAAACCGGCGGGGCAAATTTTTTATGGGGTCACGGCTGTCCGGGCGGCGGCGCGGGATCAGTCCTGATTTGCGGCGGCGACAGGGCAGGGGCTGCCTGCGGCGGATAGGATTGGCCGTCCACATACTCAGGCCGCAGCGGCAGGTGTTGCATCGCGGTGCCGGCGTGATGCATCATTGTATCCTGCCAGTAAGGGCCCTTATCGAGTTGTGTTCCCATGAAGCGGTTAGAGGTTTCCCCTGTGCGGGTGTCGAGCGCGATGGCTTTCAAGCCGCCAGCGGGGTCCATCACATCGGCGCTTTTGATCGTTACGTTTCCGCGCTGGCCGATTTTCTCGATGATCTGTTCCACCATCCGGTGCGAATGCTCGCTGCCCAGCTGCCCGCCCGCCAGATGAATATCCAGCTTCTGGTCCTTGCCCCCCACGCTTTCCATCAGGCGGTCGAGCGAAGACAGATCGGTGTTGGTATCGAAATGGGCGACAGCACCTGTTTTTTGCGCGGGGTTATAGATCGCAACCCCCAGACAGGGGCCCATGCCACTGGTGCCGAGGACAGGTTTTGAATCCTGCGCCGATGTCACGCCGTAACCGCGGATATAAATCGCCCGGGCTTCAGAGGCGTTAAACTCTCCCTGCGCGGGTGCAGGGCGGCTCTGGCGGAGTTCCGCCAGACGCGGACTCATCTCCGGCCCGGCAGCCCGTTCTTCAAAGGCGGGCGCGATGACCTGCGCACCATAGGCCGGATGGGCCGAAATCCCTTGTGTTTGCGGTTCTGTCATACCGCCCATTATGAGGGAAAAGGCTGAAGAAAGGATTATGGGCGTGGCGATCATATTTATTGACATAATTAATATAATTCGGATATTGTCCGGTCCGTTGAGTATAGCTGAAACCGGAGGAGTTTGCCTGTGACATCGCGTCGTTCTTTCCTGCAAAACGCCCTTTTGTTTGCTGTCGCTGGCCCTGCCGCGCTGCAGGTGCATGCGGCCGAGCCGGGACAGTACGAATATGATGGTCCGGATTCTGCCGACGCGTTTAAGGCGGCGATTGCCGAGCGTTCGGCGAACGGTGTTCTGGTCAGCGTCCTGCACGCGACATGGTGCGGCCCCTGCAAGCAGCTGTTCAGGGATATTGCCGGTATGAATGCCAGCGGTGCCGATATCGGCGTCATGGCCGTCGATATCGAGAAATATCCGAATATCACCAAGGCGATGTCCTTCGGTCCCGGCACGCCGCAGGCCTATGTTCATGCGCGCGGCATCCTGCAATCCCAGTTTCAGGGTTCGATGACCCCGGTGCATATGATGCATCTGCGAACATTATCGAACATTATGAATGCCAACCGCGCCCGCGTGCTGCGCCCCTGATCATCCCTGAATTTGACAGTCCTGCGGTTTTGTTGTTTTCTGCCTGAACAACAAGAATAAACGCGTACAGGGATTTTAATCATCATGGCTTCTTCAAGAATGCAGCGCTTCAATGTCGCGGCCTTAGGCCTTGTCTCCGTCATCGCATGGGGATCGGCAATCAGCAATGCCCTGTTTTCGGACAACGAGCCACGGTTCAGCGGTTCGGCATCGCGTACCGATATGGCGCTGAAAGAGCCGCTGACCGTGTCGACTTTTCGTCGCGATGTCGAGCATCTGTCAAAAAACAACATGATGGTCGTCGTTTTGCGCCGGAACAACTGCCCCTCATGCGGCGATCTGTCATCGGCGTTCTATGAGGCACGTTATTGGCTTGAGAAAAAAGTCGGGGCCGGGTTCGCGACGTATGAGGTGAATGCCGAGCAGAACCCCGATATTGCGGCACTGCTGCGCCAGCGCGATCCGATGGCGGAAGCGCGCCTGCATGTATTCTATAACGGCGAAAAGATATATGAGTCGAAAGGCCTGACCACCAATCCGCGCCATCTGGGCGAGACGCTGGAAATGGTTCATGCGCTGGCGATTGGTGAGGTCAGTATTTACGACAAGCATGAACCCCCGGTCGTCTGGCCGGTGGAAGCCGCGACGGCAGCGTCTGCGCCTGTGATATCCGCGCCTGTTGCAAGGCCTTGAAAAAAAGCGGGACGTTTTGCAACGTCCCGTCAAGTTTTCGAGTGTGTACCCGTGCGGCAGGCTAGGCGTAAATCAATTCAGTCGTGCGGTCAGCATTGAACCTGAGGGAAAGCTCTCGGCCCTGGCTGCAGGCGCTTCCTTCAAAACAGGATTCTTTTCAAGCTGCTTTGAGAACTCAGCAGCCTCTTTCCATTTCCATGTCACGCAGCTCTTGCCACAGGAATAGGTTGATCCGACTTGCATCGAGGCAGCGGCGTCTGTCCCGGATACCGTGTCGGCGAATTTCTCAAGGCTGCGGCTGCCCCAGTCGGTAATGTCGGTTTCATACCAGCTTTGCGTGTCCGGGTTGCGGCCATTATCCCACACCGACACAATGTTTTGGTCGGCATAATAGATACCCTTGATCGGGCGTGACCAGAATCCAACGTCATTCTGTTTGGAAAGCCGCTGGTCCATACAAATTGCGGTGCCATTGTCATGCAGTTTATCGAGTGCTGCAGAATCTGTTGTTGCAAGCACAAGACGCAAGCGTGCTTGATACGGAATTTCCTGCGGCTTCTTGTCCTGCGTGTCGCATCTTTGCAGGGATGTCGCGACGGCGCGCTCGATCAGTTCCGGCTTACGGGCCTTGTCGAAATCCGACTCAGCACACCCTGTCAGGGCACCGGCGAGAAATATGGCGGACAGAATGCCGGCAACGGGGCGGTGCAGGGGTGTCATATTCATCATGGGTTTGTCCTCCTCTGGACGATTTTTAAAATGCAGAAACCTGCCGCCGGGGGCACTGCGCCGCCCGTCGTTCCGCGGCTTTCTGCGCGCCGCAATTCCGATGTGAAGTATTGTTTTGGATTACTGTCAGTAAAACTAAGTAATACAAAGTATTGTTATTGAGATGAGTTCGTCCCCGCGCCGCCCGTAACCGGGTGGTGCCTCCGCCGTGCGGAGAGATACGGATCAGGAATAAGTGTGATTGTGCAACAAGGGGTTTTTAGCGCCCTTTGGCCGTATTCCGTCACAAATGTCGGGGGATGGCTAGCGCCGTTCGAGAAACTCTTGGAAGAGATAGCGGATCATGATTTATACTCCTCCTTACATGGTTTGTACTTCAAATTCCAAACCGGGTTTCGCATCTACGAGAATAGTTTTAAAACTATATTCTCTGCTTTTCTTTGTTACTTCATTATTACTTCATCTATACATCAGGAGTCAAGGGCAATCGGTAAAATCTGGTGATTTTGCTGATTCAGGGTAAAATCCCTGATATACAGGGGTTCCCGCAAAATATGAGCTTAACGACAATGACACGTAAATATTTCGGCACCGACGGTATCCGCGGCGAAGCCAACAAATTCCCGATGACGGCGGACATGGCGCTGAAGGTGGCGATGGCGACGGCTGTGGCTCTTTTAAAATTGAACGGGGGTAAGTCACAAGGCGGCATGGACCAGAAGCGTGTGATCATCGGCAAGGATACGCGCCGTTCATGCTACATGCTGGAACAGGCGATGGCCGCCGGGTTCGAAGCGATGGGCATGGATGTATTGTTCACCGGCCCGATCCCGACGCCCGGTATCTCGATTTTAACGCGTACACTGCGTTGTGATATCGGCGTGATGATTTCGGCATCGCATAATCTCAGCAAGGATAACGGCATCAAGATTTTCGGATCTGACGGTTACAAACTCTCTGATGCGATGGAACGTGAGATCGAAGCGCTGATCGATCAGGACCTGACCGATTACCTGCCAGATGGCGAGAAGGTGGGCCGTGCCACACGCATCGATGATGCAACAGGTCGTTACATCGAATATATCAAACGCAGCGTACCGCGCGCCCTGACATTCTCCGGCATGAAAATCGTCGTCGATTGTGCGAACGGTGCGGCATATAAGGCCGCGCCATCGCTGTTCTACGAACTGGAAGCTGAAGTGATCTCGCTGGGTGTCGCGCCCAACGGCAAGAATATCAACAAGGATTGCGGCGCCACCCATACGGAAGGCTTGCAAAAGGCCGTTGTCGAACACAAGGCCGATCTGGGCGTGGCGCTGGATGGCGATGCCGACCGCCTGATCATGGTTGATGAAAAGGGCAACAAGATCGATGGCGACCAGTTGCTGGCGCTGCTGGCGGTGGCCAAGCACAAAGATGGCTATCTCAAACAGGGCAGTGTTGTCGCCACCGTCATGTCCAATCTGGGGCTGGAACGTTACCTGAAGACGCAAGGGTTGAACCTTGTGCGCACGCAAGTGGGTGATCGCTATGTGATGGAAAGGATGAAGGCCGATGGCATGAATATCGGCGGCGAACAATCCGGCCACATTATATTCGATGATTTCGTGGCGACAGGTGATGGCTTGCTGGCAGCGCTGCAAACGATTGCGGTGATCGCGCAAAGCGGCAAGAAAGCCAGCGAAGTTTTGAACGTGTTTAAGCCGCTACCGCAGATATTGCAGAATGTCCGCTATGAAAAGGGCCGCCAGCCGCTGGACGATGCGGGCGTCAAAACCGCGATTGCTCATGCCGAAGTCCGGCTGGGGCAGACGGGCCGGGTGCTGGTGCGCCCATCCGGTACGGAACCGCTGATCCGTGTGATGGCCGAGGGTGATGATGAGACGCTGGTGCAGGATGTCGTGGCCAGTATCTGCCGCGCGGTCGAGGCATCGGCATTGCCGAAACTGGCGCAGCAGCCGAAACGTAAACCGGCATAGTCTGGTGAATATCAGGCGGGGACGGCTTTCATCCGGCTTTTGCGTTCCGCATCATAGCGCGCGTAATCGTCGAGTTCAAACGGGAGCATGCCTTTCTTACGCAGGGAATAGGCAGCCCGTTCCTTGATCATTCTCTCAGCAATTTCATCCGTCTTGTTAACGGGGGCGCTTCTCACGGTTTCCAGTGCGGGCATATCAAAACTATAGGCGCGGACAATCCCCTTGCCTTCCAGATGTCTGTATCCGCCGTTATCGTACTGGATACAGCCGACATGAACGGTTTTCCCGGTTGATGCGGCTTCGGAAAACATGGAATGCGAACGGCCCCACATGATGATGTGGTCGGATTGGTCCAGAAGCCCGACATAGGGATTATAGTCGTTGCCATCGCGTTTCTCGTCATTCAGATGATAACTGAGCAGCTTGATACGGCCTTCGGCGCCGGCGTCCTTGATGGCATCGCGGCACCCTTGCATGACCTTCTCGTAATCGGTTTCCGATGTACGCCAGCATGTCGTCAGAAAAATCGTTGCCTGATCGTTCTGCAGGGCATGGTGGATAAGCGATTGACCCAGCAATTTTTCGCTGGCGATATTCTCGACCAGCAGGAAAGCAATCAGCGTCCCTTCAATCTGATCCTGATAATGCTTGCGGAAACGCTGGCCTTCGGTATGAAGGATTTCAGGTGTGATGTGGTGGGCGACCAGCATGTCTTTATCGAGTTCCGTCCCCAGATTTTCATTGCGGCCTTCGATCATGACGGTATCGCGATCCGTAAAGCGGCCTGTGCCGTATGTGCCGCGGCAAATGACGATATCGGCAACGCCGTAATCGCGTAGAAAGCTGTTTTCACGCTCGTAAGCGGAATCCTGATCGGGGTAGAGGCGCGTCAGCGTTTCATCATCAATCTGGATAAACGTCCCCCCCAGTTTGCGGGCCATGGCGCGCCCGATCCCGGCATAGCCGTGGCTGTCGCCGCGCGTGGGTTCGTCGTCGCCCAGAACATAATAGATGTAAGGGCGGCCCTGATTGGCAAAATGGCTTTGTAAATTCAATGACATGGTGATTTTCCCGTGTGCCAGTGGCTAGACTATACCGGATCGTAATTGGTTATGTCAAATAATAGCGGGCTAGAACGGATAAAGTTAGAAAACTTGACATTCATCAAAGTTTGTCATAATAATTTCCCTGCTTTTGACGTCTGTCGCTGACAGACCAGCGCCTGTATAATGAAGCCAAGGGGATCACAGAATGCCGACATTCACGCAAGACGACCTGAACGAGCAACTTCGCGCAGCGGCCCGCACGGGCGATTGTGGCAAGATCCGCCTTCTGGTGATGTCTGGCGCTGACGTCGATGCCCGTGATGAAGACGGCTGGAATGCCTTTAATATTGCTACATCGTCCGGACAATCGCAGGCCGCGACAACATTGCTGGCGGCGCGCCAATTATCCTATATTCGCAAAATCGGCATTGATGCTCAGGATTTCTACGAGGCTCCGGCACAGCGCCGCAAAGTCGCATAATAAAAAAGCTCGGAAGGGGAGCGATCATGACAGACAAAAATAATAATGAAAAATTTACAGTGGGATTTATCGATATCACCGATCAGGCACTGAGCGATACGCTGGAAGCCTTCCGCGACAAGGCGGCAGAAGGCGGTATTGCGCTGCGCCGTTCTGCCGCGCAGACCTTCGGCAGGGCCGTGACTGTTGAATTCACGGCTGTCGGCTATAAGGCCAGACTGCCGCAGACCGAAGCGCTTCATACTCTGATCAGGGATGCGGCGGCCGATCTTGACGTTCAATGCCATGCAACAGCCCGCGGCCCTGTTTTCAATGTGACACGCCCGCTGGCCATCGCTTGATTTCGATGACAGATGGACCCGCTGGCAAGAACCTGTCCGCGGGTTCGGCGGTGCTTATTTCGTAACACTGCCGCGCACGTTTTCTCCATCTCTTGTCAGGGGCGCTTAGCGCAACCCTAAAAACAGGAATGAATCGATCCATCCTTGCCGGGCGCCCAAGATAACCGCAGCGGCATAAACCAGTATGGCGGCATTGACCGTGATATGAGGTTTATAGGCGCGGTTCCCGGCCACAATACCAATACCGTAGATGATCATCAGCAGCAGGTTGAGGGCAAGAACGCCGATCACCAGAAATGGCGCTTTATCATTACCGGAGACAATGCTGGTCAGGATGGATGCCATCAGCATCAGGGCGGGGGCGATGGCGATCAGGCGCGTCGTGGTCATCGGCTTTTTCATTCTGTCACCTGTTAACCGGATATAATAAACAGGACAGCCGGGTTTGTCAGTATCGAAATTTCAGGATAAAAGACTGAAATGACTTGATAATCCGCCCTGTCTTCGGCAAAAATCCACCGTACACTAACAATGAGGGATTTCTATGGGCAACGTAGCCGTCATCGGTTCGCAGTGGGGCGACGAGGGTAAAGGTAAAATCGTGGACTGGCTGTCGAGCCGTGCCGATGTCGTCGTGCGTTTTCAGGGCGGGCATAATGCCGGTCACACATTGGTGATTGATGGCGTTGAATACAAACTGAGCCTGTTGCCCTCCGGCATCGTGCGCGGCGGCAAGCTGTCGATCATTGGTAACGGTGTGGTCGTCGATCCGTGGCATCTGCTGAAGGAGATCGACGGCGTGCGCGCCAAGGGAATCGAGATTACGCCGGACAATCTGATGCTGGCCGAGAACGCCAACCTGATCCTGCCGATTCATCAGGCGGCGGACAAGGCATTGGAGGCCGCGCGTGAGGGCGCAAAGCCGGGCAGCAAGATCGGCACGACCGGGCGCGGCATCGGTCCGGCTTATGAAGACAAGGTGGCGCGTCGCGGCATTCGCGTCTGCGACCTGCAGCATCCTGATCTGCTGAAGGAAAAACTGGATCAGATGATGATCCATCATAACGCCCGCCTGAAAGGGCTGGGGGTCGAAACGATGGACCCGGAAAAGGTCTATGACGACCTGATGCAAATCCGTGGCAGCGTTCTTCAGTATGCCGGTGTCGTCTGGCAGCGTCTGGAAGAAGCCCGCGTAAAGGGCGAACGCGTCCTGTTCGAAGGCGCGCAAGGCACCATGCTGGATGTCGATCACGGCACATATCCGTATGTGACCTCATCGAATACGGTATCGGCCAGCGCGGCATCCGGTTCCGGTGTCGGCCCGCGCTCGGTCAATTACGTGCTGGGCATTACCAAGGCTTACACCACGCGCGTCGGCACGGGTCCGTTCCCGACTGAACTGAAGGATGATATCGGCGAAGGGTTGGGCCAGCGCGGTCATGAGTTTGGCACGGTCACCGGACGCAAGCGCCGTTGCGGCTGGTTCGATGCGGTACTGGTCCGTCAGGCCGTCAAGGTCGGCGGCATCGACGGGATTGCGCTGACGAAGCTCGATGTTCTCGATGGTATGGATGAACTGAAAGTCTGTGTCGGCTATGAACTCGATGGCCAGCGCATCCAGCATTATCCGTCATCGCAGATTCATCAGGCGACCGTCACGCCGATTTACGAAACGCTGGAAGGCTGGAAAGAAAGCACGCGCGGCGCGCGCAGCTGGGCCGACCTGCCAGCGGCGGCTGTCAAATATGTGCGCCGGATCGAAGAGCTGATCGAGACGCCTGTGACGTTGCTGTCCACATCGCCCGAGCGTGATGACACCATTCTGGTGCAGGATCCGTTCCTGGCCGCATAACGCGGTTTTACTTTGATGCCATAAGCGGTTAGAATAGTGAGGCGTTCCGGATTTTCCGGAACGCTTTCTTGCGTCCTGATGACCCCGCCCTTTAACTCTCTTGAGTGAGTCTTCATGTCCCCGGAGCTTCCGGCTGAACAGGCAGATCCCGTATCGACCGACACCCCGCAAGGTGAGCGGGACAGTGCGCCCGTGGTTGCGCCCGTGGTTGCGGCTGTGCCGAATGACGGGATTATTCGTGCGGGCGATATTGAAATTTATGTAAGCCAGAGGCTGCCCCATCTTGATCAGGGACCGGTGCTGGCCTATGCCGCGCGTCGTGTCAGCGAGGCAGGCGGCGCATCGCTGTTTGTGCTGGTTTGTGAAAACTGGTTGATCCCGCGGTTGAAGATCGCCGGGAAAATGCCGTCGATCGTTAATCCCAACCTGGTGCATTTCGTCAAGCAGGTTGTGGTGTTCTGGCCGCCCGCCAAGGGTCAGCGTTGCATTCTGGTTTACGAAAACAATCTGGGCCAGCCGTTGTTGAAGACGCATGTGGGCACAGGCCTTGGCTGGAAGAACGAAAAGGTCCTCAGTGCGGTGATCCGGCCTCTGACAACGGTTCTTCTCGATCTGCGCGATGTTGATGTCGTGCATGGAAACATCAGACCGAACAATATTTTCGACGGCGGCAGCCGCGTGGTGGAAAAGGTCATACTGGGCGATTTGATCGCCACGCCCCCGTCATTCGCGCAGCCCGCGCTGTTCGAGCCGATCGAGCGCGCGCAATGCGCGCCGCTGGGGCGCGGCCTCGGCACGTTCGAAGATGATCTTTATTCTCTTGGTGTAACGCTGACAGTGCTGTTGCGGACGCGTGATCCTATGGAAGGACTGAGCGATGAGGGAATTATTCGTGAAAAAGTCGAGCAGGGAAGTTATGCGGCGCTGACCGGACGGGAGCGTTTTACCGGCGCCATCCTTGAACTGCTGCGTGGTCTTTTGTATGACGACCGCGCGCAAAGATGGACGCTTGACGATGTTGTCTCATGGCTGGACGGGCAGCGCCTGTCGCCGAAACAAAGTTCAAAGAAGCTGAAGGCCGCCCGGCAGATACAGTTCCATGGCGAGCGTTATAACCGCCCCAGCCTTCTGGCGGCGGATCTTGAGAAAAACGTATCGGAAGCCGTTCACCTGATTGATGGCGGCGATCTGGAACAATGGGTTCATCGCTCGCTCGAGGATAACCTGACCAAGGCCCGTTATGAACAGGCCGTCGAGACAACGCAGGAACAGGGCCGCACGGCCGGATATGGCGAACGGCTGGTTTCGCGCGTGTCCGTTGCGCTCGATCCCGATGCGCCGATCCGGTACAAGGGGCTGAGGCTGACCCCCGAAGGGTTCCCGCAGGCGTTTCTGGAGGCTGTATTTTTTAAGAAAGATGTCCAGCCCTATATCGATATCATTAACCAGCAACTGGTGATGTACTGGCTGAACGCGCAATACGACCTGCGCTATGACGTCGGGGCCACGGTCACGAAATTCGATAGCTGCCGGTCTTTCCTGCGGCAGCAGAATCTTGTTTACGGGATAGAGCGGTGCCTTTATTTCCTCTGCCCGGAATCTCCCTGCCTGAGCGACCGCCTGCGCGATTATTACGTGATGACGCCGGAGGACCTGATCCGCGCGTTCGAGGATATATCAAGACGCCCCAACAGGCCCGAACTGTTCATCGATCGCCATATCGGCTCGTTTTTGTCCGTGCGCGACCGCAAGGTCATCGACCCGTATCTGGCGGAACTGAATGCGACTGAAATGTACCGGCGTGTTCTGGGCAATATTAAAACGCTGGCCTCGATCCAGCAGCGGGCCAAGATGGAAGCGTTCCCCGGCATTTGCGGGTGGATCTCGGAAATACTGGGGTCCTATTTCAAGCGCATTCACGACCGTGAATTACGGACCATGCTGCAGGAACGGATCGACAAGCTGAAGGAAACGGGCGATATCGGCAAGATCGCGCTTCTGGTCGATAATATCGAGATGCGCCAGAAGGACTTTCAGGAATTCCGCAAGGCGATGATCGATTACAACAAGCTGCGTTCGGACGCGATGGAACTGGATGCCAAGCTCGCCAAGCCCGAAATTTTCGCCAAGGAAACTGGGCGCGAATACGCCGCTATTATTTCCTCCATCATTGCCGGTATCGTGATCATGGTATTCGTATTCATTTTCCTGACCCAGGGAAAGATTCTCTGACATGGCGAAAAAGAACAACAAACAGAAAGCCAAGGTCGGCTACGGATTACAGGTCCTGCTGCTGTTCGTCTTGCTGGTGGCGATCTTGTTCATGCCGACGACGATCCTGCTGCTTTTTGGCATGCTGCCGACGGTGGTGGCCGCCGTTGTTGACCGGGGCGGCGGGACAAGGGCCCTGACGGTGGGGGCGATGAATCTCGCGGGGTGCGTGCCGTTCCTGCTGGAACTGTGGACGATGGGGCATTCTTCGGAAAATTCGATGGCCCTGATCACCGATCCGCGCACGATCATCGTTATGTATTCGGCGGCGGCGATTGGCTACATGATCGACTGGGCGTTATCCGGGATCGTTGCCACATTGATGATCCACAGGGCCACCGCCCGTCTTGAAAAAATCCGCGACCGTCAGGACTATCTGGTGGAACGCTGGGGCCGGGAAGTGACGGGCGAGTTGCCGCTGGACCCGGAAGGCTTTCCGCTGGAAGAGGGGAACACGCCGGAGCCGCGCGGGGCGGGCGCCCAGCCGTAAGCGCAGGCATCGTGATAACCCATTGTAATTATCTAAAATTTTGTCATTGCTCAAAGCTTCCTTAATGTCTGTATGTATATAATCAAGATGATAATCCGAGATGTACGACTTTTTACCAAGGGGTTATGGGGTTGATCATAAAGGCTTTTAAATCATGGTTTCGTGATCGCGACGGCAGTACGGCGCTGGAATTCGCTCTGGTGGCGATTCCTTTTTCCCTGCTGGCGGTTGCGATTATCGAGATGGGCATGATGTATACGGCCTATTCGGTTATGCAAGGCGCCACGCAGGACGCCGTGCGCGCGGTCAGGACCGGACAGGTGCAGGTGATCTCCGATCCGGATGAGGCCGAAGCCTTCTTCCGGAGAGAAATCTGCAACCATGTAACGATAGCCCTCGTGGATTGCAATAACATCCGTTTTACGGTCGAGGTTCTCGATAGCTTTGCCAGTGGCGATACGAATGTGGATATCGATGCAGAAGGTGAAATGACGGATGATAGTTTTGATGTCGGCGGTTCAGGCGACGTTGTGCTGATCAGTGTTCTTTATTATCATCCTCTCATTACACCGCTGGTGGGGGCCTTCCTGTCTGACTCGCCGAACAACACCAAACTGATGACATCGGTATTCGCGATACAGACAGAGCCGTATGAAGTTGAAGATGAAGTTATTTAAGAGAAAAAATAGCGTAGCGCCGTTTATGCAGGATCAATCCGGTCTTGCTGCCGTCGAGTTCGCCATGATTTTCCCGATGATGATTATGCTGCTGCTGGGAACTGTCGAACTGGGGAATGGCATCCTTGCCAACCAGAAGGTGATTGCGTCGTCGCAGATTGTTGCAGACCTTCTGGCCCGTACGGAAGAAGTCACAGATGACCAGTTGAGTGAAGCGAAAAGGGCCGGACGCATGGCGCTGGCGCCGTTTAGTACAGGCGATATCGGGTTTGATATCGTCAGCTTTCGCTTCGACCCGGACAACGCCGATGCAGGCACAGAACCGCAACCTGTGATCGTCTGGAGAGACACCGATAATATGGAAGCGATCGCCGATCTGGAAGAGCGTGTTATGCCGCTGGCGCTTGCCGATGAAGGTGCTATCGTTGTGTTTGTTGAATTTCCGTACGAACCCCCATTCGGAACATCGATCGTCGGGCATATCGATATGCTTGAAAGCACGTTCACGCGCGGACGAAAGTCTGCCGTGGTAGAAAGAAATTAAAGTCGAGAAAGGCAGAATTGTGATGAAACATAAAAATGTCATTACAAGAGCGTTGCGCGCTTTTACGCTGATGAGCGAAGGCACGATTGCTGTCGCTTTCGGCTTGCTGGCACCGGTTCTGATCGGTTCTGTCGGGGTCGCTATGGATTTGTCTCAGGCGTACCTTGTTCGCCAGCGTTTGCACGGTGCGCTTGATGCGTCTGCGCTGTCGGCTGCCGCCGTTGTGGAAGAGGATGATGCGGAAGTCGAGCAAAGGGTGAAAGACTTTCTGCAGATGAACTATCCGCCTGAAAAAATCGGCTTCATCCGGATGGATGAAGTAGAGGTCGAGGTCAGTGAGAGCGAAGTCACGGTTTTTGCCCAAGCGCATTTTCCCACAACATTCATGAGCATCCTGGGGATCGAACAAATATCCGTGAGCAGCTCGACAGTGGTCGCGCGTGAAATTAAGGGGCTTGAGGTTGTGCTGGTTCTGGATAACACGGGGTCGTTGGGTGCTTCCAATATGGAATCCGTGAGGACAGCCGCCAAGAATTTCGTGAATATCCTGTTTGAGCGTGTCGCTGAGCCGGATGATATTAAAATCGGTATCGTTCCCTACAGCGCGTCTGTCCGTGTGGGGCGTTATGGTCTGGGGCAGTTCCCGGACGGCACAGCCGGATACGGTACGCCGTTTGTCACCTTGCCTACAGGTGTAAACTACACGACCGATCATGCCAGCACGGACTGGTATGGATGCGTGGTCGAACATGAGGCAACCAACTATAATGCGGCGGCCACGCATGTGGCAAACAGTCGCGGGCAGTTGTGGACGACAAACGGTTCAGGGGTTTGTTCAAGCTCCAGTGATTGTCGCGGTCATGGCTGGGGGCCCGGTAGCGGCTCGAATGATCCCTATCCTGATGATACGCAGGATAACTATGCAGGCCCCTGGGATATTTATGTGTATGGCCGCGTAATCAACAGCGGGCAGGAATGTGACGATTTTAGTAGCTATAGTAACTCACGCTGCAGTTCATGTACGGGAACGGGTGGGGATTGTAATAAAACTTATTGTTACTGCTGGAGAAGCCAGCCGAATACAAGCTGCCCGTTTGCGAATATAATGCCTTTGACAAGCGATCAGCAGGATATTTTGGACTTGTTAGATACGATGAGCTATGAAGGTTCAACTTATTCCAATATCGGCATGGCGTGGGGCATGCGCGTTCTGTCTCCGGACGAGCCCTTTATCGAGGGGTCTGAGTGGGAAGACGAAGAATGGAATAAAGCCATCGTCCTGATGACCGACGGTGAGATGTCGCCATCAAGCGTCTATTCCGGGTATTGGGACTCAAATAAGTCAAGTTTTGACAGTGTTGCAAACCTGAACACGCGCATGCAGGAAGTGTGCACATGGCTGAAAGCGGCACCGCGTAATGTGATTATCTATACGATCACGTTCGACCATGCGACATCGGATATTAGCGCCGCCACCAAAACGATCTACAGAAACTGCGCAACGGATGCAGACCATTATTTCGATGCACCGTCGCAGGCAGAGCTGATTTCGACGTTTGAACGGATCAGCGGCGCGTTGGCGAACCTGCACGTACGCCGATAATCGCGGTGGCGGCAGGGTGGTGAAGTGCGGTCTTTATGGCAAATTTTATCTCAAATGCGGCTCAATTTCGAAACGATAAATGCTTCTATTCGCTGACAAAAAAGACGTTCTTAACCCCCCTTTAAAAATTTTGCAGATAAGATAGAATCATAAGGTTAGGCATTTCATGTTCTGTGAAATGTGGGAAACCCTCATAAAAACTTGCTGGTAAGTTCTAGAAGGAGATTTGACTATGCTGAAGAAACTCGTTGCACGTGTGCAATCATACATTCATAGCCAGGACGGCGCGACGGCGATCGAATATGGCCTGATTGCGGGCGGTATTTCGCTTGCGATAATGGCCGCCGTTTTCCTCGCGGGCGATAGCCTGTCGGCGATGTTCAACACGGTATCCTCGGGCCTTGAGTCCGCTGCAAGCCGTATCGACGCGACAGTATCGTAATCTGAGCATTCCAAAGGCCGCCCGGTATGCGCCGGGCGGCTTTTGTATGCGCGGGGGCTGCGTGCCCGCCCGGCGCTGTGGAAAAGATTTCAGGGTACGTGTATGATGTCTATTCGATAATGTTCCTTGCGGCGTTCGTCCGCACCCACAATCAACAGGTTCCATGCTCTTTCTGATCGTCTATGTCAGTGCTTTATTGGTTGCCATCTCGCTGGGATTGATGGCGGCATGGTCGGATTATCGCGGTATGGTCATCCCGAATATCTATTCACTCGGTATCATCGTGGCGTTTGCCTTTGCCTATATGGCCTGCCATCTCGGCGGCCAGCCGGATGTTTTTGGCCCGCCGGGCGTGCATCTGAAGGTGGCGGGCGCTGTATTCTTCATCACGCTCCTGATGTGGATCGTCAAGGCGCTGGGGGGCGGTGATGCAAAGCTTTTGACCGCTTTTGCGCTGTGGGCAGGGTTGAAACCCATCATTATGCTGCTGTTCGTGATGGCGGTCAGCGGATTCTTCCTGGCGACGGCCTCGGTGCTGATTGGTCAGTTCAAGCCGTTCAAGACGGTGCGTGAAGGCAGCTGGATCGCCAAGGCGCAGGCCGGGCAGAAAGTCATACCTTATGGAATCCCGATTGTGCTGGGAGCATTGTTCATGTTTTACGACGCTGGCTATCTTGATCTGCAGATTTTGCAAAATTTTCTCGAGCCAGCGGAGTAGCGATAAGAGAACGTCATCGCAAGGGGCTGCGTTTGACTTAAAAATAGAGTATCTTGATCGAAGCAGATGAAGATAAGAAAGGACTGATCATGAATCGCAACGTACTGATCGTCATGGCCGGGGGGTTCCTCGTGGCTGTGCTGGTGGCCATGATCGTCCAGGCGACGCTG
>Ga0075163_10006568_pt1 | contig 15422 bp, 18 predicted proteins | sample JI1023141ADNA_FD_71478 | JGI IMG/M metagenome (GOLD analysis project Ga0075163, IMG submission 71478) | Wastewater effluent complex algal communities from Wisconsin, to seasonally profile nutrient transformation and Carbon sequestration -... | ecosystem: Engineered > WWTP > Effluent > Algae... | reverse complement strand
GACCGGAATGCGTGCCAATTGCTCAATCATATATTCGCCCACAAGCCCGGAATGCCATGAAGTGCCACAAGCAAGAATGATAATCCGTCGGGCTTTGCGCAATTTATCTTCTATGGGACGCAAGCCACCCAATTTGACATTGCCGTCTTCCACCAATAAACGTCCGCGTATGGCATCCTTAAATGTTGCCGGCTGTTCATAAATTTCTTTCAACATAAAATGGTCAAAGCCACCTTTTTCCATTTGTTCAATATCGAAATCTATTTCATGAATTTCGCCGTCAATTTCCCGATCGTCAATCGTTTTGGTCACATAACCGCTACGGTGCATCACCGCCATTTCATCATCATTCAGATAAATAACTTGGCGTGTATGCTGGATAATTGCTGCCGCATCCGATGCTGCTATATACTCGCCATCGCCAATACCGATAACAATAGGGCTGCCTCGACGAGCCGCTATAAGAGTGTCCGGTTGATCAGCGCACAATACCGCCAAACCGAATGTACCGTCAACCTCCGATAATGCAGAACGAACGGCTAATTCAAAATCGCCCGTTCTTTCATACAAATGACCTATAAATACGGCAAGAACTTCGGTATCTGTGTCTGAAGAAAATGTATAACCTTCGGAAATCAGCTTTTTCTTTAAACTACTGTAATTTTCAATAATACCATTGTGAATAAGGGAAATCTTACCCGAATTATCGGTATGAGGATGGGCATTGATATCATTAGGTTCGCCATGCGTAGCCCATCGCGTATGACCTATTGCCAATGTAGAATGCATCGTCGTATAATCAAGTAATGACTCCGTTTGCGATACCTTGCCCGCTCTTTTATAGACAAGAAGATTGCCCTGTTCCAACACACATAAACCCGCAGAGTCATATCCTCGATACTCCATGCGTTTCAGCCCCTCCATCACTATGGGTGCTGCTTGACGATGACCGATATACCCCACTATTCCACACATGGTTGCTTCCTATTGATAATTGAAAAAAACTTTGACGCTACTATGCTTTTTTTCGTGCCGCCGAAAATGCAATGACATCATACCATACAATAAGGTGACTTCCATGTATTGCCTTTACTTTAGCATATATACCTTTGCACTCATACAGTGTTTACCTCGACGTTTCGTCTTGCAAAACCATACAATCAATCACAAAAAAAACATATCCCATCAATCTCATGGACACTATCACCATACATCAACAAGCGGAACATGCAATAGCGGCTTTATGCACAAAAGACAGCCGTTTTTTTGACATCTTTCTCCATGATGCCTTTCTCTATATCAATACGCAAGGTCATAATTTTACAAAACAACAATATATCAACAATGTTGTGCTGTCCGACAATATGCGATGTATAGCCCAACAACTCTATCCGTTGCATATAGAAGAAAATTACCCTTTAACAACAGCAGAATATCTGGTGCATGACCATTATATATGGGCTGGCGAAGAATATCATACCACATCACAATCACGGAGAATATATCATAAAAATTCGGACGGCACTTTTCAATGGTTATTTGGTCATACTTTTCCCCAAAGCAATATTGCATGGGATATACCTCATTTAATTGGTACTACTGTCGAATTATGTCCGCTCAGTTATAATGATATTGACGGTTTACTCCATGCCACCGACGATTCATTATGGCAATGGACTTTGCAGGGTCTTTATACACGACAGGATATGGAAAACTATGTCCGCAGTGCCTTGCGCGATCATGCTTCGGGTTCTGCCATACCATTCGTTATTAAAGACAGACAATCAGGTGATTATATAGGCAGCACACGCTTTGGGTGCATTGACCGAGAAAATAATAATACAGAAATCGGGTGGACATGGATAAAACCATCCCATCAAAAAAGTTCCGTTAATACAGAAATAAAATATGCCATGCTTGAATATGCCTTCGAGCATCTGCAATTTCATCGTATTTCGATTATAACAGACAGTCGCAATCTGCGATCGCAAAAAGCCATTGAGCGCATAGGTGCAAAAAAAGAAGGCATAATTCGCTCTCATCTGATAACGCATAATCATTATATTCGCGACAGCATCAGCTACAGCATTATTCGTGAAGAATGGGAAACAATCAAAAACCATTTTCACCAAAAACTGTTTCGTGAAAATTCATCCACCCCGTCGCTTTGCGACACCCCTCAATGATGGGAATTTTTGAAATTCAATCCCGTCGGGATTACACGTTTATAGAATTCATTTTTCGTGAAAATTCATCCACCCCGTCGCTTTGCGACACCTCTCAATGAGGGAATTTTTGAAATTATAGGTTTGAATAATCAATAATTCTCTTTTCTTGAGCTTTTTTGCAAAAAAGTTGAAGAAAACAGAAAAAAGTAGTATTAAAGTAGTAATGGACATAATAATAATGGTCGTAAATTGCCTTATACTCAATGTTATAGATTGTATTGAGTAATTTTTTTTCACAAAACCCTTGGAGGTTAGTATGAAGTATGTCGTGTATGCCATAGTATTGGCATTAAGTGTTCCACTGTATTCACAGGAAATTCGGCTTGATTCGCTGTGGATAAAAATGGGCGGATACCCCGTCATGGCGTTTTCACCCGATAGTAAATTCTTACTGTTAGGTCAAGCAGACGGCATTGTTAATATTGTAGAGGTTGAAACAGGTACGGCTGTTGATACCATTACATTACCGAAGAATGGATATGCCGATTTTCGATTTAGTCCTGATGGAAAGACTTTGATAGTGTCAGAGAAAAAACAAATCACATTGTATTCTTCCTCTACATGGGATTCCATCGGCGTTATTAGTGGTTTGCCGAGTCCGGGCAGCTTAAGTATAAGTCCTGATGGTCGCCTCATAGCAGTATCGGAATATTATGGTGGAATTGCTGTCATAGATTTTATCAATCGTCGCGTGATGCGAACAATCACCCGTCCTTCCTCCTACAAAGGCAGCAATAATCAAGATATTCCTTTTAATAATGGCAGAGTAAATTTCAATAGTGATGGCACATTGCTCTATGGCAAAAATGCCGAAGAATTTGGCTCTTGGGATTTGACTAAGACTGATGCACCCTTTGTGCGCAAAATGACCATAGGCAATCGTGCTGTTATCGGCTTCACGCCCGATAATCGCTATATGGTTCAACAATCAAATTATATTTGGGATCTCAATACTAAAGCTCAAGTTCAAATTGAGGGATTGGGGTCAGGAAGTTATAATGACATAGGAAATTCTGCGACATCAACATCGGATAGTAAGTATATATTTTGTACTGATAATGTCTTAAGTATAGTCATAGATATTCAGAAAAAGCGATTAGCTGCGACACCTCACCGATATGTAAACAATCAATTAGTTAGTCCAAATAATAGTTATTATACATTTTATCGTAATGGTGCAATCCGCCTATACAAGCTTTCGGTGATGATATCTAATATTGTAGAGAGTATCGAATCACCTAAAATCAGCATGAAGCCATTTCCCGGTCAGAACTATGTAGACTTTACACTAAATATTGTCAAGCCTACGAGCCAAAACCATATAGAGATAGTTGATATGTTGGGGAGAAAACTTACAACAATATATAAAGGTACTATAGATTCTGGTGAAACTAGTTTTCGGATTAATACAGAACCCTATAGCTCTGGTGAATATTATATTGTTTTGACACTTGATGGTAAAAAACATACTTATCCCTTCATCATTAACAAGTAGGCAGGAGCAAAACAATGAAAACAATATTGATATGTGCCTTTCTTGTCATGAGTTTAACTATGGCAGATGCCCAAGAGAGCCATCAGCCGCCGAGTGCGATGACATTTTCACAGAACTATTTGCTCTTACGCCATCAATCACCGAAGTTCCTCTATTCATGGAATTTAATCCCGCAGGGATGAGATGATAATACAAAGAAATTCATCCACCCCGTCAGACTCCGTCTGCCACCCCTCAATGATGGGAATTTTTGAAATTCAATCCCGTCGGGATTACACGTTTATAGAATCCATGTTTCGTGAAAATTCATCCACCCCGTCCATATTTCTGCCTCATGTTTTTGCCCCATCCTGTCCTTCCCCGCGGGGAAGGCATAAATGACTTCTCCCCGTCGGGGAGAAAAAAAGAGGGGCAAATCTCAATCAATACGTCCATCCACCCCGTCGCTTTGCGTCACCCCTCAATGAGGGAATTTTTGAAATTCTGGACTTACCCCATAAAAATGCATCGTCGTAGTGCTACTTCACCGCTCATGATTGCTAGATGATTGCATTGTTTCTCTTCATGTGATTAGTATTGCTCATCGTTATTGTGTCTATGTTCATCGGGTCATTCTATGGTGACAATGATGCGGTGTTTTTGGCGAACATTGCTCTATTTTATCGGTATTGCGCCATGATTATGTCAATGGAGCATAAAAAAAATCCCTTCCTCTTTGTCAAAAGGAAGGGATAAAAGTATTGTCTATCAATATTTTATGATTTTATTTCTTTCATTAATTCGGCTATAATATCAGTTGTAGAAAGATTTTCGGCTTCGGCATTGAAATTTGCTACTATTCTGTGCCGTAAGACCGAAGGTGCAATGGCGCGTATATCGGCTATTTCGGGTGTGGGTCTGCCGGAAAGTGCTGCTCGTGTTTTTGCTCCCAAGATCATAAATTGTGAAGCACGAGGACCTGCGCCATAGCTCAGATAATCTTTTACAATTTTTGCCTCGCTTGTTTTGGGTCTTGTTGCTTTCACTACTTTTACCGCATATTCAATGACATTATCAGCCACAGGCACACGTCGCACAAGGTCTTGAAATTCTTTTATCTCTTGAGCATTGACCACAGGATTGACTGTGGGTGTGTGGTCTGTGGTGGTTGCTTTCACAATTTGCACTTCTTCTGCAAAGGAAGGATAATCTAACCACAGATTAAACATAAAACGGTCAAGTTGCGCTTCGGGCAAGGGATATGTACCTTCTTGTTCGATGGGATTTTGGGTTGCCAATACAAAAAACGGCTCATCCAATCGGTACGTTGTTCCCGCTGCTGTGACGCTATGTTCTTGCATGGCTTCCAATAATGCCGCCTGTGTTTTTGGCGGTGTACGGTTAATTTCATCGGCAAGGACAATATTGGCAAAAATCGGTCCTTTTACAAAACGAAATTGCTTTTGTCCCGTAGAAATATTATCCTCAAGAACTTCCGTACCCGTAATATCGCTGGGCATCAAATCGGGAGTGAATTGAATGCGATTGAACGATAAATCCAATGCCTGTGCCAATGTGCGTATTAAGAGTGTTTTTGCCAGCCCGGGCACCCCTACAAGTAAACAATGACCGCGTGCAAATAATGAGACAAGTAATTGATCAACAACATCGTGCTGACCAACGATGATTTTACCTATTTCTGAACGAATGCTGTCTGTGCTTTGTGCTAATTTTTTGAGTAATTGTATATCTGAACTTTGTTGTGACATGTAATTGTTTCCACAAATGATAGGTGAATAATAAACATCAATTCCTTAGAATTATTCCTGAAGTGTGGAATTGTGAAGTTTGATTGGTGCGGCTGATTTTTTAGAACGTAATTTCATATTTAAAAATTCGACAAGGGTTGAAAATGCCATTGCCGAATAGATAAGACTTTTATCAATATGCGCCCCGAAACCTTCCGCAAACAGCACTAATCCTACCATCAAGAGAAATGCTAAAGCAAGCATTTTGAGCGTCGGATGTTTTTCAATAAATTGACTGACTGTTTTTGCAGTAAAGAACATAACGCCCACAGCAATAATCACGGCAGCAATCATTATTTCCAAATGTTGTGCAAGCCCAACTGCGGTGATAACGGAATCAATAGAAAAAACGACATCCAGAATAGCTATTTGTACAATAGCCCCCCAGAACGAAGATTGTTTTCCTGAAGCGGTGCCGTGTTCATCGCCCTCCAATTTATTATGTATTTCCGATGTGCTCTTTGCAAGCAAGAATAAACCTCCGCCAATCATTATCAGGTCACGCCAACTGAATCCATGATCCATAATGGTAAACACGGGAAAAGTAAGTTTCGCTATTTCTGTGATAAAGAATAATAAAATCACCCTTAGAATAAGTGCCAATGCCAGCCCTATGCTGCGGACTTTATCGCGATAGGCATCGGGCAATTTTCCTGCAAGAATTGAAATAAAAATAACATTGTCAATACCGAGAACAATTTCGAGCACTGTCAATGTTACAAAACTTACTAAAGCCGCTACTGTAAATAATTCACCCATATTTTAGAAGATTACAATTTTTTTACGATTTTTTTTACTGATGATTTCTTGTTGTTTTTACCGGCAATATGTTCTGCCCTACACTCAATGTTTTTGAGTAGATTTTCACATAAATTTGTATAAACTTTTATCTGCGTATGCCGCTCATTTGTGCTATTTCTTCAGCTTTCGAACGATTATAATCCCAGGCAATGCGCTTGTAGTTAATCATATCAACAATGGTTCCGATTAAACAAAAACCACCGGTCAATAAATAAACAATGCCCAATCCGATGCTATCGGTCACAAAACGCTGAATCCCTGCAATGCCGGGGACAATACCCAATACGGACAGCAATAAAATTAATTGCGGTTCTTTGCGCCTTTCACGGTAAATCATGGCAAATTGTTGCGCTTGCTCTTCGGTCATTCCCGAAATAAGGTGCTGCACATACATTGCTTCTTCGCCTTCAAGCTGAGGCATTAACGTAAGAACATTCGGCATAGTCTTTTCCTTAAAAAAAGTATAGAAAATTGTGTATGATTGTCTTAGATATTTCGTACTATTGTAAATCCAAGCACAGCTAAAGATAGTGCAATATACGCCCAAATTGGTAAACGCATGGCAGGTAACCGTTTTCCGCGCCATACTATCAGCAGCGAACGCAGCCCAAAGTATGCTATTGCCGGCACCGTTACGAAAATCAATGGATTAAAGTTCCACGCACTGGTAAAATTACCATGCAGCAAGTGATGTCCGGCTCTTGTCATGCCACAGCCGGCACATTGCAAACCGGTCATTGTGTAAAAATAACATGGTATAAGCGGCGTTTCCGACGGATTGATTACATAAACAATCACGACGGCAATTCCCATGAATATTATTGCGGCAAGACTGCGCGTTTTTGTTGATAATGCCATGATTTTTATAGAATAAAACCTCTGTTCTCAATGGTATTGCTATTCCCTGACCGGTGTTTCAACCATAATTTGCACGGTGCGTGAATAGGAACGTCCCTGCGGAGATTCATTATCGTAGAGTAATTCCTTACTGCCGACAGGGTCTAATTGCACTTGCCCTTCTGCAAGTCCCAGAGCATTTTTTACTTCTTGACAACGACGCAATGCAAGGTTTTGATTGTAGGTTAACTCGCCGCTTCTGTCCGCAAAACCCGAGATTATCACCTTAGAATCTTGTTGTATGCGTGACTTAATATCGTCCACAATACGCTGATTGGCGGGGTTCAAAGTAGCGCTGTTAAAATCAAAGACTATGAGCGCGAAACGTTCTATTTTTTTATCATCATGTAATTCATAGCGTTTCTTTTTGAGAGTGAGTTGTTGTACTTTCAAGGATTGACGAGCAGTGGTTGTCATACCAATTTTATCTTGGGCTTTCAATTCAATGTGCACAGGAGTTTCCAATTCGGGCATTGGTTTTTCTGCCAGATTCCATTGCAATATCCCCAAAGGCATGGATGTTCCATTGAAATTGCGCAGCGGTCGCAAACTTTGCTCCACATCAACGGTCCATTGCACCAAACCGGAATCAGAAACAATAGTGGGCACAATTTCTACGATGGGCGGTGTGGCTTTCACAATCACTTCACGCAAAGACACGGGACGCAATATATCCATATCATTTGAATTAATGTCCGCACGACTGTTTTCTGCTTGCCCGTCGAGGGTGGTATTATTGGCTGCCTTTTCGGGTAATTTTCTGAACGCAGTATTGATACGCGAAGGGGCGATATTCCATTGTTCTACTAAATATTCTTTTATGACATTGGCTCTGTTGCGGGAAAGATTCTCTGCCGTATCGCTATTTTTGGTATTATTGGCACCGGTAATTGTAATAGTCGCTTCCGGTTTTTTGATTAAACGACTTCCGATGATATTTAATAATTGTCCATAAATATCAAGGGTATTTCTTCCAAGCGTGTTTTCGGAAAATTGTTGGACATCATCCTTCGACAATTGCACCATCGCTGTTTTATCCAAATCCGCATTGCCTTCGGGAAAGAACACTTGCGGTAACAGCGGAAATTGCTCTTCGGTTTCTATTTCTTCTATTCGAATAGTGGGCGTGGCTTCACGCTTGCCTTGCGGGTCTATACCAAAAGCTACAACACTTGATTCCAAACGCGAAATTTTTGGTATTTCATGAAGATAATGTTCACGAATAGTAAGATGGCGATATTCGGTATAATCAATTTTTTCTGTACGAACATCGCGTGTGATAGTCAATAAGGAAACTTGTGGCTGTGCGAGATTAAGAACAAATTTTTTTGTGGTGTCGCGTACAATAGTCGTATCGTATTTGATAATAATATCCGGTGGTGGAATGAAGGAATATGTCAGTGTCACACCAAGCTGTAATTGAGCAATTGTCCATGACAAATCTGAGGATATATTGTTGAAGGGCAGTACAAGACGAGCTTCCGGTGATGCCGTTACGGTAGAAGATAAAGGGAAACCATAATGAACACCAATAGTACCATTAAACAAAGCAGAAGGAACATTAGGTATTATGCCCGAAGTATCATTACGAAAGGAACGTCCCGTGTTAAATAAGACGCCCGCCGGAGAGATAATGCTTTCCCTTTGGGCAAATGTTGTCGTGGATAAGAATGTTGCCCCAATCCCGGCACTCACAAATAAACGCGAGACTGGTTCATAACTTACACCGGGTTCTATTGTCCAACCTGCAAGCCCCGCTTCTAAAGAATATTCTGTTGCTACGGGAACACTGACCACTTCATTGGGTGCAGAAACTCTCCGCACAAGAGTATTGCCTATATTTTGTTCTTGCGTCGCAAGTCGGGTACCAATATCTGTATATCCTCCGCGCAAACGCAGGCGCCATTGCATTGCCAAGGGCAATTCGAGCAATGCACCGACACTATATCCTTGACCAATGGTATTACTAAAATTTTGACCACAAGTGGGGCATCCGGGAATTGCTCTAAAGTCAACATTATGAAACAATAAGGACATATCGCCATAAATCCCTGCCCATAGAAATGGCGACTTTGCTGCCGGTTTTTGTGCGGCACAAATCGAAAGAGAGACCAAGAATAAAAAGAAAAATTTACTGTAATGCTTCATACCATGATGCCATCGGAACTGTGTTGAGTAATGCAAGTTAGCACAATAAACAATTCTGACGAATGTTTGCTCTATTTTTTTGGTATCGGAGCAAAGACAGAACAATAGTCTATAGAGAAACTGTTATGGGCGGAAACGATATCCGATGCCTTTGACTGTTTCTATATAACCGCCGTATTTCCCTAATTTTTCGCGTACTTTTGAAACATGAACATCCACGGTTCTGTCCACAACAAACACACTTTCCCCCCATATTCTTTTGAGCAATGATTCACGGGTGAATACCTTTCCGCGATTTGTGGCAAGAAAAGCCAGTAATTCAAACTCCTTTTTGGGGAAGAATATTTCTACTCCACTGATTTTTACAGTATAGTTCTGTCTGTTGATTTCTATGTCCTCTATTTGAACGATTTCGGGAGCCACAATAGTTTCGGTGCGTATTTGTTCATTGGCACGGCGAATCACGGATTTTACCCTTGCCACAAGTACACGCGGGCTAACGGGCTTTTGAATATAATCGTCAGCACCCAGCTCCAATCCGAGTATCTGGTCAATTTCTGAGGACTTGGCAGTAAGGAACACAATGGATGTATTGGCAATATGGGGCGTTTGGCGAATCATACGACATACCTCAAAACCATCATAGCCGGGCATCATGACATCAAGGACAACAAGGTCGGGTTGTTCCTGACGTGCTATGTCCAACCCCATAACACCATCGGTTGCCGTGAAGACCGTATAGCCCTCTTTGCGCAAATTATATGCGACAAGCTCGACAATATCATGCTCATCATCCACGATTAAAACCTTTTTGGGTGCAAGTGTTTTCATACAGTAAAAAACTTATGTTTGTGATGTTTAAGACTTACAAAATTACTGTTTTACCAAAGCGTAATCTTTTTATCATTCGGTAATATAGAGAAAAGTGCTGCACCATAACGCTAAGGATTATCTCTGACCGTCTTCCGAAAAAGGCGTAATTTTGCGCTCCACCATTATTCTCATTCAATGATGATGAAAACAGCAATGCTATCTTTAGTGAATGCCGCTTTGGTATTTTTTGGCACAGTAGTTACGCGTTCACATATTACGGCAGCGGAGTCTTATGCACAGCAATCGCTTTACACTGTGAGCATAGAAGACATAAGCGGTAAAGCAATTTCTTTTGAAAAATATAAGGGTAAAGTGCTCTTGATAGTCAATGTTGCTTCGGCTTGCGGCTACACGCCACAATACACAGAATTGGAAGCCCTGCACAAAAAGTACAAAGATCAGGGTTTGGTGATTATCGGTGTGCCGGCGAATGATTTTGGCGCACAAGAGCCGGGCAGCAATGCACAAATTGCCGAATTTTGCAGTACAAAATTCAGTGTCACATTTACTATGCTCGGTAAAATCGTGGTCAAGGGCGAAAACAAACATCCCCTCTATACATTTTTAACGAGCGGTCAAGGTAAAAGTGAACTTGCCGGCGAAGTTGCATGGAATTTTGAAAAATTCCTCATCGGCAAAGACGGCTCTATTGTGCAACGTTTTCGTTCAAGGGTCAAACCGCTTTCAGAAGAATGTGTCAGTGCCATAGAAAAAGCATTGGCGGCAAAATAATACGGTTCAAAAATTTTATCTATTATACATTGGAGTTAGTTTGATGAATACCTATCACGCAACTGTTACCATCACATTGCGCAAAGGAATTTTGGATGTTCAAGGCAAAACGGTTGAGCACGCATTGCATGCCTCATCGTTTTCAACATTGACCGATGTGCGCATTGGTAAACATGTGGAAATGACTGTGACGGCAGCATCGGAAGAAGAAGCCCGTGCTCACGTAGATGCCGGATGTAAGGCACTCATCGCTAATCCGATTATCGAAGATTACAGCATTACCCTTCATGCTATGGAGGCAGCATGAACTATGGTATAGTGGTGTTCCCGGGGTCAAATTGTGATCACGATGCACTTACGGCAGCGCAGCGTTCCGGCGGCAATGCACGCTATTTGTTCCACAAAGAGACATCCATACCTTCGGATATTGATTGCATTATTCTCCCCGGTGGTTTCTCTTTTGGCGACTATCTTCGCTGCGGCGCCATTGCCCGCTTTTCGCCCCTGATGCGTGAAGTTGTAACCTTTGCCAATAAAGGCGGTTTAGTCATAGGCATTTGCAATGGTTTTCAGATTTTAACAGAATCGGGTTTATTGCCGGGTGTTCTTTTGCGTAATACTTCTTTAAGTTTTATTTGTCGTGATGTCTATATCCGTGCCGATAATACCCAATCGCCATTTACTTCCTCTTTGCAACAAGGTCAAGTGTTACGCATACCGATAGCGCATGGTGAAGGTAATTATTTTGCAGAACCGGAAACCATTCGTCGCTTAGAAGATGAAGGACGCGTGGCATTTCGGTATTGCACAGCCGACGGCGATAGCAATGACGAAGCTAATCCGAATGGCAGCATCAATAATATTGCAGGCATTCTCAATGAACGTGGCAATGTTTTGGGTATGATGCCCCATCCCGAACGATATGCCGACAAAGCATTGGGGTGTGATGACGGAATGGCAATTTTTCAATCAATAGCAAATGCAATGCGCATAGCCATGCCATTATAGGTGTGGTGATGCGTTCATGATATTTCCATATTATTTTTAAGGAGCAAACTATGCTTGGTTTACCCGGCGGCTCGGAATGGCTGATAATTTTATTGGTCATCGTTATATTTTTCGGCGGGAAGAAAATTCCCGAATTGATGCGCGGGCTCGGCAGCGGTGTGCGTGAGTTCAAAAAAGCATCTTCGGTTGATAATCCCGATGATACAACAAAAGATAAAAAACGCGAGGAAGCATAATGTATTCTGATCACTTCCGACGACTTGCACGCTATGACCAATGGGCGAATCATCGTGTATTGGAAGCATTGAATCAGCTTGAACCCAATGCTTCCCATGCGGCAATTCATCTTATGGGACATATACTGGCAGCAACGGATGTGTGGTTACGAAGGATTGACGGTTTGTCGCTCGAGGGCATACAAGTGTTTCCTCATCCTACATTAGAACAATGCAGGGCTATGTTTGAACATACAAGTTCTGCATTATCACATTATTGTGATGGGCTTACCGATGAAAATATTGAAAAGGTCATCAGTTACACAAATTTGAAGGGGATGGAATTTACCTCCACCCTTGCCGATATACTGACCCATCTCTTTAATCATGGCACCTATCACAGAGCACAAATTGCAACTCGCTTGCGTGAAAGTGGCTTTAATCCTGCCGTGACAGACTATATTGCTTTCGTTCGTTAATCATGTTTTTTTTTGACAACATATCTTTTTGGTTTTCATTGATTCGGTTCTTCTATGTTTGATATTGGCGGTGGTGAAGTTATTTTAATTCTTGTATTCGTACTCTTAATGTTCGGACCCAAGAAAATACCCGAAGTGATGGCTGCTGTGGGCAAGGGCATTCGTCAATTTCGTCAGGCACAAGATCAGATCAAACAACAATTCCGCGATATGTCCGCAGAGATGGAGCAGGCAACGGAAATTACTCCTCAACCCAAGAAAACATTTACGGTTGTGGCATCCAACGACAATGAAGACCCACAACCGAATGCCATTGATACACTCACAATGGATGATGAAAAGAATCATTCCCCATCATCGCCTTCTGTGATTGTGCGTCAGCCGGAAGGAATCATTGCGCGAACGCCGAATCCACAACAGAACTCAGATACTCCATCAACAGAACCTCTGTCATAACATTAAAATTTCATGCGACTATTTTCCGATTCACATAATGCCGTCAGAAACGGCACAACAACATTTACAGCCATTACTCAAGAAATTGTAAATGATATTAACCAACGCCGCTCGTTGAACCATTTTCTTTCCATTGACAGCGATAATGCGTCATTGCAAGCACAGCAAAGTGATGCACGATACGCAGCGGGCAATGCACTTGCTCTTGACGGTATGGTTGTGGCAGTGAAAGATAATCTATCCACACGGAATTTTCCCACGACATGCGCCTCAAAAATACTCAGCGGATATAGTCCTGTTTATGACGCTACGGTGGTGGAACGTTTAGCCGCTCACGGTGCAATTATCATCGGCAAAACGAATATGGATGAATTTGCTATGGGTTCATCGGGTGAAAACTCCGCTTTTGGCAAAACACTTCATCCATTGAATGGCGACTATGTTCCCGGCGGTTCATCATCAGGGTCGGCGGTAGCAGTAGCGGCGGGTCATGCTCATGCTTCGCTTGGGTCGGACACAGGCGGCTCGGTGCGCCAACCCGCAGCTTTTTGCGGCATTGTGGGCTATAAACCAAGTTATGGCAGATTATCACGCTACGGATTGGTGGCATTTGCTTCATCGCTTGACCAAGTGGGAATATTCGCACCCGATATTCCGACAACAGCCGCCGTCATGGATGCCTTATCGGGACATGATCCCAATGATGCAACATCAGCAAACTTAGCCCCCACATGCGCAATGGCAACATTGGATGAATATGCTCAAAAACCACTCACAATAGCCGTGTTGCCCGAAGAAATCATCAAGGATTGTTCACCCGAAGTATTGGAGGTCTATAAAAAATGTCTTGCTTTGCTCCAAGATAATGGCATCACCTTAGTCAATGCTCACATTCCCGCCAATGATGCGTGGATTCCTACATATTATGTGCTGGCAACAGCCGAAGCATCATCAAATTTGGCGCGCTTCGACGGCATTCGCTATGGCTTCCGGGCAGAAATCAATAACGATGACGATGATATCATGACATTAACCCGTTCACAGGGCTTTGGTATGGAAGTAAAAAGGCGCATTATGCTTGGAACGTATGTTCTTTCAGCCGGACACTATGATGCTTATTACAAAAAAGCACAACAAGCGCGACGACTTATTTATGACGGTTATGAACACATTTTTTCCCAAGCGGATGCGTTGTTTTTGCCAACCACACCAACAACAGCATTTAAGTTCGGCGAAAAACTCAATGACCCGATTGCGATGTATCTTTCCGATTATTTTACTGTGTCGGCTAATCTTGCCGGCATACCGGCTATCAGCATACCCGCAGGCAATGCTGCCAATGGTTTTCCCGTAGGTATGCAATTACAGACTTCTCTTTTTCAAGATGAGCGATTACTTTCTATTGCACATCGTTTTCAACAACTTTTCCATTCATAAGGAATAACTATGATACTTATCAATGATCAAACAATTACCGATGTGTACAATCGCTCAGCGGAATTAGGCGAAGAACAAATAACAGAGTTAATGGACACTATGGCGACTGAACAGCCCTCGGTTTTAGCGTATATGATGGCTAATGCAGGCGAAATGGAAAGCCAAATGGAAGCAGAAACTCTTATGTTTACGGGCGTGGTGCTCTGGAATTGCTTCAAAGAACATTATCCGACCATGCCTATGGTAAATGAAGATATGCTCGACGATAATGAGCAAAAAAATATCGAACTCATGCACCGTTTGGATGAATTATCCATGCAGGGTGAAACGGATGTTGTGCAAAAAATGATGGAAGAATATCCGCAACCGCACCTTTTGTCTTATGCTTTGTCCTCTATTTCTAATGAACCCTATGACGAAGATGAGGAAATGCCCGAAGAGGACATCATAAGCGAAGAAGCGCAAGGCGCGATGATAATATTGTTCAAAACAATTATTGATTCCTATATTGAAGCAGTAAAAGATAAAGAGTAAATCTTTGTACATACATCAAATATTCTCTTAGCTCATGATATATCATGGGCTTTTTTTTTGCATAAAGTGTGATTGTGGTGAGTATAAAAAAAACGTGATATTATGGCAGTGCAAAGTGATACTTTGGAATGATGATACGGAACTCATGGGTGAAATATAATCTTCAAGAGACGGGATATTCACAGCAGACCAATGATGTGCTCTATCATGGTGAAATTTTAAGACTTGAGATTTGTCTGTGTTATGAAACTTTTGTAGTTTTGGGGGAAATGAATGGTGCATTGCGGGAATATGGGAGGCGCATCTATACATTTGCAAAAGTACTTCATTGA
>Ga0075163_10006565_pt1 | contig 15423 bp, 5 predicted proteins | sample JI1023141ADNA_FD_71478 | JGI IMG/M metagenome (GOLD analysis project Ga0075163, IMG submission 71478) | Wastewater effluent complex algal communities from Wisconsin, to seasonally profile nutrient transformation and Carbon sequestration -... | ecosystem: Engineered > WWTP > Effluent > Algae... | reverse complement strand
CCGACCCGACCGACCCGACCGACCCGACCGACCCGACCGACCCGACCGACCCGACCGACCCGACCGACCCGACCTGGCCCAGCAGCACTACGCAGCTGCGAGGACTTTCGGATATCAGGGTGATCGCTGGTAGCGATCAGAAAATCGGTGGGCCGCGGGCGTCGGCGGGGTCGTCGAGCTCGTCGGGTCGTCGGCGGGGCCGTCGAGCGCGCGTCGGTCGGCCCGGCGTTCACGCGATTCCGGCGGGACCACGGCCCCCGGCGGCCCCCCTCGTATACGGCGCTCGGCTTGGCGTTCACGTGACTCCGACAGACGCCGCCGCTCAGCGGCTCGGCGTCCAGGAGACCGTGTACGCCACCGCGATCGTCCACGAGACCCGTGCATGCCTCCGCCGGGGTCGTCGGATTATCGGCGGGGTCGTCGAGCCTGCTGTCGGTGAGGTCGTCGGGTCGTCGGCGGGGTCGTCGAGCGCGCTGTCGGCAGGGTCGTCGGATTATCGGGTCGTCGGCGTGGCCGTCGAGCGCGCTGTCGGCGGGGTCGTCGGGTCGTCGGCGTGGCCGTCGAGCGCGCTGTCGGCGTGGTCGTCGGGTCGTCGGTGGGTCGTTGAGTGCGCTGTCGGCGGGGTCGTCGGATTATCGGCGAGGCCGTCGAGCGGCGTTTACGCGACTCCGACGGACGCCGCCGCTCAGCGGCTCGTCGTCCACGAGACCCGTGTACGCCGCCGCCACCGTCCACGAGACCCGTGCACGCCACCGCTCGGGTGTTGGCCGCCGCGCGGAGCGGACGCAGCACCCTGACGGCATCTTGGCGGCACCCCGTCCACGTCCTGGTGAGACCCGTGGATGCGCAGCAGCGGCGGGGTCGGCGTCCACGCGAGCCCCGCCACGTCCACGAGACCCGTGCACGCCACCGCCATTCAGCGGCGGCTCCACGAGGGTCGTGCACGCCCGAGGATCGTGCACGCCGCGGAGCGGCCGCGCGTCCACAAGGCTCGCGTGTGCCACGGCGTGCAGGTGGCACGCCGGCATGCCGGCCCGTGCCGCCGGCACGCGAGCCCGTGGACTCGCAGCAGCTCCGCGCGGCCGCCGTGCCGTTGTTCTGGTAGACGCCGGCCACGAGACCCGACTCGACCGACCCGACCCAGCAGCACTACGCGGCTGCGATGACTTTCGGATATCAGGGTGATCGCTGGTAGCGATCAGAAAATCGGTGGCCGCGGGCGCATCGAGTCACGCCCGGCCCCGGCGCCATCGCGCAGCACCACTCCGGCGTCACCGACCAACAGGTACGCTCCGCGGCGCGTCGTTCAGATATCCGAGGGGCGCGGGGTGCGGGTGCGTCACTCTGGCGGCACTCTGGCAGCATCCAACTCGCCCGGCGTTCATGCTGATCACCGCGCGCCGCCGCTGCCGTGCCGCCCTCCACCGCCGTGCTCGATGCCGCCGCGGCGCCGGACAGCTATCGTTCGGCGGGCGATCTTGTCACGACGCGGGCCGACAATCAGTTCGTGGGCTCGTGATCCCGGGACTGGCGTAGCTCGGCGACTTCGGCCCGCAGACGCTCGAGCTCCGCTTTCGTCGCGGCGAGCTGCGCGGTGAGCTCGGCGGTCCGGGTCCTGCGTGTCGCCGGTTTCCCGTCGATGTTCCCTGTTTCCGCCTTGCGAACCCGCCCGGTCGGGGGCGGTGCGGGCGGGGCGGTGGTGGCGAGCCGACAGATCCCCGGGGCGCGCCTCGCCAGCTTGCGAAAGATGGCCGACTGCGGGTCCAGCAGCGCCGAGATGCGCAGGGCCCAGCGTCGCGGGCCGAGCTGCTCCACGAGCGGCGTGACCGCGGCCAACAGCTTGGCTGCCGCGGGGGCCGACACCGCCGAGGGCATCACCGCCAGGTGGCCGCTCACGTGCAGGGACGTGAACAACGCCCCCGACCCGCCGACGACATCGCCGATCCCCGACATGTCGCCGCAGGCCCGCTCGAGCGCGATGAGCCACTGACGGGCGACTTCCGCGCCCTTAGCGATCGGGAGCAGCGTCGCCGCGTGACGGAGGTGTCGGACGAGTACCACCGTGACCTCCTCAGAGAGCACGATCGGGGCCAGCGCTCCGGTCGGGCTTCGCGGAGCCGACTTAACCGGGTCCGTCCGGACCGCAGCCCCGTTGGCCGCGAGCGCGCTGCCGTCAACAGGTGACGTGGTCGGGGGCATCGGCGACGTGTGCAGCGACGACGCCCGCGCCACTGGGCGCGACGCTGTCGTCGTGGCGTTCTGCGATGACGGCGGCGGACCCGACGGCGGGGCTGGTGTAAGCGGGCTCGCTGCCGGCGGGTCCGCGCCGGAGTGCCCATCCGCAGGTGGCGCGGTCCGGGATATCGGTGGCGTTGACACGTCCGGCGACGAGGCCCGCGTCACCGGGGGCGATGCTGCTGTCGCGGGCGGCTGCGAAACGTCGGGGTGTCCGCTCACGGGTGTCGGCGTGTCGGCGCACGATGCCCACGTCACCGGGGGTGCTGCCGTTGTCGCGGACGGCGATCCGTCCGCGGGTATTGCGTCCGGGTCGATATCGTCGTCGTGGAATCCGTCCTCGGGTGTCGCGTACCAGGGTGTCGGTGGCGTCGAGTTCGGCGTGTCGGAGCACGAGTGCCAGGGATCCGGGTCGACCGGCGGCGGCGGTGTCGTTGGCGGGGCCGTCGTTGGCACGGGGTCCGTCTGCGCGCGGTCGTCGTGCCGGGTAACCGGCGTTCGTGGTGGGGAAGCTGGCGATGGAGGTGCCGCGCTCGGGGGGGACGCGGCAACGAGCGGCAATCCGGGGGTGCTACGCGCAACTGGCTGCAGGTTCTGGTTCAGGTCTGGCACCTGGCTCCCGGGCCCCGACCACACGACCCAGCAGCCGGGTGGCTCGGTGTAGGCGACGTAGACGAACGCGACCTCCATGCCGAGGTTGACGAGGAGCAACACCGCCTCGGAGTTCTCGAACGCCCCGATGATCCGGTTGTCGCCGACGTAGGTGAGGGGGTATCGCCCCGAGTCGAACACGATAGCCACGTCGGGTGCGGCGCTCCTCGGCTGGAACGGCGACGGGATACTGCGGATACCCAGGTAGGGCTGGGTGTCGATGCAGGCGAACCGTTGCTCCTCGCGGATCTCCACCAGCACGCCCGCGTCGCGTTCCGGCGACACGAGGAACTTAGTGCACGCCAGGGGATGCCAGAGCACCAGCTTCGGCCGTTTGAACCACCGTTGCACGGCGTCCAACACCCGAGGATCCGAGTTCGTGACAGACATCAACACCTCCGCATGGCTCTGGTGTCGAGTCGCCAGCGTGGCACCGGCCCTCACCTACCGACACCGGAAGCGATACGCTACCCGAACCACAACAAAGCACCAACTGGCCCACGACTCGAATCTGATCCGCCCAGTCAAGTAAACCCTAACTACGCCTCAAACCTTGATATTGTCGAAAACGCGCCAGCAGCCATCTAATCGACCACCTTCGGCAAGAATCGTCACAGCAGGCCACAGAACGCTGCGGTGCGCCGTTCTGATGATCCGTCTTGACAAGGACGGTTGTGTTCAGCATACGCGCAGCAAGAAAAATTTGACAAGGCGGAGTGTGTTCAGCATGCGCGCAGCAAGAAAAATTTGACAAGGCGGGGTGTGTTCAGGCAGTGGCCACACGCCGATGTGGCCGATGGGCCTAAAGCGCCCCTGAAAGACGCGCGCAGCAACGGTGGGGCTCGCAGTGTCCGCGGCCGTGCTGGGGTGATCGGCGTCGGCCTGGTCGCCGCCGGGAACGCAGCGCCGAACGAGCACGCCCGGAGCGCGCCGTCTTGCGGACCACAGGGCGGTGGGCGGGTCCACGCGTTGATCGTTTCCTGCTCGGCGATGCGTTCGTCCTGAGCGATCGTCTTCCCGCCGACCGCATCGACCTCGTCCCGGGATGCCGGCGAGCTCGTCGCCCGCTCGCCCTGTGGACCCGCACACCCACGAGGGCGAGGGTCAGCGCTGACGCGCGCGACCTTCGTCGCCGCACCCGGTCAGTAAACGGGCGGAGGGGACGAGGAACAACAGCCGACTTCGGGGTCACGCTCGGCTTCGTGTCGGTGGTCGGCGGCACCGGGCGAGTTGCCGGCGCGCGACGGCGCCGAGGCTCGCCGAAAACGATCTCCGTGTCCCGCGGCCTGAGTCCGGGCGCACCGCCGAGCGCGCTCCTTTGCGGAAAGATCTTGTCTACGCGGTCCTCATCGGCGAACGTTGCGGTAGTGAGCGGACCTAGACCCATCGATTCGCGCCCCTGGCTCACCACCATCGACCCACTCGACTTACCCCTGGATGGCGCCGGGCGGGTCGTGGTCACGGATCCCGATCAAGCAGGAGGTGTGGACCTCGGCCAAGTGCTGCGGTGGGCCCTCCAGGGGCGAACTCATACGTTTGCGGCCATCGTCGGCTACTTCGGACACGGCGGGTCCGGGTCTGAACTGCTCTCGGACCCCGCGGGGCTCGTGGCGGAGGAACTCGGTGATCGCTTGGATCAGGACGCCGACGACTTAAACGAGCGCGCTCGTTTTTGCCTTCTGTACGGCGCCCTGGTCACGGTCCACTCTCAGCGCGCACTACGTGCGTGGTACCTCCTGTGCCGCTGGCGTCACGAAGTTGCGGGCGATGCCGCAATGGCCTGGCGGCGCAAGGTCCTCGCGGGTCTCCGCGCATGCGACCCAGCCGCCGTGGGCACCTTCGCCACGTCGCTCTTCATGGATGAAACCTCGGTTCTACGCTGCCCGCTGCTGTCCGAGAGCACTGAGGACGAATTTCCGGTTGAACTGCGCGGATATCTTCGTGAGTGGCGGACCCGTACACACGGCATGGGCGATCCGATCGCCGCCGCGCTCTTCGTATTCCTGCTGCAACGCCGCGCCGACGTCCGGTGGGGGCGAACGCAAGGCGCGGACGTCGCACCGATGCGGGTCTTCCACCCCAAGCTGTATGCGATCGAGCGCGAGAGCGACACCATCGTCGTCGCTGGCTCGGGTAACTGGTCGGCGCCTGCCCTGTCCGCCTCCAACAAGGACGGGGCTAATGTCGAGATGGGGGTCGTGTTTCGCAGCTCTGGGCATGCTTGGTCGAACCCAGGTCCGGGCAGCACCGGCCACGACCTGGCCGCTACCGGCGCTGCGATGTTCCAGAACACGCGCGCGCAGGTCCTCGCAAGCTGGACAAACCCGGACCACCCGACGCTGGCCGAGGCTCAACTCGCGCTCAAGCTGCGTACCCCACAACGTCAAAGCACCGAGGAGCCAGACGCGGAGACCCCACCCGAGGCCCCCGAACCGCCGGCGGATGTCGATGGGGCAACTCTTCACCTGCGGGTTGCGATTCAGCGCCTGATCGAGCAGTCCCTGCGGCTCGACCCCAGGATGACGAATACCCTCGCGGCGATGCTCGCGGCCGCCAACGATGTGTGGGGATCGAAGCGCCCATCCGGCTATCAGATCGACGGCGCCGTTCGCCTACTGCAGATCCTGGAAGGCTCGCGTGGGGCCATGCTCACGGACGAACCCGGCCTCGGGAAAACCCTGACGGCCCAGCTCGCCGTCGCGGCTCTGATCAAGGAACGTATCGCGCGACGTATCGAGCTGGCCACGGAACTCCCGGTCCGGGTCACAATCGTGGCACCAGCCCGCGTCCTCGGGGTCAAAAAGAGAGGGGAGCCGACTCAATGGTTCCTGTACGCCACGGAGATCCGGGCTGCTGTTCGACGCCTGCTCGGGGACAAAGAGAATCTCGCCGCACATGCCGAGACCTGGACGAACGAATCTCACCTGAAGATCCTGCCGCTTTCGGTCACCAGTTTCGGTCGCCGTCTCGCCGACCTCCGCGACGAGGTTCTGGACGATCTCGAGCACGTCGCGGCCTCCGAGATCGTTGTGCTCGACGAGGCTCATAATTTTCGCAACGGGACCTCGCGCGCGACACGTGTACTGAGATTCTGTCTGTCGTTACCGGCGTGTGGTGAGATCGGCTGGCGGCCCAAGCCTAGCACCGCCCAGGAGAACTTGCCGCAGCCATGGTCGGTCCGAGACGGGCGTAAGATCCTGCTGCTGACCGCGACTCCCTTTAATAATCATATCGGTGATATCCACGCGCAGGTGGGCCACTTCGCCAAGGCTCAGACCTGGGAGGGCTTGCGCAAGGCGCTACTCGCTCGCCGCAAGGGCCGGAGCAAGGTTGGGGAAGAAGTTTTGGATGAAGCGCTCGCGCAAGCGATCATCGCGCGCGTCGAGCTGGATCACGGACTGAGCGATCCATACTGGCAGTGCCCGGAGCAGCGCGCCCATTTCGAGGCGCTGCTCCGCCTGTGTTCCCGCGAGGCGGGCGGTCTGGGCGCCCACTTCGAGAGCAGTCGCGCGCTCGACCTGAACGAGGAGAGCGTCACCAGGCAGGGCGAGAAGGGCATCGACGCGACGGCGCGGGCCACAACCGATACTGGGCCTGTGTACCAATGGGGCGGCGCGGACTTCTCAAGCGATCTGGACAACCTCTTCCGGGTGGTCGCCGACGCACTCGGCGAGCAGAACCCTGGCACTTCGGAGGCGGCCGAGAACGAGGCCAGCGCGCGGTCGAAGATCGACTTCTTCCTGTCCGCATTCGTCGTCCAACGCTCGCGTCACCAGATCATCGTCGAGCTCTCGCGCACGGAGGCGGGCAAGACGGAGGTGCGGCGGATGTTCCGGGATCCCGGCGAGCCGCGCCGTCCACGGCGTCTAATGAACACCCAGACCGCCTCCGGGCAGGACAGCCTCGATCGCGCGTTCCTGGACGCGCTCTACGAGGTGTTTCGGCCTGCGAGCGAGGTCAAGGAGGACGTACCGCAGATCACGCTCGAGGCGTACCGCATCCGCTACATGCGAGGTTTCGCGATTGACCAGCGCAGCTCCGGCCGCGTAGCGAACTTCATCGGCTTCCAGGCGATGACCCTGATCAAGCGCCTGCAGAGCAGCCCATACGCCTTCATGCGCACGCTCGCCCGCGGCTTCGTGCTCGCCTCACTGACCGAGCTCGCAATCGTCGAGGAATTGCTGGAACGCCAGGGGCGCAGGGCCGGCGAGGACTTCATGGCCTTGCTTCGCCGCAGCGTCGCGGAGGTCAAGCGTGCGCGGTCGAAGGCCGCGACCCAACAGAGCTTCTGGCACAGGGTCGCCGACGGCCTGGTGCTGGCCAAGCAACGCGTCATGAAAGCCGCTTTTGGCAGCGATGACGAGCAGAACGCGAGCTCGGTCGTGCACCTACTGCGCGGCGAGTCCAGCGGCGAACAAAGCAGGCGGGCGGTGAACCTCAGCGTTTCGTCGCCGACCTTCTTCCGCACCCTGTGCTCGTTGGATAGCGCGCAACAAACGGTCCATAAGGCCCGTCGAGAGGCGTTCCTCGGCGCAGTCGAGGCCGGCGAGGCTCTCATCGAGAATGGCTTTCGCCCGGACGATGGTTCATGGCTGAGTGTGCTCCTCCGCGGCGTCGCGCGCCTGTTCGAGACCACAGGCGAGCAGGCCGGAGTGGTGTACGACGCGTGCCAGGGCCTGAGACTCCTGTACGAGGAGGCGGATGGAAAAGGGCTCGTCGTCAACGTCTATCAGGGCCTCATGGACTACCAGGGCCACGATATGGCTGGCCTCATCTCCGCCATTACGCGGCCTCCAGTGCGCACGACGCAGATCCTCGAATGGGTAGCCCACCGCCTCAAGGACGACGCCCGACTCACCGGACTGGTCGCGTTCATCCTCCTCCACTTATATGTGGCGCGCCAGCGGCGCGATCAGGTCGCGGGCGACCGCGTGCTGGTCTTCACCGAATATGGCGACACGCTCGAGTACATCCGCGCGGTCCTCACGGCGCTGGGTTTGCTCGGCAAGAGCCCTCTCAACAGCCGGATTCGCCAGTTTCTGCCGCTGCTCCGGTCGGCGGTGCAGGCGCTCGCGCCCGAAGGCGGTGAGCTCGGTGAGGTCGTCGCTGACGGCAGCGCGGCCCCCTTCAACCGCGGCGACGTGACGGAATTCATGTCGCTGGGCGATACAGCGCTCCACGAGCTCCTGGGATCGATCGGGGCCGAGGTCGCGGTGATCTCGGCGAAGCACGAGGGTGGCCGCAGGATCGACGATGTTCATTTCGACGAGGACGCGACGGAGATCTCCGATGCTGAGGACGACGTCACTGATGGTGACGCGCTCCAGACGAGCCCTGGCAGGGTTGGCGGCGCGCCGGTCCTGGACGCCTTCTCGCCGTTCTATCAGGTGGACCTGCCCCCCCTGACCGACACCGGAAAACTCGAAGGCGCCCGCAAGCGGCTCGCGGGGGCGCTCGAGCGCCCCGTCCGCGTGCTCCTGGCGACGGAGGTGCTCGCCGAGGGCGTCAACCTTCAGCAGTCGGGGATCCTCGTCCATTACGATCTGCCCTGGAACCCGACCCGCCTGATCCAGCGCAATGGTCGAATCGACCGCCGAATCAACGCCCTCGTGGAGAACCCGAGGAGCCTCGAGGACTATCTCCAGGGCCTCGGGCTTGAGGACCCGAAGGCGGCGGCAACCAGCTTTATTATCCCCCGCAAAGTCTTTCACTTTACGGTCCCGCCGATCGAGGGATCGGCGCTCGACGCCGCGGCCGCGCGTGAGCGCGCACGACGTGTGCGCGCAGTGCTGGCGGCCAAGCTCGACAGCATCCGCCGGATCCTGGGCCTCTCCTCGTGGCCGGTGGTCCTCGACCAGGCGACCGCGTCCGCGGTGCTCGACGGTTCACTCGAGTACGAGACCCCCTCGCTCGTCCGCCGCGAGCGCCTGTTACAGCGCGTGCGTCAGCTCGACGCGTCGACGGCCGCTTCGCGAGAGAGCATCACCGTGAAGTCCGGTACGATCACGCTACGGATCTCCCGGGACGAACTCGGGCACCTGGCCCGGACGATCGTCGGCGAAGCGGCGGACTGGTCGCGCCTGCGAGCGCTGGTGCTGACCACGTGGTCCCCACGTTACCCGCGGTCGGTTCCGCTGCGCTCGGCGCACGAATGGTCGGCTGCGCAGAAAAACACGCGAGGTGGCAGCCCTCACGAGCTCGGCGGAATGATGCCGATCCTGCTGTTCGTGGACAACGCCCTCACCTGGATCACGCATAACTATACCGGCAATGCGAGCAGCTATAAAAGGACGCTGCTCCCGGTGTCGTGGGAGAACGCAGAGCCCCTCTACTTGCGCCCCGCGGACCTCACGCCGACCACGGACCTCACTATTCCGGAGGCGATGACCTCGCCGGCCGCGCTGTTTGACGTGGTCCTCGACTGGCTGGCCGAGCTCGCGCTCGGACGCGGCGAGGTGTTCGTTGGTCAGGTTCGCCTCGACGCGCCGTCGGGCCAGCCCTGGGCCTGGCTCGGTGAGGGGCTGGTCCGTGAGTCGATCATCCTCGGGGTCGAGCCCGGGGATGTCGGCGCCGCGCTAAGGCGCCCCCACGACAACATGATCCAGGGTACACCTGTGACGGCCGCCGAGACCTTCGCCCCCGAAAAGATCGAGTCGTTCAACCTCGTCATCGCCCCATGAACACGTTCCAGCACCTCCTCGCGTACCTTCAGCAGAGCAACCCTGCCGTCGCCGGAGGCCCCTCGGTGGACTCGTTCGCCCGGGCCTTGTATCGCGACCTGGCGCGCGAGTCGGCGACCTTTGGCGACAACGTGACGCCGTTCAGCCCGCCCTCGTGGCGCCCACACTCCGGGAAGTACCTGGACGTTGTATGGCTCAAAGACGTCCTGGAGCGCTTCTCCTGGTTCGACCCCGAGACCGTCGACCTCCGCGTGGGCCAACTCGCGCGCATCGATGGCGGCCCGAACCGCCTCGGGGTCTACTACGACCTCGGCCTCGTGACCATCCGCGTTCAGCGTCCACGAACCACGAGGTCCGATGTTGACGTCCCGCACCCGCAGCTGTCCGAAGCCGCGGTGCGCGAGCTGTTCTCGGGATGGATCCGCGCGACCGCCGGCGGCGACCTTGAGCTGCTCCGTGACCTGCGGCGCAACTTCACGCTCTACGTAGTCGTGGACGACGACGCATTCAATGCTCCGCAGGTACGTACCGCCGGGGCCGCGCAGGTCGACCAGGCTGACGGCCCGACGATCGGCGTTATCACCGTCAACCTCCGAGACCTGCATTCGGGTTTCGCCAACGTCGCGGCCATCCGTTCACAACTCGACCAGGCGCTCGAGCCCCTGTCTGGACGCGGCGCCGCGGGCAGACCCGGGGGGGACTGGCATGCCGCCTTTGGCATTTCCGGCCTTTCAGTGCGTGATCGGTTCCGTGAGCGTGTAAAGCAGGTCATCCAGGACCTCATGGGCCTACTCGAGGAGACCGCCGGGTCGAAGGGCCACGCCAGCGATGATGCCGCACTCGGCCACCTGCGTGAGGCCGCGAGCTTGGTGTTCTTCCGCCTGATCTTCCTTGTCACGCTGGAGAATCGAAACCTGCTGTGGAACACCTCGGCGGCCAAGCTCCGTACGACCTGGCCGAGCTTCGAGGAGCTCGTGGTACGTCGCCGGAGCGCGATCCGTGGAGAGACCGGCCTGCTTCAAGGTCTGCTGTATCGCAGCCGTGAGGTGCGCAGCACCGCAAAGAAGAGCCAGCTGGCGATCCACGGCGCTTCAATCTTCCGCTCGCGGCCGTCCGACGATTTTCACGAAGAGATCGAGCGCTGGCTGAGCCCGCTCGATGGTCTTGACGTGTCCGCGCCCAAGCTGTCGGGGAAGTTGCTGGCAGCCTGGGAAGCCGCGCTCGCGGAGGCCATCGCGGTCGCCCAGGGACAGATCGGCGAGGTGAGTGAGGGCGCCCACGCGGTCGTTGGTCTCGGCGCATCAGCCCACGCGCAGCGTGTCCTGGGGGACGTGTACGAGCAGATCCTCGCCATGCAGCCTGTCCGCGAGACGGGCAAGAAGTCGCGTATCATCCTGCGCGTCGCTGGCGGCAAGGCCGCCAAGCTCGACGCGGAGACGGGCGGAAAAACCGACCCGACCAAGAATGAGCGCCACGCCCTGGGCGCGCATTACACGCCCGAATTGCTCGTCAATGAGGTCGTGCGCGCCGGACTTGAGCCGTTGCTCAAAGATGCCTGGCGCCGCGCTGGCGGCTCTCCTGCGGTCGACCCCTCCCAGCGCCCACCACGCGCGGACGCGGCTGTCCTGGACGCCTACGAGCGCGGAATCCTCGATCTGCGGATCGTCGACCCGGCGATGGGATCTGGCCATTTCCTGACGGTCACCGTCCTCGAGCTTGCGCGCGAGATCGTCTACATGCAGCACTTCGGCGCGCCCCAGCCCGCGGTGCACTTCGAAGTCGCCGAGGTGCCCGAGCCCTGGACCCGGCTCGAGGACCCGTCGTATGGAGGTGAGCCTGGTCTGATGGACCGGCTCGATGACGCCGCCACGGCGCGCCTGCAAGACCTCGCCCAGCGCTGCTGCTACGGGGTCGATCGGAAACCGCTGGCTGTCGAGCTCGGCAAACTCGCGCTGTGGTTGATGACCATGGTCGCTCGTCGCCGTCTGGGCACCACAGCCCAGGCCGAGCTACCAGAGGCCCCGCCGCTGACCTTCCTCGACAAGAACCTCCGCAGCGGCGACAGCCTGATCGGCCTAACCTGGCCCGAGGCGCGAGCGACGCTGCAGGCGATGGGCATCGACCTCGGCGGGCGTGGGCAGATATCCTTGTCGTTCGACAGTGGCGGCTTTATGCAGCCCGACCAGGCCCGTGCCTACGAGCACATCAGCGATGCGCTTGGGCTCCCTGACGCGGAGCTCCGAGCGCGCATGCCAAGCCTGATGCGTGAAACCGACGCCGTTGTCGACGCTGCAACCAAACGAAGACTCCACGCAGCCGCAGAGGTGGATTCGCAAGACCTGAGCGCCCTCCGCGGTGAGTGGTTCGCGGTGATGCGCGAACTCGCCGACACCGTCGCCTGGAAGTGGGACCTTGCCCTGCTGTACCGCTTCTATCCCAGGAAAGGGCAGCTCGAGAAGACGCTCGGCGTTGCCAGCAGCATCAAACCCGACGAGGCGACGATCGCAAAAATCAAGCGCCACGCACGCGACCTGGGTGTCTTCCACTGGCCGCTGGTGTTTTCAGAGGTGTTCAATCGAGAGAACAAGGGCTTCGATGGTATCGTCGCCAATCCGCCGTTCAAGGGCGACCGCGACCTGCGCGCCGCCATCGGCGAGGCTGCGGTCACGTACCTCCGCAACCGCTACGTCGATGGCGTTGCCACCCTCGATCTCTGCGGTTTCTTCATCCGGCAGTTCGACCGTCTGCTCGGCAATCGCGCGTCGTTCAGCACCGTGGCCCCCAATTCGATCGGGCAGGGCCGCAACCGTACCGCTGGTCTCCGCCCGCTCATCACCGGCGACAAGCCGCAGTTCGTGCTTTATCGCGCAGTCCAGACGATGCCCTGGCCAGGCGATGCAGCTGTTCACATCGCATTGCTCGCCGGACGACGGCCTGCGAGCGCCACAGTGTCCGTGCGTGAGGTTGGCTCGACGCTCCCAGCCCGTTCCACCGAGCGCCGCACCCTGCGTCCAGTGGCCACCCTGTCCAGTTTCCTCGACGGCGGCGTGGAGCTTTCTCTTCGCGTCCTTCCGTCGGGGTCAAACCCCCTTGCGTTTACCGGGATGTTCATGAGGGGTCCGTTTGACTTTGAAAGTAATGACGCCCAAATTGTAGCACTTCCAAGCAAAGAGAAGCGGATACTCTTTGCCTACCTGAACAACAAAGACGTACAAAGCCAGCCGCGTCCACAGGCGCGGCGGGTCGTTGTGGACTTCTGGGATGCTCTTGTAGAGCGAGGGATTGAGGATAAAGTCGGAGCGCAAGAGAAATGGCTCCGACAGACGTTTCCCAATGCGATGGAGCTACTGTCTGGAGTGTGCGCCGCTCGCTCCAAACTCGCTCGGTCGCGCGACAACACGGACCATGTCGATCAATGGTGGCTGTTTGGCCGTCCGCGAACCGAACTTCGTGCAGCATGGGCTGGACTCGAAAACGTCATTTCAATCGGCGCTGTTGGGAAAATCTTGGTCCCTGTTCGGCTCGCTCGTCGTGATGCAGTTTCAGGGCTGGAAATTCGCCCAACCCACAAATTGTTTATCCTACCCTCGGAGTCGTTTGCGCTCTGGGCCGCCCTCTCAAGTGCCGTATTCGAATGCTTCGTTCGTCGCGTGTGCTCGACGATGAAGAGCGATCTCAACTTCTCCTCCTCGCATGTATTTCCGTTTTTCCCGCTCCCCTGGGGGCCCTCTGTTGACAAGGCCAGGCAGCGCCTCGATCCGCTCCTGCCGCCGAAACATATCGAGAAGAGCGTGGGCGAGGCCATCCGGGTTCTTCAGAGCCACCGACAAGCCGTGCTCGACCAACCCACGAAAAACGGGCTCGGCCAAGTTGGCAAAGCCGACAGCTTTGGTCCGACCAAGCTATACAACCTCTTCGACGACCCGGGCTGCACGGTCCCTGCAATCCAGCGACTCCGTGAACTGCATGTCGCGCTGACCCGCGCGGTGCTCGACGCCTACGGCTGGACCGACTTCCAGCCGGCTTGGGAGTTCGGCGCACCATGGATCGACGGCACGACTCGGTATTTTCCGAACGCCGAGGCCCGTGCCCAGATCCTTGCTCGCCTCCAGACCCTCAATCACGAGCGCCATGCCCTCGAGGTCGAACTCTGCAACAAGCACAACATCCCTGTCCCGGCCGCCACAGTCGACGACGAAGACGACCCTGAGAGTGAGTAGCCCGGGCCGACCGGCCGGACGGGTCCTCGCATGACCGCTCCAGGCCACATAATCATGTGGCCCGCCTCACCGGGCCAGCGCCCTCCAGCCCGGACGGCGACGCTAAAAGCGCCCCTGCAGGACGAGCCCACCGCCCTGTGGTCCGCCGTACGGCGCGATCCGGGCCTGCTCGGTTCGGCGCTGCATCCCCGCGGCGACCAGGCCGACGCCGACCACCCCCAGCACGGCCGCGGACACTGAGAGCCCCACCGTTGCTGCGCGGGTCCACGCGTTGATCGCGTCCAGCTCGGCGATGCGTTCGCCCTGCGCGATCGTCTTGCCGCCGGCCGCATCGACCTCGGCCCGGATGCCGGCGAGCTCGTCGCCCGCTCGCCCACGATGGACCCGCACGCCCACGAGGCCGAGGGTCAGCGCCGTGGCGGTGCCGAGCAGCACGCCGCCCGCGACGGTGACACGCGCGATCTTCGGTCGACGCACCCGGTCCGTGGATGGGCGGAGGGGACCGGGCATAACAGCCGGCTTCGGGGTCACCCTCGGTTTCGTGTCGACGGTCCGCACCGGGCGATCTGCGGGCGGGCAGTTGTGCCCCGCGTGTTCGTTCGCCAGGGTCGTTCGGGCGGTGTCCGAGAACGTAGCGGCCTCAGTGTGCAAGTCCGCGGGCAGACCCTCACGCGCCCGGACGTCGCTGGCGGCGGCGAGCAGCTTGCACAGGTGGTCCGCCACGTTCGTGCGCCCGTGGGCGATCTCGCGGGCGGTGCCGACGAGGGCGAGGAGCTCGCCGACGTCGTCCGGGTCCTTCGCCGCTGCGAGCTTGCGCTCGGCCAGCTCCGCGACAGCGACGAGCTCGTCGATCGACGTCGGCGACGGCGTGAGCGACGGATCGGCCGCGTTGATCCTCGCCATGATCGCCGCGTTGTCGGTGGCATCCGTGGCGGGAAGCGGGGCCGGGGGAGCGGCGAGGGCGGGGCCTGCCAGGAACACGGCGAGCAATGCGGTGCCAGCGTGCATGGCCCACATGTACCACGGCCGTCCCCCGCAATGCCCGCGACACCCCTTGTGTTCCGCCCGTGACCAGCGGCAAGCTGTTGCCCATGGACAGTTCCAGTCCCGACATGGTCGGCAGGGTGATCGACGGCCGCTACCGCCTCATCCGCCGACTCGCGCAGGGCGGCATGGCGGACGTCTATCTGGCCAAGGAGTCGGCGCGGAAGTGCCGCGTGGCGATCAAGATCCTGCGGTCGCTGAGCCCCGAGTCGCAGCGGCGATTCGCGGTCGAGGCTGAGATCCTGAGCAACATCAAGAGCGCCGGCATCGTCCACGCGCTCGACTTCGGGAAGACCTCGGACGGCCCGAACGGCCGATCCTACATGGCGCTGGAGTACCTCGAGGGCGCGTCCCTGTCCGAGCGGCTCGCGCAGGGACCGCTGCCTTGGCGCGACGTGGCCGAGTACGGGGCCCAGATCGCGGACGCCCTGCACGCACTGCACGTCGCCGGCATCGTCCATCGCGACGTGAAGCCCGACAACATCATGCTGACGCAGGGCGGCGACCGGTCGGTCGCCAAGCTGATCGATCTCGGCCTCGCCAGCGTCGGCAAACCGTTCCAGGAGGCCCAGGACGAACACTTCACCCCGGAC
>Ga0075163_10006564_pt1 | contig 15425 bp, 11 predicted proteins | sample JI1023141ADNA_FD_71478 | JGI IMG/M metagenome (GOLD analysis project Ga0075163, IMG submission 71478) | Wastewater effluent complex algal communities from Wisconsin, to seasonally profile nutrient transformation and Carbon sequestration -... | ecosystem: Engineered > WWTP > Effluent > Algae... | reverse complement strand
GATCAACGCAAGTTCGTCGCCGTTCTCATTGGCCAGTTTGATGGAGAGGATCGGCCAATGCGTGCGTAGAAGAGGATACCAACGTTCGAAGGCAACGGTACTATCCGCAAGTTCGATAGCTGCTGCCTCTTCGCGGATATCTTCGGCCATTTCGCTGAAGAGCCCGTTCAAGCGCAGCTGAAGCAACTGCTGCGTGCGAAGCAGCGACATCTCGCCGATCACTGCCTTCCGCTGCTGCATATGCGACATGGCCCAAATGACCAGTCCCGCACCGACCAATAGAACGGCAACGATGGAGAAGATGAGGGCCCGACCGGATCGATCCTTGCTCATGGGCAATCGCTCTTCGCGATGATGCTTCGGCTGAGATCGGCCGTCGCATCTCCACTCTTGATCTGTTCGGTGGTAAGACGAGTGGGTACGAAGTAGACCCCGTTCAACCGACCGTTCATCGTATGCCCGGCACGGATGCAGGTATCGATCTCCAAGGTCTCGACGGTCCGTCCTTGGTAGGCGAGGTCGATCACCAACGACACGGATCGGTCTTCCGTTGCCGTGTTCTTCATCTTCATCAACAGTTCGCTTGGCTTGCCGACCGGATGGTTCCAACGATAGCTCAGCTCCACACCTTCCTGCACACCTTTGTATACGTATTGCGGAACACTGCACGCCGTGAGCAGGATCAGGATGAAGGGGGCGAGTTTCATGGTCGATAACGGTTCATGGTCTCGATGGTGCGTTGTATCGATGCGTCGTCGATCTCCATGTGCGTGACCATCCGGATGGTTCCGATCCCGAATGGTAGGGCGATGATGTTCGCAGCACGAAGATGGGTCAACAACGTATTCGTCCCTTGCGGGTCCTTCAAGCGGAAGACCACGATGTTGGTGTCCGCCGGAGCAACCTGCTCAACATAGGGAAGCTCCGCGATCGCCTTGGCGAGTGTGGATGCACGTGCATGGTCCTCGTGCAATCGTCCCAAGTGGTGGTCTAGCGCATAGGTCCCTGCGGCTGCGATGATGCCCACTTGTCGCATGCCGCCACCGATGCGTTTGCGCACACGACGTGCCTCATGAATGAATGGCTTCGGACCAAGAAGGACGCTGCCAACAGGCGCGCCGAGTCCTTTGCTCAGACAGACGCTGATACTGTGGAAGGGCTTTCCCCACGCTTTCGGTTCTTGACCATCCACCACCATGGCGTTGAAGATGCGTGCCCCGTCCAAATGCAGCGCGAGCCCGTGTTGATCGCACAACGTTCGTATCCGATGTACTTCTTTCAATTCCCACACCGCACCTCCGCCCCGGTTATGTGTGTTCTCGATGTTCACCATGCGCGTGCGCGCCACGTAGTTATCGGCCGCGTTGTTGATGGCATCAGCAACGGCCTCTGCTGTGAAGCGCCCACGGTCGTTCGGAACGAATTTCACACTGCAACCACTGGTGGCCATGATGCCGCCGCCTTCGTATCGGTAAATGTGCATGCCGTCCTCACCGATCAACTCGTCACCAGGCTGGGTGTGCACCTTGATCGCGATCTGGTTGGTCTGTGTGCCGCTGCTGCAATAGAGGCCCGCTTCGTGTCCGAAGAGTGCAGCCATGCGCTCCTCCAGAGCGATCACGGTGGGGTCCTCCCCGAAGACATCATCGCCCACTTCGGCAGCCGCCATGGCAGCACGCATGGCAGGGGTGGGTTTCACGACAGTATCCGAACGCAGGTCGATCATCGGGTTGCAAGTTAGCTGGCACTCACTTCCGACGGCTGATCAGCAACCCGTCGCGCAAGGGTAGTAGCACATTATCCACCCGGGAGTCGCCCTTCACCTTCGAAGCGTATGCCACCAGTCCTCGTGTTTCATTGTCCTGTTCAGCAGGGTCATTCAGCACCTTGCCACTCCACAAAACGTTATCCGCGATGATCAAGCCTCCCGGTCGCACACGATCGACAACGAGGTCGAAGTAGTGCGAGTAATTCGGTTTGTCGGCGTCGATGAAGACCAGATCGAAGGTGCCCTCGATGCGCGGGATCACATCCACCGCAAGCGCGAGGTGCTGATGCACACGATCGTGAACGCCGGCCTTGCGCAGGTACTTGTCCACCATGCCAGCCAAACGTGTGTTGATGTCGATCGTGTGCAACACACCATCCGTTGCCAAGCCTTCGGCCAAGCAAAGCGCAGAATAGCCGGTGTACGTGCCGATCTCCAAAATGCACTTCGGTACGATCAACTGGCTGATCATGCTCAGGAATCGGCCTTGCAAATGACCGCTGAGCATGTTGGGTAGCTCGACGCTGGCGCGGGTTTCTTCTGCCAGTTCGCGCAGCACAGCAGGCTCTTCGACCGTGTGCCGTTCAGCGTAAGCGTCGAGGTCAGGAGACAGGAAATGCATACAAGTTCAATGGTGTATGGTGAAGCGCTTGGTGTGCGTGGCAGCAGCACTGCGGAGGGTCACCAAATAAGTGCCTTCGCTCCATTCTTCGGTGGGTATCACGTGCTCAGCGCCACGCATCCTCTCACTATACAGGATGCGACCATACGTGTCGAATACTTGAACGGTACCATCCATGATCGCGGACGGACGGATGGTCAATCGGTCATCGGCAGGAACCGGACCCAAGGTCAAGGAGCCGTGAACAGGAACCTCAGGCACGCTGACCGGCATTTCCAATTTCCACCAATCGTTGTACCGATCAACCGTGTTACTGCCGGTTCCATAATAGATGCTTCCATCGAGCGTAGCGATCACGGCGCCACCTCGAGGCCCCGGAGGGAAAGCGGGATAGGCCTCCCATTGATCAAGGAGGGCGATGTAGTGCCACACATCATCATGATAGCCCGTGGGAACGGTCGCGGTGCTGTTCCCTCCAATGAATACCCCACCATCCGCGACTTCTATGGCATCCCCTCTTGAACGGCCAGCCGGTAAGGGAGCGACGGCGTCCCAAGCACCATTTGATGGGTCATAACGCCACATATCGTCCTGGTCCGACTGGACCACATCGGCGCCCCCGGCCACATAGCCAAATCCGCCATGCGAAAAACTCGCCGCGAGTCGGATGAAATTGCCGGGAATGTAGGTTTCCATGCTCCATGCACCCTGGTCCACCGTGTAGCGCAAATGCCAAGTCGAGGGTAGGTCATTGCTGAGGTTGCCGGTCACCAGATGCGCTGCTTCATCGATCACGAATGCAGTGGATGCGGACATCCCTTCGGGAAGAGGTACTTGTGCTTCCCACGAATCGACCAATGGATCATAGGCCCACACCTCAGCGCTGGCCATTCCGTTCACACTCCCGCCGACCAAATAACCCTTACCACCCAAAGCGAATGCGCTGCAATATTGGCGGGCGATAGCCGGTAAAGACGCGATCGCCGACCAGCTCGATGTTGCAGGGTCGTAACAGTACCAATCGTTCGTCAAGCCGAAGCCCACCTCACGTCCCGTGCCCACATAGATCTTGCCGCCGACGGTGAAGGCCGACGCATCATCCCGCGCAGTGCCCGGAAAGTCCGGTAGCTGTTGCCAGGTCTGCGCGCTGCAGACCAGCGAACCGGATAGTAGAAGGGCGGATAGGTGTCGCATGGTTCGAAGGTACTGAGCAGTTCCAGCGTGGACAGAGTATGAAGTTTTCAGTCATTACACCATCCGGTTTAACCAAATGGTTAATATTGCGCCTTCGAAAAAGCAAATGGTCGCCGAACCGTCCACTGAACAACGTATCATCGATGCTGCCCGAAAGGTCTTTTCGACCAAGGGCATGGCTGGTGCGCGTATGCAGGAAGTTGCCGACGAGGCGGGCATCAACAAGGCCTTGCTGCACTATTACTTCCGTAGCAAACAATTGCTTTTCGAAGGTGTTTTCAAACAAAGTGCGCAACGCCAATTCAGCTGCATCTGGGATTCGTTGAAGCAATGCGATTCGCTCTTCCCGGCCATCGAGGCATTCGTGGCGGCATACCTGGATCGCATGATCGAAGAACCCTTGCTGCCGCTCTTCATCGCCAACGAGTTGAATCGTGATCCGAAAGGGCTGGCCGACTTCGTTGATCGGGGCAAGGAGAGTCGGGCCCGCTTCCTGCGCATGGTGGAAGAAGCGCGCAAGAGAGGAGAGATCATCGACATCGATCCACGCGAATTGCTCGTCAACATCATGGCCTTGTGCGCACACCCCTTCATTGCACAACCCATGCTCAAGCATATCCATGGCATCACGGACGATGCGTTCCTCCGCATGATCCAGAAACGCCGTAAGACCGTTCCTGAATTCATCATCCGATCCATCCGCGCATGAACGACCTTTTCCAACGACGACTTACCGTCATCTTCGGCCTGCTCTTCATCGTGGGAGGAGTGGTCACCTGTAACGTACTCAGGAGTAGCCGGGAGCATCCCGACCGCTTGGACGTGATCACCGCAGCCCGTGCCGTGCGTACCTTGACCGCAGAGAACGGGCCGGTGCGTTTGAGCATTCCCATCACCGGTCGACTCCACGCCGTGGATCGTATGCTGATCACAGCCGAGGTCGGTGGCACGGTCCAACGAACCGGAAAGACGTTCCGTGAAGGCGTCACGTTCCGACGTGGTGAAGTACTTCTCCAGATCGATAACGGTGAAGTACGTGCCCAAGTGAATGCGCAACAAAGTTCCTTCCTCCGGACCTTGGTACAGTTGGTACCCGATCTCCGGATCGATATGCCGGATGCAGCGCCCAAGTGGGAGGCTTACCTGAAGAGCGTTCCCGTGGAAGGTCAGCTGCCGGAACTTCCGAAGTTGGCGAACGAACAAGAGCGCAATTACATGGCCGGGCGGGGTCTGCTCGATCAGTACTACGGCATCAGAGCGCTGTATGAGCGGCTGGGCAAGTACGACATCACGGCACCCTTCGATGGTGTGGTCGTTAGCGCTGCAGTGGAGCCCGGTACGATCGTCACAGCTGGAACGCGACTTGGCGAATTCATCGCACCGGGGACATTGGAGTTGGAGACAGCGATCGGCGCGGGAGAACTATCCTTGGTGCACGTAGGTGATACACTTCGGTTGACCAGCACGGAAGGCCCGGGAATGTGGCAAGGTCGCATCATTCGTGCGGGTGAGAACATCGACGCTTCCACGCAGACCGTGAAGCTCTTCGTGCAAGTGGAAGGCAAGGACCTGCGCGATGGCCAATACCTCACCGGATCGATCGAGGCCGGTGCGTTGAGCGATGCGGTCTCCGTTCCGCGCAGCGCACTTTTGGAGGATGGTTCCTTGTACACCGTGAAGGACTCTGCTTTGGTGAAGAAACCTGTGGAGATCCTCCACGAAGGTGTTGAGCAAGCCGTGGTGCGGGGCCTGGCGAATGGTCAAGTGGTCGTGACCGATCGGCTCAGTGGAGCATATGAAGGATTGCGGGTAGCACCGGTGAAGCAATGAAGGGGCTTACTGCATACTTCCTGAAATACTCCGTCGCGGTGGATACCGTGATGGTCCTGATCTTCATCTTCGGTTTCTTCGGATGGAGAGCGACGCGCAGTTCGTTGTTCCCGGAAGCAGAAAGCCGCACCATTCAAGTGCAGATCATCTTCCCCGGTGCAGCGCCGGAAGAAGTGGAGGAGGGCGTTGTTCTGCGCATCGAGGACGATGTGAAAGGCGTCACTGGCGTGGAACGCATCAGCAGCGTGAGCCAGGAGAATGGAGGGCTCATCACCATCGAAGTGATCAAGGGTTTCGATACGGATCTCGTTCTGCAGGATGTGAAGAACGCCGTGGATCGGATCCCTTCCTTGCCCGATGGTATGGAACCGATCCGCACGTTCAAGTTGGAGAACATCCGACCCGCTGTCAGTTTTGCCTTGAGCGGTGAAGGTCTTGACCTCAAAGCCTTGAAGACCGTGGCACGACGCGTGGAGCAGGATCTGCGTTCCACCGAGGGGATCAGCAAAGTGGAGCTATCGGGCTTCCCGGAAGAAGAGATCGAAGTAGCCTTGCGCGAAGGTGACCTCCGCGCGAACAACCTGTCCTTCGCACAAGTATCTCTTGCCTTGCGCGGTGCGAACTTGGACGTGACCGGTGGAAAGATCAAGACCATCGATGAAGAACTCCTGATCCGTGTGCGTGACAAGCGTATGGATGCGGAAGGCCTGAAGAACACCGTGGTCCGCGCAGGTGCCGATGGGCGCGTGTTGCGCTTGAGCGATGTCGCCGATGTGCGCGATGCCTGGGCCGATGATCCGGCCCGGAATTATGTAGATGGAGTACCGAGCGTGGTGGTGAACGTGAGCAGTACCATCAGCGAGGACATCCTGCATATCGCCGATGCCACCAATGCGTACATGGCCGATTTCAACGAACGCAATACCACGGTGAAGGCGACCCTGATCAACGACGCCACCATCGTGCTTCGCCAACGTATCGCCATGTTGCTCGAGAACGGGGCTCAGGGTTTCTTCCTGGTGATCATCGTGCTCACCCTCTTCCTCAATTGGCGCTTGGCCTTCTGGGTGGCGCTCAGCATTCCGGTCGCTTTCGCCGGCATGTTCATTCTGGCACCGGGCTTCATCACCATCAATGTGATGTCGCTCTTTGGAATGATCCTCGTCGTGGGTATCCTGGTGGATGACGGCATCGTGATCACGGAAAGCATCTATCAAGAGTACGAGCGCGGACTTCCTCCGATCCAAGCGGCGTTCATTGGCATCAACAAGGTTCTTACCGCGGTGATCAGCTCAGTGCTCACCACCGTTGCCGCATTCAGCACGTTCTTCTTCATCGAAGGTCGATTGGGTGATTTCGCACCGGCTCTGGCCTTCGTGGTCATCGGCACACTGATCTTCTCCTTGATCGAGGCGGCCTACATCCTACCGGCGCACGTGGCCCATAGCAGAGGTCTCAGTCGCGAGAAGAAGAATCGACTGGAAGCGTACATGGACGGCGTGATGGGCAACCTGCGCGACAAGCGGTACGGTCCTTTCTTCGATCGCATCATGCGGAACAAAGTGCTGACGATCGGCATTGCCTTTTTCCTTTTTGCATTGACCATTGGTTCGGTCGGAGCGGGGATCATCCGCACCACCTTTTTCCCGGTGATCGAACGGGATGACGTGGCCGTGGATCTGGAAATGGTGACCGGTACACGCGAGCAGATCGTGTTCCAGGAACTGCAGAAGATCGAGCAGATCGCATGGAGCATCAACGATGAACTGAGTGAAGGCCGAGACGATAGCCTTGATGTGGTGTTGAAAGTGCAAACGATCCTTGGCCCGCGACCAGAACAGGGTAAGCTGAACATCATCCTGCTGGATGGCGAGAAACGCGGCTTCAAGAGCGAGGAGATCACCAATCGATTGCGCGAACGAACAGGTGCGATCCCGGGCGTTTCCAACTTGTCGCTCGGTCTGGCCACACCATTCGGTAAGCCAGTGTCCGTGTCGCTGCGAAGCAACGACCTTACGGAACTCAACGCAGCCAAGATCGAGCTGCGCGATGAACTGGCACAGCTTCCCATGCTGCGCGATGTGGTGGACAGCGATCGACCGGGCAATCGCGAGGTGGTATTGAAGTTGAAGGACAAGGCGCAGTTGCTCGGACTCACATTGCAGGATGTGGTCGGCCAAGTGCGCCAGGGCTTCTTCGGACTCGAATCGCAACGGGTGCAACGCGGAGAGGACGAGGTGAAGATCTGGGTGCGGTATGCCGAGGATGAACGTGCGTCGTTGCGTGATCTGGAGGACATGCGGATCCGAACGATCGATGGTCGACAACTGCCTTTGAGTGAATTGGTGAGCTACCACATCGAGCGAGGCATTCGCGCGATCGGTCACTTGGACGGACAACGCGAAGTGCGTGTGGAGGCCGATCTCGCCAACAGCGCCCAAAGTGCGACGGATGCCACGTCCTTGGTGGCCTCGGATGTGATGGTGCCTTTGTTGGCGCGCCATCCCGGCTTGAGCTACAGTTTCGAGGGACAAGGTGAGCAAAGCCGAAAGGTCGGCATGTCGGCAGCACGGATCATGCCCATTACGTTGATCATCATGTTCGCGATGATCGTGATCACCCTACGGAGTTTGTGGCAGATGTTGTTGGTGGCGCTATGTATTCCGCTCGGGTTCATCGGTGTGGCTTGGGGACACTGGGTCCACGATGTGCAGATCAGTCTCTTCAGTTTCTTCGGTGCCATTGCCCTTATCGGCGTCATGGTCAACGATTCACTCGTTCTGGTCACCACCTTCAATGCCAACTTGAAGGAACGGATGCCTTTCAACGTGGCTTTGCGTACCGCTGCCTTGTCCCGTCTGCGACCGATCCTTCTCACTTCGTTGACGACTGTTGCTGGCTTGTTGCCGATCACCTTGAACAAGAGCTTCCAAGCCCAGTTCTTGATCCCAATGGCAGTGACCGTGGCGTATGGGTTGGCCATCGCAACATTCGTTACACTGATCGTTCTACCGACACTCTTGGCCGGTTTCAACGAGATCCGCCGCTTGCGTTGGTGGGCATGGTATGCCAAATGGCCGACACCGGAAGAAGATGAACCCGCAGTGAAAGAACTTCCCTATGAGAACTTGGAGGATACTCGCGCTTAGTGCGGCTTCGCTGATCGTTGTCCGTGGGTTCGCGCAGGATACGCTGCAGCTCGCCGAGGCGATCCAACTCGCCCTGGCGAATGAACATGGCATCCGCATCGCGAAGAATGAAGCGGCCATTGCCCAAGCCCAGGCGACGCCGGGTAATGCAGGTTTGCTGCCGTCCATTGATGCCAGTGGTCGCGCCAACTACAGCAATCAATTCTCCAAGATCGACTTTGCGCCGGGCATCCAGGATGTTGAGCGCAGCGGTGTCCAGAGCACCACCTTGGCAGGTCAAGTGGGTTTGGCCTACACGCTCTTCAACGGGATGGGCAATTTTGCGACCTATGAGCGTTCGCAACTGAACGAACTGCTTGCGGATCTGCGTACACGAGCGCAAGTGGAAGGCACTCTTTCACAGGTGATCGCGCTCTACTACGGCATTGCGGCGTTGGATGAAGATGTCGCCATCACGCAGCGGATCCTCGAGATCAGTGCGGATCGCTTTGCGCGTCAGGAAGGGAAGGCAGCATTGGGAGGGATCGGACGGCTCGATGTGCTCAATGCACAGGTCGATCTTCAAGCCGACAGTACCACGTTCATTCTCGCCCAACAACGACGGGATCGTAGCGTTCGCGATCTGAATGTGCTGATGGGCCGCCCACCTTCTACCGACCTTCAGGTTTCGCATCGGATCGACTACGCACGTGCGCTTTCGGAGGACCAGTTGGTGCAGGAAGCCATGAGCGGCAACGTGCTACTGGTCTCCTCGACCGCACAAGTGAGGGCTGCGGAGGTGGACCAGCGCATCGCCAAAGCCCTGCGCTGGCCGAGGCTGGACCTCAGCTCGGCCTATGGGATCAACGACCAGAAGAATGAGGTGGGTGTCGTGCTCGGGACCTATACCCAAGGCTTCAACGGCGGGCTTACAGTGAGCATGCCTTTGTTCAATGGGGGGCGCATCAACACCCAAGTGGAAGCCGCGCGATTGCGTGCCGAGAACGCAGCGATCGTGGAACAACAGGCGCGATTGCAGGTGGAGCGTGATGTACGAAATGCGTTCACCACGTGGAGCAGTCAACGCGAAGTCCTGCGGATCCAGTCCGATGCCGTCTCCACGGCGCAGCTCAACTTCGATCGCACACGCGAGCTGTTCCAAACCGGACAGCTCACCGGATTGCAATTCCGGCAAGCCCAGTTGGACCTTGCGAATGCCGAGCGGCAGTCCATCGTTTCAGGCTTCGATACCAAGGTGGCCGAGCTCACCTTGCTTCGGGCCAGTGGCGGGCTATTGCCTGCTTTGGGTGTTCAGCAATGAGCATTTCCGAAATGGCTCGATCACTACTCTTGGTGAAGGTGATCGATCCGAGATCCCGGTTTCGGTTGATGAATTCCCTTCGATCGATCAACTTCGTCCTTCATAAACCTGTTCTACGATGAAAGCAGCGACGAGCATTCTTCTTCTCTCTTCAACGATGGCGTTCTTCACAGCATGTTCCAGCGAACCGAAGAATGAAACACCGGAACAGAAGGAGGAACGGGTGATGGATGAAGCCGCGGAGTGTGATCCACTCGTCGGTGAGTTCCGCGATCTGATGGTGGAGTACGAGAAGGCGCTGGGCGAGATGGTCGAAGCGAAGAAGATCGATGCTGCGCGTCAAGAAGAGCTTTCGGCCAAAGCCAAGGACCTCAGTGACCGGATCGAGGCGCGTGGTGAGAAAGCGCTTGGGTTGAAGTGCTGGTCCGAGTTCAATACCATTGGAAAGACGTACGGTCCACGCATCATGAAGCTCGGCATCGAAGTGGCCATGATGGACGGCGGCATGCAAGGCATGGATCCCGCCTTGATGGAGCAGATGCAGAAGGCCATGCAGTAGTGCCGATCGAGGCCAACGATCCCGGGCTCATCTGCCTAGTGCCAACTGTCCGAGCATGCTTCGATCGGATGGTTGCTCCAAGTTGCGGCCGAGCAGTTCCAGAGCAACTTGTTGTTTGCGCCTTCCTGCGGGTACGTCCGCCACGACCAAGTTGCGTTCTGCGTCTTCAAAGATGATGCGCTCACATTGAGGGCTTAACCGCATCTTATGCGTGGTCTTGCCATCGGTGTTCCAATAGGTGATCACCGCCCTTCCGTTGGCTGGCACGCCATACGCCTTTACCCACAGGATCGGTTTTCCATTGCTCGCCAACACGCGAACCGGCACTTCGTTCAATGGTATCGGAACCATGCGATCGCAGTTCCAAAGTCCGAAGCTGGGAACAGCGAAGATCGGGCGACGGGAATACATGGAAGCGTTGTCACTCTGGTACATGACATTCTTGGCATTCGCTGTCAAGGCGTAGAGGTCGAACTTTTCTCGATCCATGGCAAGCTCTGTACTGTCCATATCCTGAACCGCCTTTTCATAGGCTCTCGCGAACAACCGTGACCGCTCGGATTTTGTTCGTTCCAGGTCCTTACGAACTTGTCGGTCGAACCTGTTCGCCTTGGTCGAAAGGCGCTTCTGGTAAATTGCGAATTGGGCTTCGAAAGCATCGGCATCGTCCTCCTCATTGTTGGGATCGATGAGCGCGATAGGCAGAACCATCCATGTACCCCGATCCTTCAGGTTGATCTCGCCGTTCAGTTCCCCGGGTGATGCGTACAGTTCAATGTCCTGATAGAAATGCTTCCGGGAGACCGCCTTTCGGAAGGTCTTGGTGTCCATTGGTCCGTTGTAGACCCAGCGTTTTCCGGGCCGAAAGGCTCTCCATTCGGGATGTTGACGATGACCCGAGGCCACTGTGAATGCGATGCGATGATGGTCCTTCCAATAGCGGCGATCATACACGACACGCACGGCAGGAATTCCTCGATCGATGTACGGTGAACGATACTTGCCGTCGTTGTAGTCGTATGGTTTACGCGCCGCAAGGCAAGGTGTCATGTAGCAGTGGTCCGTTGATGCCTGGCGTTCCAGAAAGGTGAGACTGTCCGGCAAGGAGGGGAGCCGACTGAGTCCACTGTTGTAGGAGATAGCTGCTGTACTCGGGGGCGAATAGGTGGTCATGCCCGATCCCATGTCGAAACGCCCAGCGGTTTGCCATGTTCCCGTGTTCTCATCCAGGGCATAGGCTCCATAGTCCGCTGTCACGCTTGGCCCATCCGTCTCGAGCGTCATCTCTGTTCCTTCCTTCAACCGAACAGGTTTTCCCTCGGAACTAGCGTAGACCTCATACATGCCGGCGGTCTCGAAATGCCGCGTCCCATCTTCTTGAGCGATGTGCATGGGAATGCCGCTGGCAACGACCTCCCATGGATCGAGGAATGAACGATAAGTGAGATCGACGGTTCCGGTGAATGGGTTCCCGATTTCGTCGACCAATGCTCCTGCCGGTATCCGCAGAACGGTTCCGTCCGACATGCGTGCTTCGATCGCTTCGGAGGCATCGACGCGGTGCAATTCTCGTGGCTTGTCCGCTGCGGGCATCAGCGGCGTAACAAGGCGATGGCTGTGCTGCGTCAATGGATCGAATGGCGTGGACAGGCTCTCCACTGTTGGTGGGAGTGGGTCGAGGACGATGTCCACGCGACGGTTCTGGGCTCTTCCGGCAGTGGTTGAATTGGAAGCGATCGGTTCCGTGCCTCCGGCGCCGAGAATGGAGCGCACGGTGAGTCCCGGACAATTGCATTGGAGATAGCGCGTCACCTGTTGTGCTCGTTCCAACGAGATCTGCTGGTTCAGTTCTGCTGTACCCTGATCATCGGAATGACCGATCACGATCGCCGTTCGATCGCTCTGAAGTGTGGCGCATATCTCGTCCAATGTGAACTGTCCACTATCGTTGAGTGCACTGTTCCCGCTCGGGAAATGCACGCATGTGGAGATCTCTTGGGACCAAACCGACAAGCTCAGTAGAAACAATCCGGGAAGAAGTGCGCGTCGTTCCATGATCGAGGAATTTGGTGGTTCAAGAACTCCGACAGTGTCCAGCGAAGTATGTGGCTCTCCCGGAAAAGACGAGAGCATATGTTGAAATGCTGCCTCGTTCTATGGGACGCACCTGTCAGGAAGAAGTTACTTGCAAGGAGCGGGCCGCACTGGCCCAACGAAAAGAGCGCAAGGGTCAATGACCCATGCGCTCTCCTCTGAACGGCTTGTGAGCCTGCGATCAGTAAGGATACTTCCCCTCCGCGATCATCTTCTTCGCGATCGCCTTGCGCAGCTCGGCGGTGTTCAAGTTGGTCGCTTTCGTGAAACGCTTCGCACCCATCAGCATCGCACGCTGCTCGTCGCCATCGGCGAAGTTGTTCACCGCCTCCTTCGCGTACTTGTGGATCCGGTCGGCCGCGTCGTGGATGTACAGCTGCGTCATCGCGATCTGCTCCGCAATGGCAGCGTCACCCTTCATGCCCGCCAGCTTCAACGTGCGCAACAGCGTGCTTTCCGCGAGGTAGGTGTCGATCACGATGTCCGCGATGTGCATCAAGGTCTCCTGGTGCTTCGCCAATTCCAGACCCAGCTTCTGCGCGGCGCCACCGGCCACCATCAGCACCGCCTTCTTGAAGTTCGCCACCATGCGTTTCTCATCGCCAAGCAGTGACTCATCTGGCTCCGGCATATCGGGAATACCCATCAGATCAGCGGCCACGGCCTGCGCCGGACCCATCAGATCCAACTGGCCTTTCATGGCGCGCTTCAGCAGCATGTCCACCGTGAGCATGCGGTTGATCTCGTTCGTTCCCTCGAAGATCCGGTTGATCCGACTATCGCGGTACGCGCGTTCCACAGGGCTTTCGGCGCTGTAGCCCATGCCGCCATAGATCTGCACGCCTTCGTCGCACACGTAGTCCAGGCATTCGCTACCGGCCACTTTCAGGATCGCCGCTTCCGCCGCGTATTGCTCCACACCCTTCAGCAGGGCCTGTGCGTGATCGGCACCACCGGCCTTCAGGTCCTCGATCGCGCGCTCCATGTCCTGGCTGCAGCGGTAGGTCGCACTTTCCACCACGTAGCAATAGGTCGCTTGGTCCGCGAGCTTTTGACGGATCGCACCGAAGCTGCTGATCGGACGACCGAACTGCTGGCGCTCGTTGGCGTAGTTCACCGAATGGTCAACGACGGCCTTCGCACCGCCCAGCGCTGCACCGGCCAGTTTGATCCGGCCGATGTTCAATATGTTCACCGCGATCTTGAAGCCGTTGCCGCGCTCGCTCAGCAGGTTCTCCACCGGCACCTTGCAGTCGTTGAAGAAAACTTGTCGCGTGCTGCTGCCCTTGATCCCCATCTTCTTCTCCTCGGGGTTCAGCGTGATCCCGCCGAAGTCCTTCTCCAAGATGAAGGCGCTCAGGTTGTCATCCTCCTTGCCGGTCTTTGGGTCCACGATCTTGGCGAATACCGTGAAGATGTCCGCGAAACCACCGTTTGTGATCCACATCTTCTGTCCGTTGATGATGTAGTGCTTGCCGTCCTCGGTCAGCACGGCTTTTGTTTTGCCGCTGTTCGCATCGCTGCCCGCGCTAGGCTCCGTCAGGCAGTACGAGGCTTTCCACTCGCCGGTGGCCAGTTTCGGGATGTACTTCTTGCGCTGTGCTTCGTTGCCGTAGTACAGGATCGGCAACGTACCGATGCCCGTATGCGCCGCGATCGCCACGCTGAAGCTATGGCCCGCGCCGGTCACTTCCGTCACCAGCATCGTGGTCACGAAGTCCTTGCCGAAGCCGCCCAGGTCCTCGGGCACCGAAATGCCCAGTAGCCCCAGTTCGCCCGCCTTGTCAAGCAGGCTCGGCATCAGCCCTTCTTCCATGGCGTCGATGCGGTCCAGTTGGGTCCAAACGTTCTGCTCCAGGAACTCGTGCGCGCTCTGCGCGATCATGCGCTGCTCCTCGTTGAATTCCTCGGGAATGAAAATGTCCTGCGGTGCGCTCTCGCGGATCAGGAATTCGCCTCCTTGGAGGGCTTTGGTCTTTGAGTCGGTTGCCATGGTCGTGATCAGATAATTAGAAGATCAGACGATCAGAAGATCGAACGCCTTCTGGGTGTTCAACGTTGGGGTATAGGGTATGTTCGATTCGGTATCTCAATTCTTGGGACGCTTCTTCGGGGCGATCTTCTTCTTCCTTGGCGGCAAGAAGTTACTACCCGTCACTACGGACTTTCCTGTTCGCTCTTCCAGTTCCAACCGCGCCTTCTTCGCGATGCCACCGCCTTTCCTCGCCGCCACCTTGTTCTTCGGCATGCCGGTGGCCTGCTCCGTCTCGGCGATCTGCCGCGTGCTCATCTCGGCCAATGCCGTGAAGATCAGCTCGGCCTCGGTCATGTGGTCGCGGAGGTTCTGCGTCTTCAGGCCCTTGATGGACTTGTGATCTTTCACGGTAACGCCGCTCCACTCCTGGTGAATGATGTTGGTGAGGATCGCGAACTCTTCACCTTCCTTGATGTCGTGGTCCTTCCAGTAGTCGGTGAGCTTGTTGCGGGTTTCCTGGCCCATCATGCGTTGCTGGATCCACTTCTCGCTGCGGCCGTGCTTCAGCCAGAGTTCGCGTGCACGATCCACGGATAGGCTTGGATCGGCCATCTCTTGCATCCGCTCGTAGCCCACCTTCGCGAGCCAGAGTTTGATGGGTTCCGCTTTCGGGCTGGGAACGGATTGGACCAGTCGCAATAAGGTCTCGGCGGTGGCCACGTCAGTGAGGTACTTCTTGCCGTCGGCGGCCTCCAATTTCAGTCGGTGACAGTTTGTCACCGACTGACTTCCTTCCTTGTCCAGCCGGCCTTTCAGCTGGTTCCAGTACTTGCGTGCGGTCTGATAGTCGGGTTGGTCGATGAGGACTTGGATGATGTCGATCACCGAGAACCACCACGTCTCCGTGGCATCATCATAGAGCCGACGGATATGG